>MDTE01073758.1_pt1 | contig 14514 bp, 11 predicted proteins | sample 811231 | NCBI WGS metagenome assembly MDTE01 (sample SAMN05326651, study PRJNA326480) | marine metagenome | isolation source: seawater | place: Indian Ocean: Red Sea | collected 2010 | reverse complement strand
TCGCCTTCATTAAGTCGACTTTCAAGAGGATCATTCAGGTCAATTAAGCACAAGGAACTCATCCCCCATCAGAATACATCTCTGACAAATAGCGAAAGGGGCACTATAATTCGCTCTAAACCGATTAGTACTCCTGGTACGTATTCTATAATTGATGTCAAACCAGGTTCAACGATTACTCTTTTCTTACGTGTTTCGATAAATCATCCAAGTGTTGCCTTCCTTTATGCCGCGGATGCTAAATCTGGAAATGAACTGATAAAAAGGAACGTAATTTTTGAGTCTGTAGAGGAATTAGGGGAAGAAAACCACTCAGAATTGTATAGTTCAGTGAAAATTCCTGATAACGTCTCCCAGATTCGCCTGGGGCTATTATTCTCCACGGTTTCCAAACCCGAAGAACATGAAATGACTATCCATTCGTTCGAAGTTTCGGAGTATAAGAAATTGTGCGAAGTTATTGACGAAGCATATGTGATTAACATGAAGGGCGAGGAGGAGAAACTCCGACTTTGTCACCACCAGGCAGATAGATTCGACTTCGACCTAACTCGTTGGGAAGCAATTGATGGGGGCTTAGAACCACATCTTTCCGAATGGGAGGAATACATGAGTGGGCCATGGAATAATATGGACACAAAGCTTGGAAGGAAAGCAATCGATAGGAAAGGAGCATGGGGGTATCTTCTGTCCATGCGAGGCATTTTCTTAGATGCAATAGATAAGAAACATGACGCAATAGCCATTTTCGACGACGACTTCATCCTTTCGAAATCCTTTGATCACCGCTTCTCCAAACTTATTGAACTAATTGGAGAATCATGGGATGTTATCTATTTGGGCGCTTCACAGTGGCTATGGGATGGAATTGCCCATTCTGGAGAAAATTTCTATCCTCCAAATGAAAATACCAATGGGTCATTTGCTGTAATGTACAACCACCGCGTCTTCGACAAAATCGTGCAAGAAATTGACTACATGAATGCTCCTTTTGATGCTGGGGCACTACGAAAAGTTGTCCTCGAAACATCGAGAGGCAGTTCCTATGTTGCCATTCCTAACATTGTCATCGCAAATCTTGAGAAACCAGGAATTAGGGAAAGCAGGGACCAATTGGAGTTCTCCAAGAGATTTGGTTGGGATCTTGAAGACTTCCCAGCAGATTTCTCTTCATGGAGTTCAGAACCCGTAATCTTGCGCGATACTGGGAGATGCGATGAGGTCGGTAGGGATTCATTTGTCACCGGAGTAACCACTGTCAATAGGAAGGAATATCTGCAAAGGTTCGTATCTGAATGGATTTCTACCAAATCTACTAATGCGAACTCCACGTTAATTGTTGCCGACGATGGCTCTTCCGATGGGACCCTCAAATGGTTGGAAGAAGAAATAGACTTACAAAACTCCAGACTCATTGTAATTAGAAACAACGGAAGGGGAATAGCCAGACAAACAAACAGTATTCTTGATGTAATTTCGAAGATGGGAATCGATGTAGATGCAATATTCATGTGCAATGACGATATAAGATTCCTTAATTCTGGATGGGACGAAAAATACTTCCAAGCAATGCAATCCTCCGGTTTTGATCATCTGGTATATTTCAATCCGAATTGGAAAGAACCATCTCATTCCGAGAAATACCAAGGGAATGGAAATTTAGTTTCATCCTGCACACCAAGAGAAGCAATGGGTTGCTTTTACACATTGACTCCCGGGCTGATTGAAAAACTAGGTTTCTTTGACGAGCTTTCCTTCCCAGTACGTGGCCACTCCCATGTTGACTATACTATGAGGGCCTGCCGCCTTGAAGCAAATGACAGCCAATTTCTTTTTGATTTAGAAGACAGTAACGAGCTTATCGGAATGGTCCTTAGAGATGGATACAAGAGAACTTTCAGGACACTTTCTGTAAAAGAGATGAGGTTGACTACCAGTGAATCTGAACTGGCAAAGAGGGAGTCTATATTGCTAACCGAAGGTAGAGTATTCGTCCCCAGGGGGTGGTAGAATCCGCGTTTCTTGTGAATCATCTCCGGAATATATTCGATATACGCTTATTCTTGATAAGGCAGATAGGCAGCGAAACCCGAATTTAGGCGAAATCGAAGAATTTGAATTTACTTCTTCCGACTCATCCAATTTTGGCGAAGTTCATCCAGACCGGTTGGCTCTTGTGGCAATACTGAATTCCCTTCCATTCTGCGAAGACGAACTCCACTTTTGCTGGCCTGTTTCAGAAAAGATATTGGAGGCCTCGAAGGTTATTTCCCGTATCTCCATAAGTTCCGAGGAAGGATCAGTTTCACCAATGAAAAAAGAACATTCCGGACGGCACGCTCTTTCATTCAGTGGGGGGGCTGATTCCATAGCCGCACTTGGCGTAATGCCACAAACAACCGAATCGGTTTTCATGCTAAGAAAGAAAAGCCGCACAAGGTCGCTATACGACAGCCACGCAGCTTTAGAATCATGCCGCCAACTTAGGAATTTAGGATTCACAATTCACATCGTCGAGTCAGATTTCGAATATCTCAGGAAACCCATTGGTTTCCCAACGGACCTATCAGTAGCTTCCCCCGCTATTCTATTGGCAGATTCACGGAACTATTCTTCTATAGCATTTGGAACTATTCTAGAGTCAGCATATGGTACTTCTGGGGAGAAATTCAGGAACTACTCGGATTCAAGCCACTATAGGCTGTGGAAACCACTTTTCGATTCTGTAGGTCTCGGATATTCCCTCCCCGTTGCCGGAGTCAGTGAGGTCGGTTCTGCAAAATTGTGTTTGGAACTTCCTGTGGGGAGGTTCCATCAATCCTGCATAAGGGGGAAATGGGGGGAACCTTGCAACAGTTGTTGGAAGTGCTTTAGGAAGAATACTCTGATTTCAGCTATCGGCGGGAATGAGATTTCAGAGAGTTCCGAACGCGCAATAAAGAAGTCCAAAGAAATCCGAAAACACTTACTGGAAAACAAGCCAATTAAGCATGAGGGAGTGCTCGCCTATTCATTGGAGCGTGCTCCTGGAGGCGGAGAAGTTTTCAATCAACTTCGGAGGCTTGTCCGCGTGGGCACAATAAATACCGATTGGATGGAGCATTGGTATCCCTCATCAAAAAGTTTGATTGATAGCGGATATGCCGAATACACATCTCAGAAACTAAGAGAGACCTTGGGCGAGATGACTCGTGAGCAAATTTCCGATTTACTTGGGTGGACAAATAAGTCCGATGAAAATAGGGAAGAAAGGTTAACCGAACTCTCCAAATTAATCTAATCAGAGATCAGGCTCTCTGCAAGAGATTCGGCCCCGTCGTCAAAGACTCCCGAAATCAATCGTCTAGCCATTTCCGTTCTTACATCAGAATCGCAAATTCTATCCAAGGCCAAGTCGATGATTTCTTTGTCTGCCCTCTCTACTAATATTGAACCCCCTTTATCCGCTGCCGCAGCAGCCCTTCCCGGTTGGTCGTCCCTGCTAGTGTGATAGTTGGGGATGATTACGGTTGGAAGACGGAGTAGTAGACTCTCGTTTACACTGTTGTATCCTCCAGCGATAATCGCAAAGTCAAGACAATTCCGATACCTCATTATGGGGAAAATCTGAACGGTCCTGATTCGATCATCATTGTACGTTTTTTTCATTGGTTTCAGCATTGAATCTGCAATTATTGGATAAACCCCCCTTTCGAGAAGACCTTCCAACACAAAATCCCTCATGTTTCTGATATCATTGATTTCCCCAGCTCCAAGTGAGACCAAGCACACAGTTGCATCCATAGGGATCCCCAATCTGGAGCGCAACTCCCCTCTTGGGTATAAGTCGGCCCTAGAAACAGACAGTAGTGGAGATGTAAGGTTGATTTCTTCAACCGGCCACTTAACTAAATCTTCCATATCTGGCTCAACTAGATCACCCGGCACCACTATCCTATCGAAGTGAGAATACGAATCTACAGGTGCGCTATCTTTCCCTTTCCTAGTAACCCTCCTAACCCAGACCCTATTCACTCCCTCCCTATTTTTGATTGCGTTTAGCATACCCCTGTATGGATAAGCTCCATCGAAGACGAAGATAGAAGGCCTATGTACCGAGAAAACATTTGCTAAAATCTCTTCACACTGTGAATTCCATGTTCTCGCATCCATATCCTCAAATTTCTGCCTATTTGGGAGATGATAAGCAGTCAATCCCTCAGCATACAATGGATGTAAGACATAATTTGTAGTGAAGAAAACGACTTCCATAGAAGGATCCTTCCTCTTCATCGCCAATGCCAATGAATACATTCTTGCATAGTGGCCCATGCCAACTCCATTCGTGGGGAAAAGAACTGCACAATTCCTATTTTTACTGCCCAATATTGGACTCTCTCCAGTTCCGATAGTCTCCCTCGTTCCAATTTTTTCTTGACCAAATCTCCAGAGCAATAGGGTAATTGTGAACGGAAGAAGTATGATTTTCCATGGTCTAATCACTGAAGTAACAATTAGATTGCCCAATCTATACGACAAACTCCCCTTTATTGCAGATAATTGTCTGACTCTCCTATCATCTTCAGCCTGCTCGCCCTTAGGGCTGCCGTAATCACCATCCCCCACATCAACCCCTCCTGCCGTATAGGGATAATCGCTTTGGTGGAAACAAAGAATAGCAGGAACCTCGTGCGATGGCCATGCCAGGGGAATACATGATTATCAGTAGGCCAGGAACCAACCCTCTAACCGTAGCCGTACACGTTGCAATGGATGACGGTTTCATCCCTATAGGGGGGGTGACCGTCCATACTGAGACTCGTGGAAGGGAGAGAATTACGACATATCATCAAGCCCTATACAAACCCGAATAATTGGTTAATTGTTTCTGATATGTGGTGACAATTCATGCAATTGGATAAATACCTAGGTCAACTATCCGATGCGATTGAAAGTAGAAAACTTAGGATTGCCGTAGTAGGTCTGGGTTATGTCGGTCTCCCGACTGCTATTGCATTCCACGGTGCAGGTTTTCATGTCGTAGGAATAGACACATCCGAAGATGTCATTTCCTCGCTAAAGGCCGGTGAATCTTCAGTCTCAAGAGAAATAGATGTGGATCTTCCTGTAGGAGAAAGATGGGAATTAGTATCGGAATTCACTTCCTCAATCCCTTATTGTGACTTGGCGATTGTATGCGTTCCCACGCCTGTAGATGAAAATCTACAACCCGATATAGGGGCAGTTAGTTCTGCTATCCATTCTATAATCGAATCAAGCGGCGAGGGCAAACTAGCAATAATCTTGGAAAGCACTGTTCAACCTGGCACTACTAGACAATGCATTTCAGAGTCAATTTCTAAATCTGGCAAATCCAAAGAGAATTTCCTATTTGCCTATTGCCCCGAGAGGGTAAGCCCAGGAGAGGGTGGTTACGGAGTTAGTGAGGTAAGTAGGGTTATCGGATCAGAAGATCCATCATTAACTCATGTTCTTTCTGATTTGTATAGTAGAATTACCTCAGCCGGCATCCATTCTGTAAGTTCGATTGAGGTCGCTGAAGCTTCCAAACTAGTTGAAAACGCACAGAGGGACATAGATATAGCATTCGTGAACGAACTTTCAATACTTCTTCCGAAGCTGGGCCTTGACGTCGAAGAAGTTCTCTCCGCAGCTGCGACAAAGTGGAATTTCCATAGGCATACCCCGGGAATTGGGGTGGGCGGACATTGTATTCCAATAGATCCTCATTACTACATCGAGATAGCAAAAAGGAACGGGGTCCCTTCTGCAATGAGCCCTGCAGCTAGGTCATTAAATGCCTCAATGCCTAGGCAAGCAGCCTTGGAAGTAATCAGACTATGTGATGGAGTCCCTCCGAAAAGGGCCTTGATTCTTGGATATTCATACAAGCCAAACGTCTCCGATTGCAGGGAAACTCCCGTTCTTCCCTTTGCTAATGCTCTATTGGAATTGGGAGTCAAAGAGACTCTTGTTTGGGACCCACTAATCGATAAGGTCACTTTTCCCACATCAGTTTCTCCTGTCTCTGATCCCTATGTCACTGAAGGAGTTGAATGCCTAGTAGTTGCAACTGCACACGAAGAAGTTCTGCGTTTGGACTGGGAGTTGATGCATCAATCAATGGCTATTCCGAGGATTTTCGACGGTCGGAGATGCCTGGATCCTCTGGAATTTATGAATAATGGTTGGATTTTCCATGCAGTGGGAAGGCCCTGGGGTGAAAATTAGTTTGCGAACAATGGGAATCGTTGGGCTCGATTACTGTGGTTCAACAGTAGTTTCGAACGTACTCTCCAGTATGCCAGGAGTCCTTAACGTCGGAGAGAGCCATTGGATTAGGGATAGAGAACTGGGATGCAGGGAGTGTCACAGGAAACCTTGTCCTATTTTCACAAGAAACATGCTTGAAGAATTGAGAACTTCAAAACTCTCTAAGAACTCGTGGTGGGAAATTTTTTCTCGGCATTCTGGCGCTGAATTGATTGTTTCTACAGATAAACTTCCAAAGCACTACGATAGATTCGGAGTCCCGGACAATCTGTTATTATTGCACAAAGATCCTAAGGCCAATATAGTGAGTTGGTGCAATAGGAAATTTAGTGATGACTTGGATGAAATTGACCATGTTTTCTCCTCCAAGCAGATCGAAACTGGGATGGGCTGGTGGATAGAAATTTCTAGCAATATCATGGATTGGATAGAAAAGCAAGATTGCGACGTATCATCGATGTCCCTTGAGCAATTTTCTGCTGATCCGAGAGGAATGACAAAATCTCTTTGTGGATGGCTGGGCATAGAGTATGATCCATCTTCAATAGATTTTTGGAATAGGGAGTTACACTATATCGGTGGCAACCATTCAGTGAAGAGAATGGAACCGGAAAAACACTTCTACAGAAGAATTACTACTGATGAAAGGTGGAGAAAGATTCTGAAAAATGAAGACGCTGAGATGATCGAAAACCATCCAGAAATAAACAGCATTTTGAAAGCGATAGAGGATGTTTCCGCAAAAGGTCGTTCCAGTTTCTTCAGGCTCCCCTGACCATTGCTTGAACCATGATATATTTCCCATCTTCAATAAGAGTCATTGGAGTTCCATGAGGGGACCATCCTTCTTCCATCTCGCCTGAAACTATCTCGCCCATCCTTGTGGTTACATAGTTTAGTGAATCGGACTCAATTGACTTCACCATCTTGTATTCTGGTGAAATATTCTTTTGCGACTTTCGAGTGCTCGCCGCCTTCTTCGCAGGAGCCTTCTTCGCAGGAGCCTTCTTCTGGGCCATATCTCCAGTGGGAGGGAACCGTGTATAAAATAGATGCGAAAGTCAATCATCCATTGTAGAAACGTCTGAGGGCTTGCCAGTCAGAGTTCCACGTAGCCTGTCGTTGTCCCTATGGACTGCTGAAAGGAACTCATACTCTACACCCAATCTTTCTGCCAAGACCCTCAATGCCATGGTGTCTTTAGGCAGGCATTTTCCTCCGAAACCCCGATTCAGGCCGAAGATCGGATCTAGGTGACTCGGCCCTATTGGCTGCTCTTGTTCCGAGGTGAGTATGTCCTTAATCACATACCAGTCCTCGTCCAACTCATTACAGATGTCATACATCTGATTGGCAAAGATGACCTTCAAAGCATAGAATGTATTTTTGCTATACTTGACCAACTCTGCCTGTGTCGGAGTAACGTGAAAGCACTGATTCTTTCTCATTACCCCTGCTGTTCTATGCTGTTCAAAGACTAAATTAGCTAACTCTGTGTCATGAGTCCCACAAACCAGAATATCCTGATTACCGAAATCCTCCAAATGCCTTCTTTCCACTAGGAACTCTGGAGAATAAGCTATCCTAAGGTGAGGGTATTCTTCGTGAAATCTTTGAGTTGTTCCCGGAACTACGGTGCTCTTTACTACTGCCCCAAAACCATCCGGCAGGGAATCTAGGACGCTTTCTACGATACTGGTATCACAAGCCCCCGACTCCTCCTTTTGGGGAGTGGGTACTGCGATGTATGCCATTCCGACGTTATCTGTTACTTCGCTAATTTCCGTGCCCCTCGCTGGGTCGTGAATAAACAAATTGTGTGATTTGGAAAACCAATGCTCAATTGCACCGCCAACTATGCCCGCTCCAATTATTCCAACGTCCATGCAATGCACCTACTTTCTGACTATTTTACCTAAAGCAGCCATATTGCTGGCTTTAAGCAGATTTTCTGGTGTCCCGCAGTCTATCCAGGTCCCTTCCCCTACATTCCTGATTAATGATTTCCCGGCCCTTACGTACCTCCTGGTTATATTAGAAATTGAGAAACCACTATCTCCTCCCTCAGTTTCAGAATCAAAATGTACCCAGAAGTTCTCATCGAACAAGTAAATCCCACCTATGGCTAGATTAGAAGGCGGCTCCTCAGGTTTCTCTAGGATATCAACTACCTCTCCCCCTTTCCCAATTACGCACACTCCAAATTGACGAGGTTCCTCAACCTCCCTCGCCAGCAAGACTGCACCTGGATTACTTTCCGAAAAACTGAATTCATTTGCATCCCTTTCGAAATCCCATGTCGTAATGTTGTCAGAAAAATACAGCATTATCCTGTGACCTTCGACATACGGTCTCGCCAATCTCAAAGCGTTGGCAACACCAAGTGCCTCCTCCTCTAATACGTAGTGAATCCTCTCATTTTTCGTGCTCTTTCCAAGATGGCTGGCTATCTGCCCAATATGTTCATTTGCAATGATAGTAATGTCAGAAATACCAGCTCCTCGCATGGTATCAAGAGCATAATCAATCACCGGACGATCGAATAGTGGGAGCAATGTCTTATGCGTGTATCTGGTGAATGGAAGTAGCCTACTGCCGGTTCCTCCTGCAACAAGTACTCCTTTGATCTCCTTTCCTATAGCCAATTATTCGTCACCACCAATTTTTGACGTTAAGTCCTCCAATTCTCTGAATGCTTCCCATAGATTGCCATTGCTCCTTCGTGAGATTTTTCCAATTGAATCATTTTCGGGATCAAGTTTCATCGTACTCGCCAATGCACGAAGCCTCTCTTCAATTTTCTCTACCGGATACTTGGAAACAGTCCACGGTTTCTTGTTTGACTCCATCCTAGCCAAGTGCCTAACCAGGACCGGGGTTGCCTCCCTCATTTTTGCTTCCATTCTGGCGAAAGGAGTCGTAGTGTCTTTCTTGTTATCCCAATCCTTTAATTCTCGGAAAACCACCTTCCTCGAATCATCTCCTTCCTTTCTGTGAACTTTCCACCTTGAGTCCATCCCTCTTCTCTTCATGCTCCTTTCAACTGCAATGAAGTGATTTCTAATCTGTTCACTTGATTCACTAATTGAAGTGCTCTCTTCGTGAATTCTGTACACGTAAGTCCATTCCTTAACATGCTTAATTTCGGTAATCTCGGACAACTTAAGGAACATATCGAAATCAACTGCATTCTTGATGTCGGTAGCAAAACCATCTGTCCTCCACCAATCTCTTGCCCTGAACATTCTAAAATGGTGAACTATACATCCGTGCATTAGCTTCTCACGAGAGAACTCCGGCCAATCATAGCCATCTTCTAGGAACTCCCCCTCTGGGGTTTCCTTCTGGAATGAACCATAGACGACACCCACCCTAGTGTCTTTTTGTATCTCCTCAAGCATTATTTCTACGGCTTCAGGAAGTAACAAATCGTCCGAGTCTAGTTGACCAATGAATACCCCTCTGCACATTTGAACTGCGGTATTTGATGCCCCCCCAATTCCTTGGTTTTCTTGAAATACCCATCTTACTCGGGGATTGTCAAGAAAATTCTTCTCTAGTTGTTTCAAAGTCCCATCTTTCGATCCATCCACAGCAATACATATTTCAATGTCTTCGAATGTTTGATTTAGGGCGCTATTTACAGTCTCAACAATTGACTCTTCCGCATTATATGCAGGTATGTATATGGACACGAGAGGTACAGAGTGACACACCCCGTGCTCATGTTTTCTATACATCACTGGAACCCTATCGACAAAAATCGGCATCACTTCTTCGAGACCCAGCTCCCTATCTGTCTCATTTCTCCCTCCGGGTGGTTCCATATGGAGTCCGCATGCTTCGTATAATGGGACGATATAGTCTCCCCTGTTCCAAACCCTGAAACCCCACTCTGTATCTTCCTTGCCCCATGCCTGAAAAGCCTCATCAAACTCCCCCGCTCTCATGAAAAGAGATTTGTGAAAGCCGATATTGCCTCCACATACGGCTCTGAATGGGTACCTCTCGAATCTAAGATTATCAGTTTGCCTGTACATTGGCATCCTCCAGTCCAGAACATGACCATCCCTCTTCATTTTCTCATTCACCGTCTCGATGTCGGGCAATGATAACATTCCGCAAGGATCAATTTTCACTTCTTCAACTCCGATTTGATTTGCATCAACATACCTTCTATGGCCACAATAAAGGGCCCTCTTAGAGACCTCTAGATGTCTTGCATAAGTCTCAATCATTGTAGGTACGGGAGCCATATCGCAGTCAAGAAGGATTACGTAATCATGCTTCGAAGCTCTGATTCCTAGATTCCTTACCTCTGAGAGTCGGTACCCAAGATCGGACTGCCTAACATACTGAATTTCAAACAAATCTTGAAACTCCTCAATTACAGAGATGGGGTTATCGTTGCTTCCATCATCAGCTATCACGACCTCAATCATATCAAGAGGGTATGTCTGGTGTGAAATCATTGCCAGAGTTCTTCCTAGCATTTCCCTCCTGTTGTATAGCGGAATTACAACGCTGATTCTTATTTTCGGAGTCCAGTTTCGAGACCTTTCCTCTACTTCTTTCTCAATGTGCCTGTAATCGTTAGCAATGCCTAATGGATGGCTGATATCCATTCTCTTTGGAAGGATTTTCGCAATCGAGGGATATTCTAGTGGAGACGGTACTCTAACGCTAGAAGCCGGCTCAATTATTGCTACTGTCCCCCTCTTCCCCCTCCCCATGGAAATTTCATCAAGCCTGATGAAACCCCTACAAGTTTGGGAAATTCGGAGAGCCAGGCAATGTTGCCGTGGGTCTTCAATGCTCGTCACTGCTATCAATTCAGACCCCCGAATTAGGTCCAGTCGATCCAGTATCCCGGAATGACCAACCAGATCTTCAGTTTTATTGATTAGAAGTAACTCGATTGACTCGGGTATTTTCTTCTGGATTTCCGTGATATTGTACCACTCCCCCTCTCCTCTAGATTCCCCTCCCGGAGACTCCACAAGGCTACAATTCAGAGCCCCCTTAGCCGAGGAATCAATTGTCACTAATTTCTTTATTGACATGCCTATGTGTTCTGAGATATATTTTGCAGTTTGGTCACCGATTCCTAATTTCTTGACTGGAGCCCCAATCTGAAGAACTACCCCCGAACCTTTCTCATAGGTGGTACTCCAACCTGGCTCAAACACCCCAGTAATCCTTTCCCCAGCAGTTGAGACAGAAGCCACCCTGCCCCTAGTAGCCACAATCTTAGCCATCTCTCTCAATGCATATCCGGCGGACTATCGTATTAGACGTTAATTGAAATTCACTCCTAATCCAATTCTGACAAATGTTCAAATGTACTCCCTATGGCCCCATGTCATGCAGTCAATGAAGGAGCAGGGAAAGGGGCCAATCCCGTTCTTGGTCGCCGATATCTCTCTTTCCGACTTTGGACGAAAAGAGATAGAGATAGCAGAGCATGAGATGCCCGGACTTATGGCCATTAGGGAGAAATTCTCCTCAACCCTTCCTTTGGAGGGGGTCAGAATAACTGGCTCCCTTCACATGACTATACAAACTGCAGTATTGATCGAAACTCTAGTCGAACTCGGTGCGTCAGTTCGTTGGGCAAGTTGCAATATTTTCTCTACTCAAGACCATGCAGCCGCCTCAATTGCCAAATCCGGAACCCCAGTCTTTGCTTGGAAGGGCATGTCACTAGAGGAATACTGGCAGTGCACCTTGCTGGCCCTAAGTCACCCCGATGGAAAGGGACCTAACCTAGTCGTTGACGACGGGGGTGACGCCACATTACTTATCCATAAGGGGTTTGAGTTAGAGAATGGAAGTGACTGGGTAAACCAAGATTCCGAGAATCATGAAGAAAGGTGCATCAAGGATATTCTGAAGCAAGTCAACTCTGAGAATCCGAACTTCTGGAGAACAGTAGTGGAGGAGTGTTATGGAGTCTCTGAAGAAACAACCACCGGGGTTCATCGTCTCCAACAGATGTTTGAATCCGGCAATCTCCTATTCCCCGCAATCAACGTCAACGATTCTGTAACCAAGTCAAAGTTTGACAATCTTTACGGATGCCGTGAATCACTAATTGATGGGATAAAAAGGGCAACAGATGTGATGATTGCGGGGAAGACTGCAGTTGTATGTGGATATGGTGACGTTGGCAAGGGTTCAGCTCAGGCCTTGAAGTCCCAAGGGGCCAAGGTAATTGTTACTGAGATTGACCCGATTTGCGCTCTTCAAGCCTCAATGGAAGGATTTTCCGTACAGACCGTAGAAGATACGCTCGGTCATGCTGACATCTATGTTACGGCTACTGGTAATCGTGATGTAATCACGCTGGAGCACATGAAGTCAATGAAAGATCAGGCGATTGTTTGCAATATCGGGCACTTCGACAATGAGATTCAAGTGGAGAGGCTGGAGGACGGAGCAGTTAGCACTACCAACATTAAGCCGCAAGTAGACCGGTATACTTTCTCTTCCGGCAACTGCATCTATTTGTTGGCTTCCGGCCGGCTAGTCAACCTAGGGTGTGCAACTGGCCATCCCAGTTTCGTGATGTCAAACAGTTTTGCTAACCAGACTCTAGCACAGATAGATCTTTGGAAGAACCGTGATAATTACGAGAACCGCGTATATACCCTGCCAAAGAACCTTGACGAGGAGGTGGCCCGGCTCCATCTATCGAAAATTGGCGCCAAGTTGACAATTCTCGAACCTTCTCAGGCAGAATACATCAATGTCCCTATCGATGGGCCATTCAAGAATGAAGAGTATCGCTACTAGTAGATCTAATCCTCTGATTCAGTAGTTTAAGCAATCCTCTAAGGGTTACCTCGCTTATCCCGGATACTTTGCAGACTTCGCTTTGGGTCCTAGGAGACTCGCTGTTCTGCGATGCCCAGTAGATAATTACTCCCGCAATTCCTGATGGCTTCTTCCCTTGCCAAGAAAGGTCATCCTTCACGTTGTCCCAAACTTCACGGGCCTTTCCTAGGACGTTTGGAGGGAGCCCTAGATCCGAGTGGAACTTCTCGAAGTACTCTTCCGGTCCTGTAATGTGGTGCGTTCCCAGGTTCCTAGCAACGAGCCTGATTGTCCTCTTCAACTCCTTAATCTCTATCTCGCTGATCATGTCAAAGGCTTCTGAAATATCCTCAATCTTTCTGGGTATTTTTGCCTCCCTAGCTGCGATGTATACGCACGCTGCAGTTACGCCCCTAATACTACGCCCAGTAACCAAGCCCCTCTCTACTGAATGCCTGTACAATGAGGCTGCCTCCTGCTCAATTTGGGGTGGCAAGTCCCCTCGATCTCTGATGAATTGCATAGCTGTTGCTAGATTCCTGCTCCTGCTGTCCCTAGTCTTACTTCTCTGGTCGATCCTCTGTCTTCTCCGCCAGTCCCTAAGTGCCTTTCCAGACATCCCATGCTTCCTGGCACCTCCAGAGGTCAAGTCAGAACGCCTAATTTCTGTAGAAAGGCCTTTGTCGGAGAGGGTTAGGGTTGTAGGCGATCCAACCCTACTCCTGTCATTGCCATCTGAGTGATTCACCCACTCTGCACCCGGATCAATCATGTTCTCTGCTGCAACATATCCACAGTCTGAGCAAATAGTCTCCCCCCTGATGTCATCCGAATCCCAAGAGTTGCTTCCACATACTGCGCAGCTTCCGGACATCGCCTCGGTATTCCGAGCTCTTGATGGCCTCTTTCCCGTTGGTGTTTGACCTCGCCTGCTCTCGCTCGAAGAAGACTTATTCGAACCATCTCCTCGGTTAGCAGTTGCCCTTTCCATCTTATCAACCTGTAGTTGTATAGTAATGCTCGTCATATTTAAATATTTTTATTTTACGATTCTTCTTCTCGAATCCATCGTTCCGAGTTGTTTTTCCCCCTTCGACAACAGGGCCATTGCATGGGGGGAGGGCTAAAACGTACTGCACTATACGACTCGCACAAATCGGCAGGTGCGAAAATGGTCGATTTTCACGGCTTCGAATTACCGATTTGGTATAGCTCGATTCAAGAGGAACACCTGAAGACCCGTTCAAGCTCGGGCATGTTTGATGTGTCCCACATGGGCTTTTTCCGTTTTCAAGGCGTAGGGGTGAGGTCATGGCTGAGTACTTTATCGACTCAGGACTATATGAAGTTCCGACCAGGGACCTGCGGCTACTCTCACTTCCTCGATCCAAATGGCCACATTATTGATGACATGATATTTGCAGT
>MDTE01094915.1_pt1 | contig 14516 bp, 15 predicted proteins | sample 811231 | NCBI WGS metagenome assembly MDTE01 (sample SAMN05326651, study PRJNA326480) | marine metagenome | isolation source: seawater | place: Indian Ocean: Red Sea | collected 2010 | reverse complement strand
TCGTATTTCCAGACCGGGTACTTTGGTGGCCGGTTCCATCTCTTCACTGCCCTGGAGGTCCACCGCCAGCTGCCCGAAGAGGGACGTGGAGGCGACCACTCCCGCGGGCACAGCCTCGCTTATCTTGGCCAGACCGGCCAGGCGACCCGCCGCCATCTCCACTTCGACCTTGCCGCCGTCTTCTATGGACAGCGACGCGGCGTCGGCGGGGTTCAATTCCACCACTTCATCCCGTTGGATGGTGTTGCGCCGGCCCTTGACGATTTTCGTCTCCCGGTCCTGCTGCAACAGCACCCTTCCCGGCACGAACCACAGCGGGAAATCACCATTCTCAGGGCCTTCCGCAACGGTGAACGCCGGCGTGATGGGTTCAGCCCTGCGGTCCTTGAAACCGTCCTCGTAGAGGATTGGCGAACCCTTGCCGTCGGCCTGGATGGGCCACTGCAGACCCCGGTCCTCACGGCTGGCGTAGAGCACCTGGGTCGGCTGGGGGCTTTCCAGTTGGGTTTTTAAGACCAGCCCACCCTGATTGGACAAGGTACGGTAGGACACTCCGGCATAGACTGGAGTTACACGGGCTATCTCATCCATTGTCTCAGAGGGAGAAGATAGGAGAAAGCCTGGCGCTCCCATCTTGTGGGCCACGTCGCAGATCACCTGCCATTCGGGCCGTGCGCCGCCCTCGGGGAGGGTCTTGCCCGGCTTGATCCGTTGTATGCGCCGTTCCAAGTTGGTGTAGGTGCCGTTCTTCTCGGCAAAGGTGGCCCGGGGGAACACCACGTCGGCCAGCTGGGCCGCCGCACTCAAGAAAGTATCGCTCACCACCAGAAATTCCAGATTGTCCAGGGCGGCCAGGCCGTCACCCAGCTTTCCGTTGCTGAAATTGGGGCTGTCACCGATGACGAAGGCGGCCCTGATGCTGCCCGAGGCGGCGCCTTCCAGTATCCCGGCCAGGCCAAGGCCGGGAGTTTCGGGTATCGTCGTGTCCCAGAGGGTCTCCAGTTGGCGCCGGTCTTCGGCGTTGGCCACCCTCCGGTAGCCGGGCAGGCGGTCGGGCACGCACCCCACATCGTAGGCGCCCTGCTCGTTGGCGCCGGCACGCAGGGGATAGATGCCAGCGCCGGACTTACCCAGATTGCCGGTGATCAGGGCCAGGTTGGTCAGCGCCATGACGCAGTCCCTGGCCAGCGAGGACTGGATGTTGTCCAGGGCGTAGACCAAAGCGCCGGCCTCGGCCTCTCCATAGAGACGGGCCGCTTCTTCAATGTCGTAAACGGAAACCTGGGTCACCCTGGCCACTTCATCCAGGTCCAGTGCGTTCAGTGCGTATTGGAGGGTGGCCGGGCTTTCGCAGTTCTCACTCAGCCAGTCGTCCCTCTGCAATCCCTGGTCGATAACCGACTTCAGGAGCCCACCCAGGAGCATCTCCTCCGTCCCGGGGGTGGGCCGCAGCCAAACGTGGGCGTAGCGGGTCAGCTCAACCTCACGGGAATCTATGACCACCAGATTGGTGTTCTTCCGGACGGCACGTTTGATGGGCACACCCACCACGTTATGCTCTTCGGTGACGTTGCTGCTGAAGACCAAGATGCAGCCCGATTCTTCCAGGTCCCAGATCGGGTTGGTGGCCCCGGCGTAGCCCAGGGACTGCTCCAAGCCAAGAGTCAACTCAGGCTGGATGTTGGAGGTCTGGTCCACGTTGTTGGACTTCATGGCCGCGCGGGTGAACTTCTGGGCCAGGTAGTGTTCTTCATTGGTGCTGTTGGGCGAGGTCAAAAAGGCGAAGGCCTCGCCCGAGTAGTCGGCCAGACGGGTCGCCACCGCTTCCAGGGCCTCATCCCAGGTCGCCGCCACCAGTTCTCCATCGCGCCGCACCAGGGGCGTCTGCAGACGGCTCTTGTCGTTCACGAATTGGAGTCCGAACTTGCCCTTGAAGCAGGCCTGCCCCTTGTTGGCGGGGGAGTTGAACTCCGGGACGGCCCGGATCAGGGTGCCGTCTTCGCCGTATTCCAGGTTCATCTGGCATCCCACCGGACAGAGGGGGCAGATGGAACGTTCAACCTTGCGCGGCTTCTCCCACTTGTTGTCCCGTTCCACCAGGGCGCCCACGGGGCAGACGTCTATGCAGGAGCCACAGAACTCGCAGCCCGACTCCAAGAGCGAGGTCCCGAAGGACGTGCCCACCAGCGCCTGTCCGCTGCGCATGACAAAGCCGATGGCGTCGTCGCCCCGGAGTTCCTCGCAGGCCCGGACACAGCGGCCGCAGACGATGCACAGGTTGTAGTCGCGATCATAGAAGGGGTCGGCCACTTCCAGGGGAATCTGCCGGTACTTGTAGTTGAGCGGCGATTCCAGGTTCATACCCAGATAGCGGACGGTATCTTTCAGTTCGCACCGTTCGTTCTTGGGACAGGTCACGCAGCGGTCGTTCACCGACACGTGACGCAGGCAGACGTTGGTGGGGCCGCAGATGTCGATGCGGTGGCAGGTGAGACAGCCGCTGGGATGCTCGGCAATGAGCATCTCCATCACCGACTTCCGGAGATCGTTGACCTCTGGGGAGCCGGTCTGGACCTTCATACCGTCAGCCACGGGCAGGGTGCAGGCGGCCGGGTAGCCCCGCTGGCCCTCAACGCTGACCACACACATGCGGCAGGCGCCGTAGGGTTTCATACCGGGGTGATAGCACAGATAGGGTACGTAGACGCCGGCCTCGATGGCCGCTTCCAGCACCATCTTGCCCGGCTGGGTCACCACCTCTTGGCCGTCGAAGGAGATGGTTATCTGGTCATTGTTTTCCTGGGCCATTGAAAACCCTCTATACCTCACCGGCCCAGCCGGTTGTTTGCTCGGATTGGACTAGCGGCGGGAGAGCGCCGGAGAGAACCGGGGCAGGGAACAGGTGCCCGTGGGGCACGATTTCTCCACGATATGGGTCTCGAACTCCGGCCGGAAATAACGCAGGGCCGAGGACACGGGGTTGAACCCCAACTGCCCGTGGCCGCAAAGAGAACCGGCCTGCATGTTCTCGCCGATGCTCCGCATCAGCGCCAGGTCGTCGTCGGTGCCTTTAAGGTCGCAGATGCGCTCCAGCACTTCCAGCAGGTGGCTCATGCCCATGCGGCAGGGGAAACACTTGCCGCAGGACTCGTATTGGCAGAAGGCAATGAGGGAGCGGGTGAGGTCCACCACGCAGGTGGTCTCGTCAGCGGCGATGATGCCGCCCGAGCCGACGATCGCTCCAGCCGCCCGAAGTATCTCGAAGTCCAGAAGGATGTCCACGCTGTCCGCGCCCAAAACCCCGCCCAGAGGGCCGCCGGTCTGGAGCAGTTTCAGCTCCTTGCCGTCCTTCATTCCCCCGGCGGCTTCGTAGATGACATCCTTGAGGTTGATGCCCAGGGGCACCTCAACCATGCCGGTGTAGGTGAAGGCGCCGGAAAGGCAGAGAATCGCAGTGCCGGTGCTGGTGTCATGGCCTATGCCCGCGAACCATTCTCCGCCCCTGGAGACTATCTCCGGCACGTAGGAAAGTGTCTTCACGTTGTTGATGTTGGTGGGCTTGCCGAACAGGCCGACCTGGGCCGGGAAGGGCGGCCGGTATCTGGGCATGGAGCGCTTACCTTCGATGGCTTCCATCAGGGCTGTCTCTTCGCCGGCCACATAGGAATCACCGGTGAGCGCCACCTCAACGTCGTAGCTGAAATCAGAGCCCATGATGTTATCGCCCAGCAAGCCAAGTTCCTGGGCCTGGCTGACGGCGGCGCGGATACGGTCGATGGGCCCGTCATGCCCGTGCCTGACAAAGATATATCCCTTGCTGGCCCCGGTGGCGTACCCCGCGATGATCACCCCTTCCAGCAGGGTGTTGGGGTCGCTCTCCAAGATGTTCTTGTCATTGAACGCGCCGGGGTCGCCCTCCTCGCAGTTGCAGAGCACGTATTTCTCTGGAGCGGGGTTTCCGGCCAGGAAGCTCCATTTCACCGCGGTTGGAAAGGCCGCACCGCCCCGGCCCCTTAGACCGGAGCCCTTCACCTCTTCCAGAGTTTCTTCGGCGGATAGGTTGGTGAGGGATTTGTCCAGAGCCTGGTAGCCGCCGTTGGCCACGTATTGGTAGATATCGGTTGGATCGATATTGCCGGCGTTCCGCAGGACTATCCGATTCTCCCAGACACGCATGGGGTGCTGGTTGAGATCGGGAATACCGTCGGGCACAGGGGCGTCACTGCCTTCTTCGGCGATGTACCCCAGGGCCTTGCTGGTGACCGGCGTGCCGCCCGCGACGTGGGAAGACACAATTTCTGCCACGTCTTCGGGGGCCACGTTGCCGTAGAAGATGCGGTGTCCACCGGGCAGCAACACATCCACCAACGGTTCGGCGAAACAGAGGCCCAGGCAGCCCACCCGGCTTACCTCGGCGGAAACGCTCTGGTTGGCCAGTTCCGATTCCACGGCGGCGACCACGGCGTCGGCCCCGGCTGCTTCGCCGCAGAGGGCGGTGCCGATCCTGATCCAGGGACGCTGCCCGTTGGTCAGTTCCTCCCAGCGCCTTCCGGCCTCCTGACCTATTTCCAGAAAACTAGGAGCCATGGCCTTCCTGCTCGAGCAGATTGGCCACGTTCTTGGCCGCCGACTCAGGGTTGACCCGTCCGGCCAGGTGATGGTCCAGGGACATGACCGGGGCTTGGGAGCAGGCACCCAGACAGGTGTTGAAGCGCACGGTGACCCGCTTGTCGGCCCGGTCGCCCTCGTCGTCCATACCGGCGGCTTCGATCACCGACTTGAAGACGCCCATGGCCCCCACCAAATGACAGGACGCTCCCCAGCAGACCTCCACCAGGTGTTCGGTGGGCGGTTCAAAGCGGAAGTTGGGGTAGAAGGATGCCACGGCCCAAACGTCGTTCACCGTGGAATTGGAGAAACCGGCGACGAACTCCACCGCCTCTTTCGGTATGTAACCCAACTCGTCTTCGACGGCGAGGAGTGACGACAGCACGGTGACCGTCGGTTGGGTCTGACCGTGGACTGCATCGTGGATTCGCTGTTCTAGCCCGCTCATGGACTGGGCTCCTGAAATATCGGGCTTGGGTCCGGTAATACCAGGGCAAGATTCACGAAATAGACCAGTGCCTCAATAGTTCGTGAAATTGGTAACAATCCAAGCGGAATCGTACCACAGCCCCAGGGGTGATTCAACCGGAAAACGAGACCGTTAAACGGGGGTTGCGGGCCATCAAATCCTGCCAAATAAAAAGGGGCGGGTTGGTCCCGCCCCTTGGCTTACTTGAGTTGTCACCGAAGGCCCGGTTACTCGGCCTTTGCCGCGGCGCTCCCGACCAGGATGCGCTCCACATCTGGGAACAGCGTCTCGGCCCGCTCCCGGCACTGCTCATCGGTCAATGAGGATAGGGGATGCTCGGCAACGATGTACTCGAAGTCGGGCACGCCCATCATGCGGGTCATGGCCTTGGCGGTGTTGTTGAACACGTGGGTGATGATGGAAGCCGTGGGCAAACCCAGGCGCTCCATTTCGATTCCGTCGTGCACACTGCACGAACTGCAGGAGCCTCAATCACCTATGCCGGTGATTAGAATGTCCACCTTGTTCAGCATGTCCTGGACCACCTCTGGCTTGGTGGGCAGGGAGGCCGAATGCTTGCCGAAGTAGACGATGTCTTTCAGGTCGTACTTCTCCTTCAGCATCTGGCCCAGTTCGTGAAGGACCTTATCCGAATTGGCCTTGGAGTTCTCCAGAAGGCCAAGGGTCTTTCCTTGCAGGGTATCGGGCCGCTCGTTCAGCCGGAAATCTCCCGACGAAAGGCTTGTCCCGGTGGGGTTGACCAGTCGCATGTTTCTGACGGTAACGGTCTCTGCCATGATTCCTCCCAGACTATTTAGCGATATGAATATGGTGGTCTGGATCGCCCGGAAAATACGTTCCTCTAATCATACACTCGGGCCTGCGTAATGCAACACCTGAGCGGCCTCGGTTAAGGCCAGACCGGAGGCGGGTATTCGGGCTACCGAAGGATTCCCGCTATTTGACGGTATCTATCTTGGTGGTCCTGATCTTGAACCGGGTGGTATCGATGATTGCGCTGTTCCGGCCGCCGGTGCCGCCGCCCATCATCACCAGTATGTCCTCGGTGTCCTGGGCGCAGCGGCGGATGATCTTGTCGTCACCCTCGCGCTCCGGGCCCTGGGCGATTCCCAGGCGGATCAATTCGCTCTGGGGCCGGGCCGCGTTCTCCATCATGTAGTCCTGGATGCCCTTTCGGGTCCACCCGTCGTCGTTCAAGGTGATGGCGTGCTCGGGGCCGATGACCAGCACCCACTGGGACGGGTAGCGGAAGGCCATGGAGGCCGACTTCAAAGTGTCGGCGATGGACATCAAGATGGACTCGCCGGTGTGTCCGTAGGCGTTATTCACGGTGATGGGGTTGTAGGCCACCGCCACCGTGACCGTGCTGTCCTCTTTGTTGTGTCCCCGGGCCACATGCAGCGGCTCCCAGGGTGAGTCCTCTTCATTCTCGGCGAAGCACAGGGTGTACTTGCTGGGGTTGCCCAGGGTGCCCCGGTCCAGGGTGCCGGGGCGGGCGTCAAAGCCGTTCATGAAGCAGAGTCGGATGGCCCGGCCCAAGACGGCGTTGGCACGGTTGCCCGGCCCCAAGAGACCGTCCTTATAGTTGGCGCCGATCTGGTCGCGCACCGGTCCGTTCAGCACCATCAAGATGGCCGGGGAGCTGGTGGAGGCCGACGCCATGTGGACGAAGTTCTTCTCTTCTTCCAAAGTCTTCAGAGTGGTGGTCAGAACGGGGAAGTACTCGGGCAGGCAGCCGGCCATGACGGCGTTGGCGGCCACATTCTCCGAGGTGAGCACCCGGTTCCGCATCTCCAGGGAGATGATCTCTTCCTCGCCGGTCATCCCCGACATCTCCAGCATCTCCCGCACCTTGTAGTCCACCGGCGGGACCACGGGCAGGCCGTCGCTCCAGCCCATTCGGTAACATTCTTCAATGGCCTCGACGGTATCGCTGGCCTCAACGTTGTGGGAACGCTCCATATTATTGGTGGTCATGTTTCGTCTCCGTAATCAGAGTCGGCTTCCTAATCGTGCAGCCGGAGTTGGATTCCGGACTTTTCTTCTTGAATCTTGGCCACGGCGTCCGAGTCCTCGGGACCCCAGCCCCGCAGCATGGCCTCGACGTGGCGCTGGTCAACCAGGTTTGACAGCTCCATGGGGATGCCGTATTCCCGGCCCAGGTCGGTGGCCAGCCGCACATCCTTGGCGGCCAGGGCAGTGGCGAAACCGGGTTCGAAATTCCCCTGGAACAGGAAGCGGGGGAACTTGTCTGCCAGGCGCTTGGAACCGCCGGTGCTATTGTTTATCACGTCGGCCAGCACGCCCAGGTCCACGCCCGCTTTGACGCCAAGGGTCAGGGCCTCGGCCAGGAGCACCCCCGTGCCCATGCTGAGCAGGTTGTTGCAGATCTTGCAGACTGAACCGGCGCCGATGTCGCCGCAGTACACCACGTGGGTGCCGATGCCGTCCAGGACCGGCTTGTACTTTTCGAAGGTCGCCTTGTCGCCGCCGACCATCACCGCCAGTGTTCCGGCGGCAGCGCCGTAGGTCCCGCCACTGACCGGGGAGTCCAGCAGGGTCACACCACGGGCGGCGCACTCCTCACTGAGGCGGCGGACCATGGTGGGCGAGTTGGTGGAAAGGTCGAAGAAGACCGACCCGTCACTTGCGCCTTCCAGGATTCCGTTTTCGCCCACCACCACTGCCTCCACGTCCCGGGGCACTGGCAGAGAGGTGAACACCACCTCGTTGCCCGGCACGGCCTCCTTTGGGCTGTCCGCCCAATCGGCGCCCATCTCCAGCAGATTGGTTGCGGCCTCCCGCCGAAGGTCGTGGACGGTTAGCTGATGGCCGGCCTTGATTAGGTTGGCCGCCATCGGATTTCCCATGTTGCCTGTCCCGATGAAACCCACTTTCATCGCGTTCTCTCCTGCTTATGTCGGATGGTCTTCTCAGGGGCCGCCGGGCTGTTAAGGGCGGCTGTTCCGGTACTCTCAATCGGGGCGGGGTCCCGGCCGGGTCTTCCGGTTCTTCATCTTCCGCCGGGCGTTCCGGTGGCGGGGCTATTCCGTAGCGCGGGTCCTCATCGTCGACCTTGTATCGGACGCCCACCGATGGCTCTTGGGGAACTTCTTCCAGACCGTCGGGAGACTCGTCGAAGGCCTCTTTGGCCATGCGGAAGGCGTTCACCGCCGCCGGCATACCGCCGTAAAAGACCATCTGGCTGATGATCTCCGAGATCTCTTCCCTGGTGACGCCGATATGCAGCGCCCCAGAGATGTGCCGCTTGATCATCTGGGGGCTGTGGCCCAGGACCACCAGGGCGGCGATGGTGCAGAGGCTGCGGGTCTTCAGATCAACGGCCGGCCGGTTGTATATCTCGCCGTAGATGACGGAATCAACCAGCTTCATGACCTCCGGCGCCAGCTCGGCCATGGCCGCTGGCGGATTGGGGTCATTGTCGGGACCGTAGTAGGTCTGCCGGAAGTCGATGGCAGCCTGGTCCAGGTCTTTGGCGGCTTCGTCGGGGCTCAAGTTGTCTCCAAACAATGCTGATAGTTGTTGGCTGTCAGCTACTTGATGACCTGCCAGAACCGCTTGCCGTCTTTCAGGATCACCTTCCCGATGTGGTCGTCGGGATGGAAGTGGCCGGCGGCCACAACGACATCCTCTTTTTCGGCCCGGTCCAGAATCATCTTGCGGTTGCGCTGGCTGGCTTCTTTGTCTGTATCCACCCCAGCCGTCCATTCCGGTCGTTCCACCTGCACCTTGCTGTGCAGCAGGTCGCCCACCACCATAGCCCGCTGGCCGTCGGAGGTGATGTCGAAGACCATGTGACCGGGGGTGTGGCCCGGTGTGGAGATGGCCGTGATCTCGTCCGTGATAACCTGGCCGTCTTCCAGCAAGTCCAGCAGCCCCATCTCCTGGAGGGGTATGACATTCTCGGAGACCCAGGGGGCGTTGGCCAGGAATTCGGGTTTGTTGAAATGGTCCCAGTCCAGGCGGGGCGCCATGTAGCGGGCGTTGGGGAAGTAGGGCTTGGGCGTGTCGCCGGTGTAGTCGACGTTCCAACCCACATGGTCGATGTGCATGTGGGTGATCAGAACCAGGTCCACATCCTCGGGGTTCACGCCGGAGATCTTGAGCTGGTTCAGCATGTCACCGGTCCGGTTGGCGCGGGAGGGATGGGGGCCGGGGCCCATGCCGGTGTCCACCATGATGGTCTGGCCCTGGGTTCGGAGATAGAAGTGGCCGTAGTAGAGTTGCAGTTGGCAGTCTTCCAGAGCGTCGTGATACGGCTCCCAGTCGTGGGCATCGGTGGTGGGGAACATCACAGACGGGTCTCGGGGTGGGGGCAGCATGTCCAAAACGAACCTGATATCCACGTTGCCCACTTTGATCCGATTGGCCATTGTTATCTCCTTGGTGTCCTGCTCCGACAGGTCCCTTCGGAGCGGCATCGGCGTTAACTACGGTATGTTTCCGTTCAGTATTGAATCATCGAGTAGATGCTGTACCCTTCCAGGTTCTTCCGTCCTTCCAGGAAGCTGAGTTCAATGATCACCGCCAGGGCGGCAACGGCGCCGCCGGACATCTCCACCAGACGGGCGGTGGCCGCCAGGGTGCCGCCGGTGGCCAGAAGGTCGTCCATGATCAGCACCTTCTGCCCGTGATCGACCCCGTCCACATGGATCTCCATGGTGTTGGTGCCGTACTCCAGGGTGTAATCGGTGGAGTGGGTCTCGGCGGGGAGTTTGCCCGGCTTCCTCACCGGAACTATGGACTTGCCCAGTTCCCGGGCCAGGGGCGCGCCGAAGAGGAAACCCCGGGATTCAATGGGGACGATCACATCGAAGTCCACATCCTTATAGTGGTCCACCAGGTGGGATATGGTGTAGTCGAAGGCTTTGACGTCTCCCAGTAGGGGTGTAATGTCCTTGAATACGATGCCCGGCTCCGGAAAATCGGGAACGTCTCTGATGTAGTCTCTTAGGTCCATAATCCTCGAGCCGTCTGCCCTTGGCCGTCCGGCAAAGCGGCCTTCGTTGGTAAACAAATTTGGGCGTCGGTAATCCAGCGGGTTGATTGGCGAATTTTACGCCCGTGGCGGGGGAAAATAGGCTGCTGGACGCGTGCCTGGAAGTGTAGATTACGGCCCTGCCGCCGTCAAGGCGACGAACTGCGCCGGAGGGGCTGTCGAAATTCGTCAACCTTGGGCGTAATTACGATTGACTTTCCCGGGGTGGGTTCATATAATTTAAGATGGATTTCCAGCAACGAAATGGCCCCACATGTTCTGGGGCTATTTTTTAGTGTGGAACGGACAGTCGTTATGCCTAGCCGGGAGACCGAAGGCCTGTGCGGCGCCGAGCCCCGGTGGCGCAATGGCAGCGCAGTCGATTTGTAATTGACAGGTTAGGGGTTCGAATCCCCTCTGGGGCTCCAGTATCCCAGGCTCCGCAGAATAGCGTTCAACAAGAACAGGTCCCGCAGGGCGCGGCCCGGTGAATCGGTTGCGGCAACACATCCCTCCACGATTGCGCCGGTGCCCTTTAATATGCGAAGATTCCTATGCCTGGAGGGGTGGGTGAGTGGTTAAAGCCACCAGACTGTAAATCTGGCGTCCGGAAGGGCTTCGCAGGTTCGAATCCTGCCCCCTCCACCAAAAAACAGGCAGGCGAGACTAGGCGGTTAATAATTTATCAGCCCAGGTAGCTCAGTGGTAGAGCGCGTTCTTGGTAAGAACGAGGTCGGCGGTTCAATCCCGCCTCTGGGCTCCAGCACGAAAAGGCCCAATAAAAATACACAAGGGCCCGAGTTAAGAGTAGTAGGGAGGACACCTAAAGATGGCTAAGCAGCAATTCGACCGGTCGAAGGCACACGTTAACGTAGGAACTATTGGTCACGTTGACCATGGCAAGACTACACTGACGTCAGCCATCACCAAGGTGTTGGCCGACAAGGGCCTTGCCAGTTACCTGGACATGGACAGCATCGACAACGCCCCGGAAGAGAAGACCCGTGGCGTAACCATCGCCATCGCCCACGTGGAGTATGAGTCGGACACCCGCCACTACGCCCACGTTGACTGCCCCGGTCACGCCGACTACATCAAGAACATGATCACCGGCGCGGCCCAGATGGACGGCGCCATCCTGGTTGTGAGCGCCCCCGACGGCCCCATGCCCCAGACCCGTGAGCACATCCTCCTGGCCCGCCAGGTTGAGGTTCCCAGGATTCTGGTGGCCCTGAACAAGTGCGACATGATGGACGACGAGGAACTCCTGGAACTGGTGGAGCTTGAGGTTCGCGACCTCCTGAACCGCTATGACTTCCCCGGCGACGACACTCCCATCGTCCGCGTCAGCGGTCTCAAGGCCATCGAAGGCGACCCCACCTACGTCGAGAAGATCAACGAACTGGTCGCCGCCATGGACGACTACATCCCCATGCCCGAGCGCGTTACCGACCGCCCCTTCCTGATGCCCATCGAAGACGTCTTCGGCATCAAGGGCCGCGGCACCGTGGTGACCGGACGTGTCGAGCGCGGCACCCTGAACGTGGGCGCACCCGTGGAGATCATCCGCTGGGGCGATGTCCGCGAGACCGTGGCCACCGGCCTGGAGATGTTCCACAAGAACCTGGACACCACCCAGGCAGGGGACGCCGTCGGCATCCTGCTCCGAGGCGTGGACCGGGAAGAGGTCGAGCGCGGCCAGGTACTGGTGGCGCCCGGCTCCATGAAGCCCTACACCAAGGCCGAAGCCGAGGTTTACATCCTGAGCCGTGACGAAGGTGGACGGCACACCCCGTTCTTCTCCGGCTACAAGCCCCAGTTCTACATCCGGACTTCGGACATCACGGGTGAGTGCACCCTGCCCGAGGGCGTTGAAATGGTGATGCCTGGGGACAACGTCAAGATGCAGATCGAACTGATCAGCCCGGTGCCCATCGAAGAGCAGATGCGCTTCGCCATCCGCGAAGGCGGACGGACCGTCGGCTCCGGAGTTATTACCAAGGTAGTGGAGTAAGTCATGGCCAGAAAGACTGCCGACGTAAGACAAATCATCACCCTGCAATGCGGCGACTGCCGGGAACGGAACTATACGACGATGAAGAACCGCCGTAACGACCCCAACCGGATGGAGCTGCAGAAGTACTGCTCGCGGTGCCGGTCCCACAAGACTCACCGCGAAGTGAGGTAACCCCCGATGGCTAGGGCATCTGCGCGCAGCCAGCGTATCGTCACCCCCACGGGCGGAGGGCGCACCAGTCCGATCAGTTTCCTTCAGGAGACTTTTTCGGAGCTGCAGAAATCGACCTGGCCCAGCCGGGAAGAAACTTCGCGTTTGACCATGGTGGTCATCGTTTTGGCCATCGCGGCCGGGTTCTTCCTGGGCGGGCTGGACCGAATCTTCTCCGAGGTGTTTACCAGGGTCGTATTCGCGTAAGAACCGGCACTACACCGGTGAGGAGACCCCTGAATCAGCAAAAGAATGGGGCGCGTATACCAGGACATTGATAAGCGCCCCTTTCTGTTTGACCCAGCATCGGATATAGCAACATGACTTCAAGAGACATATCGGAAGCCGAAGAGAGTCAAGAGTCTCGCTGGTATATCGTCCACACCTACTCCGGGCAGGAAGACCTGGTGGAGAAGAACCTCCGCCTGCGCATCCAGAGCCTGGACATGCAAGACCGCATCAATGAGGTCTTGGTCCCCACCGAAGAAGAAGTGGTCTTCAAGGAAGGCGAACGGCGCTCCGAGCGCAAGAAGCTCTTCCCCGGCTACATCCTGGTCCAGATGATCATGGACGACGAGAGCTGGTACGCCGTGCGGAACACCCCCGGCGTCACCGGTTTCGTGTCCAGTGAGGACGAACACGACAAACGGCCCAAGCCCGTGCCCCTAGAAGACAAGCAGATGGAGGATATTCTGAAGCAGGTGGACTCAGACCCCACCCGCGTGAATATCGGCCTGGAACGCGGCGAGACCGTCCGCATCAACGAAGGCCCCTTCGTGGACTTCATCGGCACCATCAACGACGTGGACGATGGCAAGGGCAAGGTCCGGGTTATGGTATCCTTCTTCGGGCGGGAAACGCCCGTCGAGCTGGACTTCCTCCAGGTCGAGCGTATCTAATCACAGAGAGTATCTAGGAGCCCCCATTGGCGAAGAAAGTTAGGGCCATCATCAAACTGCAACTAGAGGCCGGAAAGGCGACACCCGCCCCTCCGGTGGGTCCCGCGTTGGGCCAACACGGCGTCAATATCATGGGCTTCGTCAAGGAATACAACGCCAAGACCGCAAACCAGGCCGGCACCATCGTGCCAGTGCACCTGACCGTATACGAAGACCGGTCGTTCACCTTCGTTACCCGCACCCCGCCGGCATCGGACATGCTCCGGAAGGCCGCCGGTGTGGAGAAGGGCGCGTCCGAGTTCCGCGAGGGCAGCGTTGGCAGCGTCAGCCGCCAGCAGCTGAAAGAGATCGCGGAAAGCAAGATGGCAGACCTCAACGCCGGCACCGTGGACGAGGCTATGAATATCATAGCCGGCACCGCCCGCAGCATGGGCATCGACGTAGGAGAATAGCAACAATGGTTAAGCACAGCCGGCGCTACGGCGCCGTGGCAGAAAAGGTGGATGCGGAAAAGACCTATGAGCCCAAAGAGGCCATGGAACTGCTGAAAGAGGTATCCACCGCCAAGTTCGACGAGACCGTTGAACTTCACATCCGGACCAACGTCGACCCCAGGCACTCCGACCAGCAGATACGCGGCGTGTGCAGCCTGCCCCACGGACTGGGCAAGACCATCCGAGTGGTGGTCTTCGCCGGCGCCGAGGGCGCCGAAGAAGCCCGGGCCGCCGGCGCCGACTTTGTGGGAGAAGACGACCTGATCGAGAGAATCGAAGGTGGATGGGCCGACTTTGAGGTTGGCTTGGCCACGCCCCAGGTCATGCCCAAGATCGGTAAATTGGGCCGAATTCTTGGCCGCCGGGGTCTCATGCCCAACCCTCGCTCCGGCACAATGGTCCAACCCCAAGACCTGCCCCGGGCCATCCAAGAAGCCAAGGGCGGCCGCACCGAGTACCGGACCGACCGCACCGCCATCATCCACTCGGCAGTGGGCAAGGTGAGCTTCGAATCGGACAAGTTGGTGGACAACCTGGCCGCTCTGACGGATGCTATAATCAAAGACAAACCTGAGGGGGTTAAAGGCCCCTTCTTCCGTTCAGCCTACCTGACATCAACCATGGGTCCCAGCGTCCAGTTGGACCTACAGGCCCTGCAGAGTCTGGAGTCCCAGGCGTAACCCTGGAGCGGATAACCAGGCTACGGCAGTCCTTTACAATCTAGGCACAGCAACGCCAAAGACAGTGGGTCCCCGCAAGGGGCTAAATGCGAAAGCCGCCCGCCCAGGCGCGACAGATC
>MDTE01022720.1_pt1 | contig 14518 bp, 18 predicted proteins | sample 811231 | NCBI WGS metagenome assembly MDTE01 (sample SAMN05326651, study PRJNA326480) | marine metagenome | isolation source: seawater | place: Indian Ocean: Red Sea | collected 2010 | reverse complement strand
CTAAAAAAATTGCACCATTATATTTTCTTGGATCTAATTTATTTTTAAATTTTTTTAATGAAAAGTATGAAAAAATTAATGATACTTTTGAAATAATGTTTTCTGACAAATATTTTTTCAAATTACTTGTTAAAAAGTTAGATACACCTTCAGCTGTTTTTAAAGCAACATTTCCAGTAAATCCATCCGTTACAATAACATTAGAAAAATCAGTCATTATTTGATTGCCCTCGACATACCCTACAAATTTAAAGTCACCCATGCTTTCTAAAATTTTTAATTTAGAATGGGCTTTCTTTAAAATTTCTGTTCCTTTAAGTTCCTCAGATCCTATATTTAATAATGATACTTTTACCTCTTTTTCTGGGAATAATGATTTATATAATGCAGATCCCATTTCTGAAAAATCAATTAAATTTTTATCGCTACATTCAACGTTTGCACCTAAATCTAAAACTAAGTTCATACCATTTTCACTAGGCCATAAACCAGCAAGAGCTGGTCTATCAATTCCTTCTATCATTTTAAGAATCATTTTTGACATCACTAAAAAAACACCTGTATTGCCTGCGGATAAACTAACATCTGAATTATAGATAGTTTGCGACTGAATACTTTCCCACATACTGGAACCCTTACCTTTTTTTAAAGCTGCGATAGGAGAAAGCTCATTTGAGACAATTATTTTTGAATCGATGAGCTGGAAATTAGATTTTAAATATCTTAATTTTTTGATTTTTGGTTCTACAATTTTTAGATCACCAAATAGATAAAAAAAATAATCGTTTTGATTTGTATATCTTTTTATAAAAAGATCGATCCCTTCAAGGGTTTTGTCAGGTGAGTTGTCACCACCCATAAGGTCAATAGAAATCTTAAACTTTTTTTTTGTATCGATCATTTTTGTAATTTAAGATTTAAAAATCTTACTTGTCTAAAACTTTTTTGCCATTATAAAAACCAGTTTTTAAATCAATATGATGAGACAGTCTATATTCACCGGTTTTTTTATCCTCGACAACATTTGATCCAACAATTTTGTGATGGGATCTTCTTTTGTTTCTTCTTGAAACTGAAGTTTTACGTTTTGGAACAGCCATAATTATTTATAATCAAAGTTAAAGTTACCCTTTAACATATTTTTACTATCCAAATCAAAACAAAAATGCTGGAATTTACTAAAATAATCACTCAATTTGTCATTCCTTACAGGAATTTCATTATTACTGCTCACAAAATATTTCTTTAATAAAGAAGAATTGTTATCTGATACTAAAGATTTGTTTTTATCTAAAAAAACAAGTATATCATAAAAAATTCTTGATAAATTTTTCATTTTTTTATTTACATAAACATCGCCGTGACCTAATTCTCGAATGGTATATTCAATATTTTGAAATATATTATCAAAAACAACCTGTTTTTTTTTTGGATCCTTAGTTTCTTTGGATATGTAAAGAATTATTGACAAGTGAAAAAAAATTAACAATATCCTGTTCTCAATCTTGTCTTCTAAGTATACTTCTTTATAAAAAAATATATTTCGTGATAATTTTACTAATTTGTTGTAAAGTTCATTGTTATGTTTTTTGTAAATAGTAAACATTTTTTGTTAATTTCAACTATATTCTTATCTTTATTTTTAACAAGTTGTCAAAAAAATAAAGTTGTAAAAAGTCACGGGATCTTCTATTTGGAAAATAGAGATAAACTTTTAAAAGTGGATAATACAAACAAAAACGATGTGATAAAGGTTCTTGGATACCCTCATTCGAAGTCTATTAAAGATGAAAATACCTGGTTATATATTGAGAGAACTAAAACTAGAGGTCAAATGATAAATTTAGGTAGAAATGTTCTTTTAAATAATAATGTATTAGTTGTTAAATTTGATAATTATGGAATATTAAAAGAGAAAATTTTATATAACAAAAACGACATGAAAGATTATAAATTTGCACAGTCAGTAACCGTAAATGAAGTCAAAAGAGGTGGTTTTGTTGAATCTTTTTTATCAAGTGTTAGGCAAAAAATGTATTCTAATCGAAAATAAATTTAATGTGCAATTACTGCCAAAAGTAAGAGTGCAACAATATTTGTAATTTTAATCATTGGGTTGACGGCAGGACCTGCTGTGTCCTTATACGGATCGCCAACGGTATCACCGGTAACAGCTGCTTTGTGAGACTCTGATCCTTTTCCTCCATAGTTACCGTCCTCAATAAATTTTTTTGCATTATCCCACGCTCCTCCTCCAGCTGTCATAGAAATAGCAACGAATAATCCAGTAACGATTACTCCAAGCAACATGGCTCCTACGGATGATAACGCAGCTTCCATTCCACCAATAGAGTAAATTATTAAATACAAAACTATTGGAGAAAGAACGGGTAACAGAGATGGTATTATCATTTCTTTAATTGCAGCTTTAGTTAATAAATCCACTAATCTTCCATAATCAGGTTTTCTTTTTCCTTTCATGATCCCTGGTATTTTTTTGAATTGTCTTCTTACCTCGACAACAACTGCACCGCCCGCTCTACCAACAGCCTGCATTCCCATAGATCCAAATAAATAAGGTAGCATTCCTCCAACGAGCAATCCTATTACTACGAAAGGGTTGGATAAATCAAAACTTACATTTATCCCTTCAAGTGATGATCCTGGGACTGTTGAAAAAAATTTTATATCTTCTGTATAAGCTGCAAATAAAACTAAAGCTCCAAGACCTGCTGATCCAATTGCATAACCTTTTGTGACAGCTTTTGTAGTATTTCCTACTGCATCTAATGCATCAGTAGTTTTTCTAACATTTTTTGGAAGTTTTGCCATTTGCGCAATACCACCAGCATTATCAGTTACGGGACCGTAAGCATCCAAAGCAACAACCATTCCGGTTAAAGCAAGCATTGCTGTTACCGCTATTGCTATTCCAAATAAACCTGCCAACTCATTAGTCACAATTATACCAGCAACTATAATTAAAGCTGGTAGAGCAGTCGCCTCCATTGAAACAGCTAAGCCTTGTATAACATTTGTACCATGGCCTGTAGTTGAAGATTTTGCGACACTCCTAACTGGCCTATAATTGGTTCCCGTATAATATTCTGTAACCCAAATAATTAAACCTGTTACAGCAAGACCAACTACTCCACAATAGTATAAGTCAAAACCATTAAAACTTTTTTCACCAACAACAAATATGTTTTCTAAACCTATTACACTTGAAGTAATTGGGTAGAGTAATATTAAAGATATAACCGCAGTTACTATAAATCCTTTATACAGAGCACCCATAATATTTTTACTTTTGCCAAGTCTCACGAAGAATGTTCCAACTATAGATGCAATTATACATCCACCACCAATCGCTAAAGGATATATCATCATATTCCCGTCACCTTGAAAAAAAATTGATGCAAGAACCATGGTAGCAACAATTGTGACCGCATAAGTTTCGAATAAATCTGCGGCCATACCCGCACAATCACCAACATTATCTCCAACATTATCTGCTATAACCGCTGGATTTCTAGGGTCATCTTCTGGAATTCCTGCTTCGACTTTTCCAACCAAATCAGCACCAACATCAGCTCCTTTTGTAAAAATTCCTCCGCCTAATCTAGCAAAAATTGAAATTAAAGAAGCACCAAATCCCAGAGCTATAAGAGCATTAATAAGTTCTCTGCTTTCGACATTAAAAGATACAAGGGCCCAGTAATAAATTGAGATAGCTAGTAAAGCTAAACCTGCAACTAAAAGACCTGTTATAGCACCAGACTTGAAAGCCATGGTCAAACCTTTTTGAAGACTGGATCTAGAAGCTTCAGCCGTTCGTACATTTGCTTCAACTGAAATTAACATTCCAACATAACCCGCTACACCTGAAAGCAAAGCTCCAATAAAATAGCCTAGACCAACTAATAAACTAAAAAAATAGCTAATTATTAATAAAACTATTAGTCCAACGATAGCTATTGTTTTGTACTGTCTATTTAAGTAGGCTTTAGCACCTATTTGAATAGCTTCTGCAATTTCTTTCATTTTTATATTGCCTGGATTAGCTGACATGATTTGTTTACTTAAAAAATAACTGTAAATAACAGCTAAAACCGCAACAAGAATAATTAGTAATAAACTTTCCACTGATTCTCCTTAATGAAGATTAAAAAACAGATAATTGCCAAAAAAAGAGATAAAAGGCAAGAAATTATTAATCCTTTTTTCTAACATTTTTAGAAACTTTATCCAAAATTGCATTTAGATAGCCTTTATGGGCAGTTTCTAAAAAAAAATCTGAGATTTTTACATACTCACTCACTATCACATTAATTGGGGTTTTGTGGACAAACATAAGCTCAAATGTTGCTGAAAGTATCATTAATTTTAAAATTAAGTCGGTTCTAGATGGATTGAATTCGTCTTTTAATATTATTTTAAGATTTTCTAATATTAGTTCCTCTCTTTCAATTGTTCCGCTTACTGTGTCTTTGATATACTTTTTATACCTGTGCTTAGGATAAGATATCTCAGTTTCTTTATTCAAAAAGTAAGAATATAATTTTTGTATAACTATAATCCTTGGATTATCATAGGACTTCTTTTTAAAAATCATTTAATTTTAAGAACTTCCAAGACTGCCGAAGCTGCCTCAGTACCTTTGTTAAGTCTTGTATCAGCTTGATTTTTATTGAATGCAGTTATAATTGCATTTCCAATTGGTTTTTTATTAATGATAGATAATTGCATTATTCCATCGGTTATTGATCTTGAAATTAAATCAAAGTTGGCAGTTTCGCCCTTAATAATACATCCAATTGCAATAAATCCGTCATATTTTTTAATAAGTTTAGATATTGCAACAGGTATTTCAAAAGCTCCTGGAACCTTTATTAAATCTATTTTTTTAATACCAAAATCGCTTAATTTTACTTTCGCCATATTAAACATACCATTGGTTATATCGTTATTATAAGTAGACATAACAATGCAAATTTTTGGTTTCATTTAATAATTTCCTGTTTGGTAATTTTTATTCCATATCCCTTTAGGGCTATTATACGCTTTTTCGATCTTGAAACTAAGATCATTTTTTTTATTTTTAATTCTTTTATTATTTGTGCACCTACTCCATAATATCTTAAAATTTTATTATTTTCTTCAACTGTAGAGCTATGATTTGATCCCTTTATTATTATTAAAGCAAAATTATTAAATTTATTTAAATAGTTTAAAGAATTTTTAAAAACGTCTTTATTTAAATTAAAAATATTATTTAAAATATTTGTCGATATTACTCTTACTCTTGAAGGTCTTTCAGCTGAAATTTTACCTTTGGTTATCGCATAATGATCGAACCATCAAGTTTGTTTTTAAAGATTTTCAAATCAAAACTACCAAATTTACTAATTTGAATTTTTTTTCTTGAGATGCACCTAATTAATCTTTCGTGTTTAAGTCTGTATGATATTAGATCTTCAATTTTAGCAATTTTTAATTTATGTTTTTTAGCAAAAGGGATCAAGTCATTGTAACGTGCCATTGTGCCATCCTCGTTCATTACTTCGCATATAACTGCACTAGGATTTAGTTTTGCTAATTTTGAAATATCGATAGAAGCTTCAGTATGTCCAGCTCTTTCTAAAACACCTCCGTTTTTAGCTACCAATGGAAAAACATGTCCTGGTGAAACTATATCTTTTTTACTTGAAGATGGCTTTATAGCTACCTTAATTGTCTTTGCTCTATCATAAGCAGAAATTCCAGTTGAAATACCTTTTTTTGACTCGATTGAAACAGTAAAGGCTGTTTGGGTTCTGGATTTATTAATTAAAGACATAAGAGGTAAATTTAATTTTTTAACTTTTCTTGAGGTTAAGGCCAAACATATTAATCCTCTACCATGTTTTGCCATAAAATTTATTTTTTTTGGATTAGCCTTAGAGCCGGGTATCACTAAATCTCCCTCATTTCCTCTATCTTTGTTGTCAACCAAAATAAACATTTTCCCCTTTTTTGCATCTTTAATAATTTCTGTTATAGACGAAGAATTTTTTTTCATATTAATAAAAAATATTATTCAAATATTTACCAACCATATCAAACTCAATATTAACTTTATCTCCTTTTTTAAGATTAATTAAATTAGTTAATTTTAGTGTGTGTGGAATAACAGTTATTTGAAAACTATTTAAATTAACCTTAGATACAGTAAGTGAAACACCATTTACAGATACCGATCCCTTTTCGACAATAAATTTTTTATCTTTTCTTTCTAGGCTTAAATTTATATTCCACGATCTATCAATAATATTAATGCTTTTAACTGTTGATGTAGTATCAACATGGCCCTGAATATAATGACCGGATATTTTTTTTCCATGAAACAAAGATTTTTCTAAATTTATAGCTTTGCCAATTTTTATATTTTTGAAATTTGATCTATTCAGTGTTTCCTTTGAAAGATAAAATAAAAAAGATTTTTTTAATATTTTTATTAATGTTAAACAAACCCCGTCACAACAAACAGATTCTCCAATATCTTCTTTTTTAAAAGATATATTAGAAGAAATTTCAATTACAAGACTCCCATTAACATATCTGGGGTTACTTTTAATACTTTTGATAAAACCTTTATTATATACAATTCCATTAAACATTTTTTAATTTTTCCATAAAAAGTTTATCATCAAATAAATTAACATTAACTAAATTTTTTAAGCTTATTTTTTTTAATATATTGGGAGATGAAAAATTAATTCCAGATTTGTTAAGACTTTTTCCAGATTTAAAAATAAATAAATTATTTACAAATTTATTTAAAATTAAAAAATTTAACATTGTTAAACCAGCTTCTATGAATATTCTAGAATAACCACTTTTTTTTAAGATTAAAAAAAGTTTTTTAAAATCTTTTTTCTCATCAAGAGTATTAAATTTAAATATTTTGAGACCCTTTTTTTTAAAATATTTTATTTTTTTTAAATTAGTTGAGCGGGTAAATAATAAGATTTTTCTTTTTTTTGAACTTTTAAATATATTTAATTCTTTTCTTAGTCTGAGATTTCTGTCGATAATAACAAGATCTGGGCTTTTTTTTTCCAATCCCTCAATCCGGCAATCTAATAAAGAATTATCATCGTTTATAGATTTTGATGTTGAAATAATACAATTATACATTGATCTTAATAGATGTGTTCTTCTCAATGAATGGGGATTTGTAATCCATTTGCTTTTTAAACTTTTTGTAAAATAGTCTTTAGATATAGCTATTTTTGCATCTATTAAAGGTAGATTGGGACTATGTTGTAAAAAATAACTTTTATAAAAATTAAGTGCATTTTTTTTTAACAATCCATTTTTAACCAAAATTTTTTTTTTATTTAAATAGTTTTTTGATTTTTTACTTGATCGTTGATCAAAATCATTTAACGAATAAAATACTTTTTTTATTTTTTTTTTAATAATTATATTTGTACAAGGGGGTGTTAGACCATAATGCGAACAAGGTTCTAAAGTTACGTAAAGATTCGCATTTTTAAAATTTATATTTTTATTAAGTGTATTGTATTCCGCATGAGGTCTTCCATTTAAGGAAGTATGTCCTGAAGAAATAATAGAACCACCCTTTTCTACTACGCATCCGACTGAAGGATTTTTACCTGTTGAACCTAAATTTATTTTAGCCTGTTCAAACGCAAGTGATAAATAATAATCGTTTTTTGATTTGTAATTATTTTTTAGATTTCCCATCTAATTCCTCAATATATTCTCCAAATTCTCCTACTTCTTTAAAATTGGTATATACTGAAGCAAATCTAATATAAGCTATTTTGTCCAACTCTTTCAAAACATCCATTACTTTTTTACCAATAATACTAGATTGAATTTCAGATTGACCAAGTTCTTCAAGTTCTCTTGTAATTTTTGATACTTTCTTTTCAATAGTCTGAGCATCAATAGGTCTTTTTTTTAAAGCGACAAAAAGAGATTTGGCTAATTTTTCTCTATCAAATTCACTTTTTCTTCCATTTTTTTTTATTACAGTTAGCTCTCTAAATTGTACTCTTTCAAAAGTTGTGAACCTTTGTCCTCCATTACAAGTACAAAATCTTCTTCTTCTTATTGCCGTTCCATCCTCTGTAGGTCTTGAGTCCACTACAGATGTATCTTTTTCTCTACAAAAAGGACAAAGCATAAATCAGTTTTTAAATAAATGATTATAGATAGGAAATTTTGAGCACAGCTCAATAACTTTTTCTCTTACTTCAGACTCAGTTTTGCTGTTATCATTTGGATTTTTAGATAGTCCTTTAATAACTTCAGTTATTAACTCACCCACTTTTTTAAATTCATTTAAACCAAAACCTCTTGTGGTTGCCGCCTGAGAACCCAACCTAATGCCAGATGTAACAGTCATTTTTTCAGTATCAAAAGGTATTCCATTTTTGTTACATGTTATGTTTGCTTTACACAAACTAACTTCAGCAGCTTTACCGGTTACATTAAACGGTCTCAAATCAACCAGCATTAAATGTGTATCGGTACCTCCAGAAAAAATCTTAAACCCATTATTTTTTAGTGTCTCTGACAAAATTTTTGCATTAGCTAATACAGATTTAATATAAGTTCTAAAATTAGGTTGTAAAGCTTCTTGAAATGCAACAGCTTTAGCAGCAATAACGTGCATCAAAGGTCCTCCTTGGTAACCTGGAAAAACTGCTGAATTAAATTTTTTATAAAGATCTTCACGATTTGTTAAAATAATTCCACCCCGACCTCCTCTTAAAACTTTATGAGTTGTTGAAGTGACAACGTCAGCGTACTCAATAGGATTAGGATAACCCTTTCCAGCAACTAATCCCGAAAAATGTGCCATATCAACCATAAGATATGCTTTGATATTATCTGCGATTTCTTTAAATTTTTTGAAATCAATTATCCGAGAATAAGCGCTACCTCCAGCTATAATTATTTTAGGTTTATGTTCGATTGCAAGTTTGTTAACCTGCTCATAATCAATCAGACCCGTTTCCTTATCTACTTCATAGTGAAATGCCTTAAGCCATTTTCCAGACAAAGCAACTTTCGATCCATGTGTAAGGTGGCCTCCAGAATTTAAACTCATGCCAAGTATTGTGTCACCAGGATTTAGAAGAGCAAGATATACAGCTCCATTTGCTTGAGCACCTGAGTGGGGCTGAACATTCGCGAATTTACAATTAAATAATTTTTTGACTCTCTCCAGTGCTAGCTCTTCTGCTTTATCAACAAATTCACAACCACCATAATATCTTTTGCCAGGATATCCTTCGGCATATTTATTTGTCAAGATTGAGCCTTGTGCGTCCAGTACTGCTTTTGAAACTATATTTTCTGATGCAATTAATTCAATATGTTGTTGCTGTCTGTTAAGTTCTAATTTTATTGAATTATATAAGTCAGGGTCTCTAGATGATAAATCTTTATCAAAGTAATCCTGGTAACTTCCATTAACATCAGTTTTTGTTTTAGACATATTTTAAATAAAATTTAAACTTTTTTAACTCTTCGAAGATGTCTACCACCTTCAAACTTAGTACTAAGAAAAATTTTAACTAATTTTATTGCATTATTTTTTTTAGTTAATCTTGCTCCTAGGGCTATAATATTAGCATTATTATGCAATCTAGACAAACGTGTAGATGCTATATTATAGCAAACAGCAGCTCTTATTTTTTTGGATTTATTGGCAGACATGGCCATTCCAGTGCCAGAACCACAAACTAATATGCCCATGTTACTTTTTTTAGCTGAAATATTTCTTACCACTTTTTTAGCAAAGTCTGGGTAGTCTACAGATTTTTCAGTTTTTGGACCAAGATCGATAACTTTAATATTTTTCTTTGAAAGATTTATTTTAATATGCTCTTTTAATTTAAAGCCAGCGTGATCTGATGATATAGATATTTTTTTAAATAAATATTTCAAATCAGTTAAATCTATTCTCTAATAAACAAGCAACTATATGTATTCTATTCTGTTCTCCACCATTAAAAAAATTATGATACCTGGTATTATTTGTAATCCAAATTTTTCCATCCGCAGGCATATGCTTTGCTACATCTTCAATAACCATTTTACAACCGGGATTTGTTATTATTGGAATATGAAGTCTTGGTTCAGGATCTTTGTGCCAACTCAATGTAGATCTAGGTTCTTTCAATAAAATCCTTACTCTACCAAGTTTAAATTTAGATTTTAAGGTTTTGTAAACTTCTTCAAAATAAGTATTGTGGAATTCTTTGAGTAGTTCTGTATATTTTGACTCATCAATTGGTTTGTCTCTCATAACTTCTTTTCCGCTTTCATCAGGTTTAGTCCAATAAATCCCCCTTACATTATGTCCTTCAATTGATTTACTGTCTCCTGGTACCTTGTTCATAGGAATAGCGTGAAAATTAGTTATACCTAAAGTTTGATATTTTGAATCTTTTAAAATATTTTCAAGAGTTGTTCTCAGTTTAGAAATATCAAATTTAATATCTGGTACTTGATAGAAATCTTTAAAGATGTTTGTATTAGACATATATAATTAATATATTTTTTTAGTAAGAAAGTAATATTATATTTGTCGCATTATTTAAAGTTTAATAAGTTAAAATTATGAAAATATTAGGTAAATACCCGAATATAAGATTGAGAAGGAATCGCAAGTATGAGTGGTCTAGAAGACTTGTTGCTGAAAACAACTTAACCGTTAGCGACTTAATACTTCCTGTGTTTGTTACAGAGGGAAAAAACAAAGAGCAGTCTATTAAGACTATGCCAAATATTCTCAGATACTCAGTTGATAAAATTGACAGCGTGATTAATAAAGCAAGTAAGTTGAAAATACCGCTCGTTGCAATATTTCCCCACACACATAATAAAAAAAAGAATTCTACAGGTAGCGAAGCTCTAAACGAAAATAATCTTGTATGTAGAACTATCAGGAAAATAAAAAAGGCTAATCCAAATATTGGAATTATGGCGGATGTCGCTCTAGACCCTTACACTAATCATGGACATGATGGAATTTTAAAGAAAAAAGAAATATTAAATGATGAAACAATTAAAATTTTATCAAAACAAGCTTTGCTTCAAGCAGAGATGGGTTGTGATGTTATAGCTCCATCGGACATGATGGATGGAAGAGTTGGTGTTATCAGAAAAATTTTAGACAAACATAATCATAAAAATGTACAAATTTTATCGTATGCAGCAAAATACTCTTCCAGTTTTTATGGACCGTTTAGAGATGCTATTGGATCAAAGAAAAAATTAAAAGGAGATAAAAAAACTTACCAAATGGATTATAAAAATTCAAATGAAGCTCTTAGAGAAGTTGCGATGGACATTAAAGAAGGGGCTGATTTTGTGATGGTTAAACCAGGATTACCTTATTTAGATGTAATTAAATTAATCAAAGAAAATTTTAAAATCCCTGTCTTTGCATATCAAGTATCGGGTGAGTATTCCATGATAAGAAATGCAATAAAAAATCAGATAATAAATGATGAATCAATTATTGAAAGTTTGATGTCTTTCAAAAGAGCTGGCGCATCAGCTGTTATAACTTATTTCGCATTGGAAGTAGCACTTAAGTTAAAAAAAGGATTATAAGATTTTTTCTTCTAATAACCTTCTAGAATATGGCAGCCTTAAATTATTAGGATTAAAAAATTTATTTTCCATTAATGATCTTGAAAAGTTTAATCCATTATAGATATCCTGAAAATTTACATTATCAAAATTTTTAAAAATAATAAAATTTGGTATTTTATACTCAATATTATCTACCTTAATATTTACTAAATTATTATCTTTGCTTTTAATAAACTTATTAGGATCAAAATTAAAACCAAAACCCAAATAATTAATGAGATCTATTTCCCAGTTTAGGTAATATAAAGGCCAATTATTTTCTTGAAGGTTTTTTAAAAAAATTTCTAAAGAATTGTAAATTTTAATTTGTGCTTCATTTTCAGGTAACAAAACTTTAATAATGGCTGATAGGGAATTTAAACAAATTGTTTTTTTTTTATCATTAAAGTATTTTGGCGATACAGGCTCAATAAGTTCTGTTTTAAAATAACCAATTTTATTTTCTGTTTTGCTATTAAAAATGACAAAAATTTTATTAACTAATTGTAAATGATTTTTTATTTTTCTTGATGTGCCGCCATACACTATTCCACTCACCTTACCGTAATTTTTAGTGAAAACTTCTAATATTATTGCGTTCTCCCTAAATTTTTTTTTTGATACTATGTAGCCCTCATCCTGCCAATTCATAACTAATTCAACTTAAGGTCTTTAATTAATTGCATAGCTGCATTTTGTTCTGCAATTTTTTTTGATTTACCAAAACCTGAATATTTTTTTGATTTTGTAATATTTACCAAGGCTTTAAAAACTGGATTGTGATTAGGTCCAATTTTTTTTGAAATCATATAAATAGGTAATTTTTTAAACTTTTTCAACGAATACTCTTGCAGTTTGGTCTTTGAATCTACTTCGGTGACATTAGATTTTTTAATATAGTTTTCCCAGGTTCTTAAAATAAACTTTTCAGTGAAATAAAATCCTTGATCTGTAAATATGGCTCCAATTAAAGCCTCGCATGTATCACTTAAAATTTTTTCGTCAGAAGATTTTAATGTTTTATAAGAATTACCAGTTTTTATAAATTTTTTTAAATTGAGATCATTGGCTATATTCGCACATGTTTTTTTATTAACCAATGTTGCAAACTTTTTGTCAATAATACCTTCATCCTCATCAGGATAAAGCATAATCAATTTTTTAGAAATAGACAATCCTATTACTCTGTCTCCTAAAAATTCAAGTTTTTCATTATTATATTTTTTATCAAAACTTTTGTGAATTAAACTTCTCATTAACAATTTTTTATTTTTAAAGTTAACTTTTAAGAGTTTTTCTAATTCTTTTATATTTTCATTCATTTTATTTTTTTAAAAAATCTGTCAGTTCTCATTGAATTGTGCCAATTCCAAAATTTGAGTAGACTTCCTTTTCTTGTATTATTTGAGAAAAAGATTATTTGTGCTTTACCAACTAAATTATTTTTATGAACATAACCTACACTTGATAAAAATCTACTATCTCTTGAGCAATCTCTATTATCGCCCAGAAAAAAATAATGGTCTTTTGGAACAATATATTTATCACTGTTTATCATACTTCCAATTTTGTTATAAACTATATTATATTTTTCTTTACTCTGTGAATTCTCTTCATAAAAATAAACATCTGACACTATGTTCCCGCAGAAGATTTTTTCATCTTTATTTATTTTTTTTTTTAAAATCTTTTTTTTATTGATATACAATTCACCATCTAGGAACTGAATTTGGTCGCCGGGAAAACCAATTAATCTTTTAATATAATCTGTTCTATTGTCTGATGGGGTTTTAAAAACAACAAGGTCTCCATATTTAGGAGGATTATTTAGAATCCTATTTTTAAAAATAGGTAAGCTGAATGGAAAAGAATGTTTGCTAAATCCATATGAGTACTTTGAAACAAATATTCTATCTCCAACTAATAAATTAGGTTCCATTGAAGAAGAGGGTATATAAAAGGGTTGAAATAAAAATGATCTAATTAGAATTGCTATAAACAAAGCAATTAATAAAGTTTTTAAATTATCAATTAGTTTTTTCATTTAATTAAGCCCCCACAAATATTATTACAGATGCAACAGCCCAGGGTTTATCATCTGATAGAGATAGGTGTATTTTAAATTTTTTTCTTTGAAAGATTTTATTTAAATTATCAAATGATTTTCCTTTAATAGAAAATTTTGGTGCACCTGAGGAATTATTTATAACCTCAACGTCTTTAAAATCTAATTTGTTTTTAAGGCCAACCGCCTTAAAAAGGGCCTCTTTTGCAGCAAATCTTTTAGCAAAGCATTCGATCGTGTTTTTTCTTTTTTCACAAACACTAATTTCTGATTTAGTATAAATACGATTTTTAAAAGCTTGGTTCTTTTTTTTAATTGCTACTCTAATTCTGTTAATATTAACAATGTCAGTCCCTATACCATAAATGTTCATTTTTTTAATATTTTTTTAAATTTTCTGATAGATTTGTTTATACCAATAAAAATAGATTCGCCAATTATAAAATGTCCGATATTAAATTCTTTTATTCCATTAATTTTAGAAAGAATTTTTGCTGATGAAAAAGTAATTCCATGACCGGCATGAACCTCAATTCCAATGTCGTTAGCAAATTTAACACATTTTTTTATTCTTGCGAATTCTTTATTAATGTTTTTATTTTTGTGAAAAAGATTACAAATTTTTCCCGTATGTATTTCGATACAATCGGCGTTTATTTTTTTTGCAATCTTAATATCTGATATACTGGGTTCAATAAATAAACTCACTCTAATTTTTTTACTTTTTAATTTTTTTATAATCCTTTTTATTAAAACTTCTTTTTTTTTTAAATTTAAACCACCTTCTGT
>MDTE01054750.1_pt1 | contig 14519 bp, 15 predicted proteins | sample 811231 | NCBI WGS metagenome assembly MDTE01 (sample SAMN05326651, study PRJNA326480) | marine metagenome | isolation source: seawater | place: Indian Ocean: Red Sea | collected 2010 | reverse complement strand
GTATAGAAGAGCAGGAAGATCTTTCTGTGGGAATGCAAAGAATCGAAGTCCATTGTCAAGAATGTAAAGCTCATCTAGGTCATGTATTTCCTGATGGCCCACAGCCCACTGGTCTTAGGTACTGTATAAATTCGGTTTCTTTAGACTTAAAACCAAAGAGAGCAGAAGAGGATTGAACCTGAATTCAAATAAACAAGAAACTAAAAAAAATCTAAACTCTTTAAAGCTATTAGCCAGTTCAGGAATAGTTAGTTTCTGGACTTTTATTTCTAGAATCCTTGGCTTACTTAGAGATATAGTATTCACATCTCTCCTAGGAGCAGGGGTCGCTTTAGATGCCTATGTAGTTATAACTAAAATACCTAATGTTTTTCGTAGGATATTTGCTGAAGGAGCATTTAATCAAGCTTTTGTCCCAGTTCTCTCTGAATATAAAGAAGAAAATAATGAAGCAGAAATAAAGGTTTTAATTAATAATGTTTTTGGTGTCCTTTCTTCAGCATTAATTCTTTTAACACTGATAGTGCTTATTGCTACACCTGCATTTGTATTTATTTTTGCTCCAGGTTTCTACTCAGAACCTATTAAGAATGAACTTGCAACGGATATTTTAAGAATAACATTTCCTTATCTTCTACTTGTCTCCTTGGTAGCCTTTTCTGGTTCCATAATGAATACATATGGAAAATTTTCCATACCTGCTTTAACGCCCGTTTTTTATAACTTGTCATTAGTAGTTACTGCTATATGGATAGCTCCCATGTATGAAGTACCCATATATGCAATAGCTTGGGGGATGTTTGCAGCAGGTTTAATACAAGTTTCGATACAAATTTATCCCTTAATTAAACTTAAGTTATTTCCATCCTTCTCTCTTAACTTAAAACATCCCGGAGTAAGGAAAGTTCTTTATTTGATGGTTCCTGGAGTTATAGCAGGTGGAGTTAGTCAAATAAATATGCTTGTTGACACTATTTTAGCTTCATTCTTACCCACAGGAAGTCCTACATGGCTATATGTATCAGATAGATTAATGCAGTTACCTCTAGGTATTTTTGCAATTGCTATTGGAACCGTAATACTCCCCAGGTTGTCATCTCTTTATCAAAATTCTGATAAAGGTGGGTTCTCAAAGACAATGGATTGGTCTTTAAGGTTAGTTATTTTAATAGGAGTTCCTTCTATCTTAGGCTTAGTAATATTATCTGAGCCCATTATTCTCACTTTATTTGAAAGGGGTGAATTTTTGGCCATTGATACTGCACAGGCTTCATATAGCCTTATTGCGCTAGCCTTGGGACTGATAGCCTTCATGTTGATTAAAGTTCTAACTCCTAGTTTCTTTGCTCGACAGGACCCTCAAACTCCTCTAAAAGTAGCTGCAGCTTCAATGCTAGTTAATGCCTTCTTAGCTTGGTTTTTAGCTTTCTATATAGGTTTAAACCACGTAGGTCTTGCAATAGCTAGTTCTATCGCTGCATATTTCAGCATAACAATATTGCTGTTTATTTTATTAAAAAATAAAATTTATGAGATCCAGGAGGGATGGCTTTTTTTTATAGCAAGAATTTTAATTGCTTGTTTAGTGATGGGTTTAATTGTGAATTTAATGAATATAGAAACTTCCGAGTGGAGGCAGTTAGAGCAAATAGAACGCTTTCTAAAACTCTTTCTAGTGATAATAACAAGTTTAGTTGGATATCTTATTGTGCTATGGGTCTTAGGAATTAGACTAGCTCATCTAAGAGGGTAATTATGTATTTAATTAGAGGGATAAATAACATAGACCTTTTCAGATCAAATTTCCCAGATGTTTCTACAGTAGCAACCATAGGAAACTTTGATGGACTTCATCTTGGACATCAACAAATTCTGAACACAATGCAAAAAAAAGCAGAATCAGATTCACTTAAAAAGCTCATTATATTTACTGAGCCTCACGCTCAAGAATTTTTTGTTGAAGCAGCAGGATTGGAAGCAACTAAACCACCTAGGATTTTTCCATGGCAAGAGAAGGTGAGAAAAATGAAAGAGCACGGAGTAGAGTTTTCTTTTTTTCTAAAATTTAATAATCAATTAAGGTCCATGACGCCTGAGGATTTCCTCAATACAATCTTGTTAAGACTTCAGATAAAAAAACTTATTATTGGTGATGATTTTAGATTTGGTGCAAACCGCGAAGGAGATTTTAATCTGCTTAAGAATTGGGGCAGTAACAATGGAATAGAGGTTTCTAATACTAAAACTTTTGAAATCGATGGTGAGAGAGTGAGTAGTACTAGAATAAGAGAAGCACTTACTAAGAATAATTTCGAAATGGCAGCTGAATTACTTGGCAGGCCCTTTACCTATTCAGGAAAAGTAGTCTATGGGAACCAGTTAGGAGGTAAGCTTGGAATACCAACAGCCAATTTATGGCTTCCAAAGAACAAATTACCTATATCAGGGGTATATGTAGTTAAAGCTTTGCTAGATTCTATGGAATTGAAGGGAATAGCAAATATGGGTATTAGACCTACAGTTGGTGGAGATTCTCCTGTCTTAGAGGTTCATCTATTAAATTTCTCAGAAAATATTTATGGAAAACGATTAACTGTAGAATTTGTAAAGAAAGTAAGGGATGAAAAGAAATTTGAAAATTTAGATGCCTTAAAAAAGCAGATTTTTAAAGATATTTCTACTGCTGAGAGTTATTTCGTATAAAGTGCAAAAAAATTTATCATGAAAGATTATAAAGAAACTCTAAATTTACCTAAAACTGAGTTTGCCATGAAGGCCAATCTACCCAATAAAGAACCTGGGTTATTGGATTATTGGGAAGAAATAGACTTATATAAGAAATTAAAAGAGAAAGGCAAGGGTAAAGAAAAGTTTATTCTTCATGATGGACCTCCTTACGCAAATGGGGCAATTCATATAGGTCGTGCCGTTAATAAGACTCTTAAAGATATAGTAATTAAATCTCAATCTTTGAGTGGTAAATATGCACCTTATAAACCAGGATGGGATTGTCATGGACTTCCCATCGAATTGAATGTTGAAAAGAAAAAAGGCAAAGCTGGTAACAAGATAAGTGTTGGTGAATTCAGAACAGCCTGTAGGGATTATGCAAAAGGGCAAATAGAAGTTCAGAAACAGGAATTTAAAAGATTAGGAATTATAGGTGATTGGGATAGGCCTTACCTTACCATGGATAGCAAATTTGAAGCTGGCATAGTTCGTTCACTAGGAAAAATAATTTCAAAAGGATATGTAAAAAGAGGAGATAAACCTGTTCATTGGTGTGTTGATTGCGGTTCAGCTTTAGCTGAAGCTGAAGTTGAATATAAAGATAAAATTTCTCCTTCAATAGATTTCGGCTTCCCTTTAGATAACAAAACTATAAAAAGTCTCTTCAATGAAGATTTGGAGTATCCAATCTATGCAGCAAGTTGGACTACCACACCTTGGACAGTTCCAGGGAATGTAGCTCTTACTGTTAATGCAGAATTTGATTATTGTTTAATTCAAGTAAAAAAAGATTCTGATACATTTGGTCTCCTGGTCGGCAAGGATTTAATAGACATGACCATGGAAAGAATTGAAATAAAAGAATTCAAAGTTCTAGGAACTTGCAAAGGATCTGAGTTAGAAGGGATAGAAGCCAAACATCCTTACTTAGAAAGACCTTCAAAATTTTTACTGGCAGAGCATGTAACCACTGAAGTGGGCACAGGGATTGTTCATACTGCTCCAGGACATGGCTTAGAAGACTATGCGGCGGCTAGAGAGTATGATTTAGAAATTCTTAGTCCTGTTAAGAACAATGGCACATTTAATTCAGATGAAGAGCATGTAGGAGGGCTGTTTGCTTTTAAAGCTAACGAAAAAATAATAGAAGTCCTAAGCAAAGAAAAAACTCTTTTTGGTCTAGCCGATTATGAACATAGTTATCCTCATTGCTGGAGACATAAAACTCCTTTAATGTTTAGAGCAACTCCTCAATGGTTTATAGGTATGAGTGAAGGTTCTTTACTTAATAAAGCTAAAAAGGCCATTACTTCAGTTAATTGGGAACCGTCTTGGGGTGAAACTCGCATGGGCAGCATGTTAGAGAGACCTGACTGGTGTATTTCAAGACAAAGAGCTTGGGGGGTTCCAATACCACTTTTGATTCATAAAGAGACTAGAGAGATCCATCCAGAGACTGACCTTATTATAGAAGAAATTGCTAAAAAGATTGAAGAAGAGGGATTAGAGTACTGGTATGAAGTAAAAATTGAAGACTTGATTAAAGACTTTAAGGAGTATGAAAAAATTACAGATATTCTAGATGTTTGGTTTGATTCCGGAGTCACTCATGCATGTGTTTTGCATGAAAGCGAACTAGGGTTCCCAGCAGATCTTTATCTTGAAGGCTCAGATCAACATAGAGGGTGGTTCCAATCTTCTTTATTAACCAGTATGGCAATGAATGATACACCTCCCTACAAAGGAGTATTAACGCATGGTTTTGTTATTGATGCAGATGGTGAAAAGATGTCTAAATCTTTAGGAAATACTATTTCACCTCAAGAAATCTGGAATTCTCGAGGAGCTGATGTCCTAAGAGCATGGATAGCTTCAACTGATTACAGGAATGAAATGGTTATATCTGAAAGTCGCCTAGAAGGTGTTTCAGATACATACAGAAGGATCAGGAATACCTTAAGATTCTTACTTGGAAATCTTCATGATTTTGATTTAAGTAAACGTATAGAGGAAAAAGAATTAACTGAGATAGACCGTTATATGGAAATAAAAACTCAAAACCTCCAAAAGGAATTAGTAGAGGACTATCATAATTATCAATTTCATGCCGCCTTCAACAAAATTCATAATTTTTGTACGAATGATTTAGGGGGTTTTTATTTAGATATACTTAAGGACCGCCTATATACGTGTAAAGAAGATTAACTGGCTAGGAGGTCTTGCCAGACAATTTTATTTCAAATTCTTGAGGCTTTAGTTCGATGGGTCTCTCCAATTTTGAGCTTTACCGGAGAAGAAGCTTGGCGTTTGTATCACAAAGATCTTGAATCTGTACATTTATCAGAATGGTATGAAGACTGGGTTTGTTCTTCTGAAGGTACTATTACTGAAAGTGATTGGGTGAAGGTGCTTAATGTTAGATCAGAGGTAAATAAGGTTATCGAATCTTCAAGAAATGACGGTTTAATTGGTTCAGCACTAGAAGCTGAAATTGAACTCTTATGTTCCAGTGATTTAGAAAAAATTCTTAGTAAGTTTGCTGAGGAATTAAGATTTGTATTTATTACTTCCGAAGCAAAAGTTTTACCTGAAAATGGCGAAGGTGAGAAAACAGAAATTGAGGGTTTAAGAATTAAGATTTCTAAAACGCAAGAAGAGAAATGTGAAAGATGTTGGCATAGCAGGCCTGAAGTAGGTTCGGTAAAGGAACATCCAACTTTATGTCAAAGGTGTATAGAAAATGTAGAAGGAACAGGGGAACTTAGGCTTTTTGCTTAATTATGAAAAAAAACTATTTTATTTTTCTAGCCATTTTTTTTGTTGGACTTGATCAAATTTCTAAATTATTAATTTCTTCACATTTATTCTTAGGTGAATCTTTCAACCTATTACCATTTCTTAATTTCACGCTTATACATAACCCAGGAATAGCTTTCAGTCTTTTTGATGATGGAGGTGCTTTGATGAGATGGGTTTTAGTAGCCCTTATAACTTTCATTCTTATCTATTTATTAAATTTTATCCGTAAAACTAATCACAGTCATAATCTTGAATTAACTTCCCTCTTATTTATTTTCTCAGGAGGTCTAGGAAATTTAATAGATAGAATCTTCTTAGGCTATGTTGTAGATTTCATACATATTTTCTACCAAAAATACTCTTTCTATGTTTTTAACTTAGCAGATAGCTATATAACAGTAGGCATAATACTTTATATAAGTTATGTTCTTTTTATAGAAAGAGAAAAAGAAGCATGAAAATTATTCTTGCAAATCCCAGGGGCTTTTGTGCCGGAGTTGGTAGAGCTATCGAAATAGTAAATAAAGTTATTGAACTTAAAGGTCCTCCTGTCTATGTAAAGCATGAAGTTGTTCATAACAAAACTGTTGTCGATGAATTAAGAGAATTAGGTGCTGTATTTGTAGAAGAAATTTCTGAAATACCTTCAGGCTCAACTGTCATATACAGTGCACATGGGGTTTCAAAGGAAGTTCAAAGTCAATCAGAAATAATTGATCTAAATATTTACGATGCCACTTGTCCTTTAGTTAGTAAGGTCCATTCTGAAGTAGAACTTCACTCTAGGGCAGGAAGAGACTGTATATTAATAGGGCATGAAAATCATCCTGAGGTAGAAGGCACAATGGGCCAATATGACACTTCAAAGGGGGGGGAGATTTATTTAGTTCAATCTAAAGATGAAGCTCTAAATATCTTGGTTCAAGACCCAAAAAATATATCTTTTGTTACTCAAACAACTCTATCAGTTGATGACACTCAAGAAATTATTAAGATTTTAAAAGAAAGATTCCCTTTAATTATAGGCCCTAGAAAAGATGATATTTGTTACGCAACTCAAAATAGACAAGATGCTGTTAAGCAACTAGCATTAGAGAGCGATCTAATTCTTGTTATAGGTTCTAAAAGCAGTTCTAATTCAAATAGATTGAGAGAGATAGCTGAAAGATCAGGGGTTGAGGCATACCTTATTGATACAGCAGAAGACCTAAGTTTTAATTGGTTTAAGGGCAAAAAGGTCATTGGAATAACTTCAGGAGCATCAGCTCCAGAACATTTAGTTAGAGAGCTATTAGAGAAGCTTTCAGAAAACTTCGACATTGATCTAAAAAAAGGTGAAGATAGACAAGATGAAGGTATTTTCTTTAAATTGCCTAAAGAGTTAAGAAATTAGCAATTTTTTTGAACAATAGCTTTTGTAATTAGTCTATAGAGAAAATTGAGGAAAAAAATGGAAAAAATCAATTATTTAGTTGCCGTAGGTGTCCTTTTTTCATTGTCTTTAAGCATTCCAGCTGATTCAGGCAAGAAAAATAAAAAATTAATGTTTATGGATAAGGATAGAAATGGAGTGATAAGTTTCTCTGAATTCAGTTCACGTACTGAAAAAAAGTTTTCTTTTTTAGATCAGAACTCAGATGGGAATATTACTAGACTTGAAATGGATGGAGATGAAAACCTAAGAAAAGAGAAAATGCTTTTGAGAAAAGCTGACAAGCTAGATAGAAATGATGATCAAAGAATAGATCAAAAAGAGTTTATAGTTGGATCCAAGGGATACTCGTCTGGTCCAAAGTACAAAAGGAAAGGTCCACCTAAAGTAAAGAAAGAAGTTAGCGAGGCTATTTTTAAAGCATTAGATAAAAATAACGATGGATATTTAAATTCCAAAGAACTTTCTAAGGATAGAGAGATTGGTCCAAGAGTAGCTAAAGATCTAAAATTTGAAAAGATGGATTTAGACTCTAATGATAAGGTTTCCAAGGAAGAATTTATTTTGCCTGTACAGAAGAGATTTTCTGAATTAGACAAGAATTCAGACGAAGTTTTGGATAGGAGAGAGCTCAATAGTTCAAAGAAAGCTAAAAAGAAAGCAAGAAAAAATAACCGAGATAATATGTGGAAAGGAAGGGTTCCTAATATGCATAAAAAAAGGATCAATAATTAGGGAAGGTATTTCTTGTTTACAATTACCAATCATTTTTTAGATCAGGCCGAATTTATTGAATCACCTAATTGTTCTAAGAGGCCTAAAGGAGTAGAACCAGATCTATTAGTTATTCATAACATTAGTTTACCCCCAGGGGAATTCGGAGGTAGCTATATTGTTGATTTTTTTCAAAATAGATTAGATTATTCACTGCATCCTTTTTTTAAAGAAATTTCTGATCTTAGGGTGTCGAGCCATCTATTTATCAGTAGGGATGGAAAGATAATACAGTTTGTGGGGTTTCAGAAAAAGGCTTGGCATGCAGGATTGTCGGAATATGAAGGGAGAAAAGAATGTAATGACTTCTCAATTGGCATAGAGCTAGAAGGAACAGACGTAGAAGTTTACTCTGATGAGCAATATTCTGCTCTCACCAACGTTACGAAGTGTCTTATAAAAAGTTATCCAGGAATAAGTAAAGATAGAATAGTTGGTCATAGCGATATAGCGCCCCAAAGGAAAACTGACCCGGGAGAGAGTTTTGATTGGGCTAAATACATAAACTCTTTAACCTAATCATACCTTTTTCCAAAGAAATTCTTCTTCTCCTAGATCTAAATTTATTCTTCTTGCTAAAGTAAATAAGAAATCTGAAAGCCTGTTTATAAATATAAGTAAATACGAGTCTATTTTTTCTGATTCACTAACCCTCACTAAAGACCTTTCTACTCTTCTGCATACTGTCCTCGCTATATGTATACAAGAGGATTCTTTAGAACCGCCAGGTAGAATAAAGTTTTCAAGTAGTGGGAGGCTATCGTTTAATTTATTAGTTTCAATTTCCAATCTTTCTATGTGTTTTTTATCAAAAGAAGTTTTTGATTTTGTTGTCAAGTCTGCGCTAATAACAAAAATCAGGCTTTGTATATTTTGTAAGAAGCCTTTGTACTCTTTAAGTTCTTTATAAGAAGAAATCAGGCCAAGCCATGAATTTAGTTCATCTAATTCACCTATAACTTGTATTATGATATTTCCCTTAGAAACTCTAGAACCGTCTCCCATTCCCGTAGATCCATCATCACCAGTTTTAGTTGTAACTTTTGTAATTTTTTTTGCCATCAAGGTTTATTAATCTTATAAGAGACATTTAACCATAAAGATCTATCTTGATTCTGATAATAACCATTAAAAGAAGAAGCAGTAAAATAATTTTTATTTGTAATATTTTCTAGTCTTAGTGAGATATCCAAGTTGTTCCTAAAAACTTTATTTAATGAAATATTCATAAGGCCGTATCCAGGTAGTTCAATTCCACCAATATCTCTTTTTCTCTTAAATGCAGTCAGAGTAGAAGTCAAAGATAAAAAGTTAAATTCTTTAAAAAGACTTAGACTAAGTGATTGCTTTGATCTTCTTAGAAGCTGTTGGCCATTGCCGTCTTTAGGATCTTGAGACCGTATAATAAATTTTCCACTAAATTTATTATTTATCCAAGAATACCTAAGTTCTAACCCTCTATTTGAGCCTTTATTGATATTTTTCAAAATATTTTCTTTAAAATAAAACTCAATTAAGTTTTTAATCTTATTTTCGAAGATTACTAAACTTAAATTTGAATTTATAAAGGTTCTCTGCAAAGCAGCTTCATTTCCATTAGACTCTTCAGGACTTAAATTAATGTTGGAGCCGTAACCAAATAACTCAGAGCTATTTGGGGATCTAAAAGCAAAACCTTTATTTAATCTAATATCCCATTTAGGCGAAAATTCTTTTTTATAACCTAAATTCCAAGAGTCTTGGTTTTTATATATTTCATGATGTGTTCTTCTTATTTTAAATTCAAGGAGATGGCTGTCTGCTTTTCTTCTTAATTCTAGGAAGTAGGAATTCATGGACAATTTCTTTTTAAATGAAGTTCCATATGAAGAATAATTTACTTTTGGAAACTCTCCCATATAACCTGTATTTACAAAAAGACCATTATTGATATTCCTAGAATAAATAAACTCCAAACTATTTGTCTTTGTTTCAGTGAGATCTTCAAGCCCTAGAAAATTAATTTGGTTTTGGCTAATCAAATCTCTTGAATGCCCAAAATTAATTATTAATGAGCCTTCATTAGAATCTTCAAGAGTTAAATTAACTGACACAGCTGAGTTTTTGTAATCTTGTTCTAGGGGACTCATTTGATAACTTAGGTATTCTGTCTTTCCTTGTGAGTGCCAACTGGCAAGGTCCATTTTTACTTTTTGGTGATTCAATCTGAAGGAGCTAATAAGACTTTGGTTTTTATAACCATTGTTTATTTCAGAACCAATTAAAGTAGGAAATCCATCAGTAGCAGAATTTAAAAGAAGAAGTCCTATAGATTTATCTTTTTGGGTTTTTTGTATTTGATAGCTGCCTTTAGAAAAATTATCAGGACCTAAGCTTGCAGTTATTCTTGAGAAAGATTTATGTTCTTTGTTAGAGGTCGAAATATTAATAACACCTCCTATGGCTTCGGATCCATGAATGGTCGAAAATGGACCAGATCCAATTTCTATTGAGGTTATTAAGCTAGGATCAAGATTATAAATAGAGGCTCCACCTGCAGTATAGGGATTAATTTTTATACCGTTAACCTTCACTAAAGTCTGATTGCTATTTGTACCTCTTAAGAATATTGATGAGTATTGACCAAGCCCTCCATTGGAACTTACATCTATAGCTAAATAGGAACTTAGAATAGCAGCTAAGTCTTTAGGTATAAGTTTCTTTAGATCATTTTCATTTAAATAATCTACTGTAGATACGGTCTCATTTATTTTCTGTGGAGTTACTGAAACTACAGTAATAATTTCCTCAATTTTTTCAGTTTTACAATTTATAGATAAAGATAAAAAGGCAATTAGTAAAATTAATAATTTCTTGTTCATAAATCCTTTATAGTATTTAAAAAAATTATTTTGAATATAATTAGTAAGACTAGAAGGATTATTATCACTAAAGGAGTAAAAAATGCCATCTTTTGAAATTAAATCAGACTTGAACACTCATGAAGTTGCTAATGCTGTCGATCAAGCAAATAGAATTATTCAGAATAGATTTGATTTTAAAGGAACAGGGGCAATATTTGTTTTAGGAGAAGGGACTATCTCGCTCTCTTCGCAAGAAGAATTTCAGTTGCATCAAATGCTACCAATTTTGAAGGAATCATTAACCAAAAGGGGTATAGATCTTAAGTGTTTACATCTAGGAGATATAGAAGTTTCGAGTGGTAACGCTAAACAATTAGTGACATTGAAGGAGGGAATAGACCAAGAATCAGGTAAAAAAATTATCCAACTTATTAAGTCTAATAAATTGAAAGTACAGGTTTCTATGCAAGGGGAGAGCTTAAGGGTGTCAGGAAAAAAAAGAGATGACCTGCAAGAGGTTATTGGAATTGTAAAGAAAGAGGATTTTAATCTTGCGCTTCAATATGAAAACTTTAGAGATTGATGTGCTTTTAGGGTTTAGGGTTTTACTTTGCATTTATATTGTTTTAATAACAACTTTAGCCTTAATTCCTTCACCGCAAACAAAGAGTCTATTTCTGTTATCAGACAAAATTGCACATTTTCTATCTTTCTTTATTCTTTGGATGTTAGTACATAGGTCCTTTAAAAACGGTCTATCCTTAAGGTTTTTTTCAATCTTAATGATTTATGCCTTTACTCTTGAAATATTACAGTCTTTTACTTCAACAAGATCAGCTGAATGGGGTGATATTTTATTTGATTTCTTAGGCTTGTTTGTATATTTCTCAATTGCCCGCATATTAAGTAAAAGGAAATCAATAAAATGAAATATTTTTTACCAACTCTTCTAGTTTTACCTGTCTTAGAATTATATGTATTAATTAAAGCAGGCTCTTCAGTTGGTGCGTTAAATACAGTAGGGCTTGTTATTTTTACTGCTTTAATAGGCTTAGTCTTGCTTAGAAATCAAGGCTTTAAAACTCTTGTCGTTGCTAGGAATAAAATAATTAACTCTGAGCTCCCTATCGAAGAGATATTAACCGGTATTTTCTTGGCTATAGGTGGAATGCTGTTATTAATACCCGGATTTATCACCGATTTCTTCGGCTTAATGTGCTTAGTCCCTTGGTCAAGAAATATAATTTTTTCCTTATTTTCTATAACTTTCTCCCCAGAATCTAACTTCTCTTCTGAAAAAAATAACAAGCAAGATTGGATAGAGGGTGAGTATAAAGAAGATAAATAAATTCTATTTTAGAGCTTGAAAAAAAATTTCTTGTCCATATATACAGTACAGAAAGGCGTTTATATTATTGACGTATCTATTTTATAGACTAAAATGACGCCCTTTTTTAAACATAGTGTTTATTTATAAATGGAGATAAACAGATGAAATTTGTACCTTTAGGAGATCGCGTTCTAGTAAAGCGCACTGATGAAGAAGAAACAAGTGAGGGAGGCATAGTCCTTCCAGGTTCTGCAACGGAAAAGCCATCACAAGGTGAGGTGCTTGCAGTAGGACCGGGTAAGACCCTGGATAATGGCGAAATACAAGCTGTAGCTGTTAAAGCTGGAGATGTAGTTGTATTTGGTCAGTATGCTGGCAGCAACACTGTCAAAGTAGATGGTGAAGAGCTGGTGGTTCTTAATGAAAACGATATTCTCGGTATTCTCGGGAAATAATTAATATAAGAGGTTAAAAATGGCAAAAGAAGTCAAATTCGGTGAATCAGCTCGTCAAGGCATGTTAGCAGGTGTTAACACTCTGGCTGATGCTGTAAAGGTTACCCTTGGACCTAAGGGAAGAAACGTAATTCTTGATAAGTCTTTTGGGGCACCCACAGTTACTAAAGATGGTGTTTCAGTAGCTAAAGAACTAGAACTTAAAGATAAATTTGAAAACATGGGAGCTCAAATGGTTAAGACTGTTGCTTCCCAAACTTCAGATGAAGCTGGAGATGGAACAACTACAGCAACTGTCCTAGCTCAATCAATTGTTAATGAAGGCTTAAAATCTGTTGCTGCAGGATTCAATCCAATGGATTTAAAAAGAGGAATTGATAAAGCAGTTGCGGCTGCAGTTGAAACTCTTAAAGGGGCATCTCAGCCTTGCGAAGAAGATACAGCAATTGCTCAGGTAGGAACGATTTCTGCTAACAGCGATACTCAAGTAGGTGAAATAATTGCTGAAGCCATGCAAAAAGTTGGCAAGGAAGGAGTTATTACTGTAGAAGAAGGAAGTGGAATAGAGAATGAACTAGAAGTAGTTGAAGGGATGCAATTTGATAGAGGGTATCTCTCTCCTTATTTCATAAACAATCAAGACAGGATGACTGCTGAACTAGAAGATCCTTTTATCCTCTTACACGATAAAAAAATATCGAATATTCGTGAGTTACTACCTCTTTTGGAGGCTGTAGCAAAAGCTGGAAGACCTCTATTGGTTATAGCTGAAGATGTTGAGGGAGAAGCATTAGCTACTCTGGTTGTAAATAACATGAGAGGAGTTGTTAAAGTTTCTGCATGTAAGGCCCCGGGTTTTGGTGATAGAAGAAAAGCTATGCTTGAAGATATTGCTATCCTAACTGGCGGGACTGTCATTTCTGAAGAGGTAGGTCTTAATTTAGAAGGAGCAACTATAGAGGACTTAGGTCAAGCCAAGAAAGTAGAACTGAATAAAGAAGATACCGTAATCATTGATGGAGCTGGATCTTCAGATAATATTTCTGGACGAGTAAATCAAATACAAACTCAAATAGAAGATACATCTTCTGACTATGACAGAGAAAAACTGCAAGAGAGGGTAGCTAAATTAGCTGGCGGTGTTGCTGTTATCAAGGTTGGAGCAGGTTCTGAAGTTGAGATGAAGGAGAAAAAAGCCAGAGTAGAAGACGCATTGCACTCAACTAGGGCTGCTGTGGAAGAAGGTGTCGTAGCCGGCGGTGGTGTAGCATTGGTTAGAGCTCAACAAAAGATTGAAGGTCTTGAAGGGGATAACGAAGATCAAAATGTTGGTATAAGCATAGCTTTAAGGGCCATGGAAACTCCTCTAAGACAGATTACAGCTAATTCAGGAGAAGAAGCTTCTGTTGTTTTAGATAAAGTTAAAGAAGGTAAAGCTAACTACGGTTTCAATGCTGGTACCGGAGAGTACGGCGACATGATCAAAATGGGTATTTTAGACCCAGCTAAAGTAACTAGGACAGCACTTCAAGCTGCTGGTTCAGTTGCCGGGCTAATGATCACAACTGAAGCAATGGTATCTGATATTCCAGAAGAAAATGCGGGTGGTGGAGGAATGCCTCCAGGAATGCCTCCCGGCATGGATGGAATGGGCGGTATGATGTAAAAGAAAGGGCCCTTAAGGGCCTTTTTTTTTAATAAATTTTTACACTTTATGTTTATCTTGTAAGATAGATAAAAAAAGGGGGAAGATATGGAAGATTTTTTTAATTTCTTATTTAGATGGGCTCATATCCTAGTGGGAATTACCTGGATAGGTCTTTTGTACTATTTTAATTTTGTACAAACAGAATATTTTAAAGAAGCAGATGATGATGCCAGAAAAGATGCTATAGCTAAACTTGCCCCTAGAGCTTTATGGTGGTTTAGATGGGCAGCTTTTTTTACCTTCCTCACGGGACTGCTTTTATTGCATTACATTACCCAAAGAATTACTTTAGATATTATATTTGGAGTGACTATGGGAACTTTGATGATGCTAAATGTTTGGGGAATTATTTGGCCTAATCAAAAGATTGTAATCGGACTTAAAGAAGGAGACCCAGGGCTTGCTGGACCAAAAGCAGCTCTTGCTTCGAGAACAAATACTCTTTTTT
>MDTE01169049.1_pt1 | contig 14521 bp, 12 predicted proteins | sample 811231 | NCBI WGS metagenome assembly MDTE01 (sample SAMN05326651, study PRJNA326480) | marine metagenome | isolation source: seawater | place: Indian Ocean: Red Sea | collected 2010 | reverse complement strand
TTTTACTGCTCATATGTTTATTTTTTATTTTGCAGTTGCTTCAGCTATTACGCCTCCCGTAGCAATTGCAGCTTTTGCAGCAGCATCCTTAACTAAAGCAGATCCGATGTCTACGGGATTTTCTGCTGTAAAATCTGGTATAGTAATGTTTATAATTCCTTTCATTTTTGCTTTTTATCCCGAACTTTTAGTTATAACTGCTGCGCAAATAGACCCTAATTCGCCAACAGGGGATTTTTTGCCTGGCTATGATGGCAAAATTTATTATTTACCTTTATTGTTGTTACTTGCTCGTCTTGCTCTTTTTTTATATTTAATCTCAAGTTGTTTGGCTCGTTTTGATAAATTTGAAATAAAGAATTGGGAAATAATTATAAGAATAACTTTAGCTTGTTTGGTTATTTCAAATCTAACAATTTTTTTCTCAATGGGGACTATTCTATCTATTTTACTTTTGATTTGGCACCATTTTTTCCACAAAGGTGAAGTTAAAACAAATGTTGTTAAATAAAATTTTTCATTGAGAGTGATGCAAAAAAACAGACCAAATATTCTGCTTTTTATGTCTGATAATCAATCAGCAGATTTTATTGGATGTTATGGGAATCCAGAAGTAATTACACCAAATATCAATTTTTTATCTGAGACAGGTATGAAATTCACTTCAGCTTTTTGTGCGAATGCGATGTGTTCCCCTTGCAGAGCTTCCGTCTTGACTGGCATGATGCCTTCTGCTCATGGTATACATAATTGGTTAGATGACAGTCTTGAAAACCTATGGCCCGAAAATTGGAACGCTATTGGTGAATTTCAAAATTTGCCAAGTCAGCTTAAAAAATATGGATATATCAACGCTTTAATTGGGAAATACCATTTGGGCAAAGCTTGGAAAAGTCCCAAGGCTTTTGACCATTGGGTGACATTTCCTCATGGCCATACTAAAAGCTTCTATAATAATCATATCATTGATAATGATGAAAATTATAATCATGAGGGACATTCAGTTGAATTTTTTTCTGAAAAGACAATCTCATTTTTAAGGGAACAAGAAAAAAACTCACAACCTTTTTTTTGCTTCGTTCCATTTAACGGTCCTTATGGTCATTGGCCATCTATAAAAGGAAGATCGGATAATGAATTTGCTGATATATATGATAGTTGTGAGTTATCATCAGTTCCAAGGGAAGGCATTAATAAAAGAGTTATAGACCGATATAATTCTAGAATTATTGAAAATGAGGGGCAAATTCCTGAGCAGTTTTTAGGACCACTTTTATTGCCAAATAACAAAGATAGTTTGAGAAATTACTTTTCACAAACTTCATTGATTGATAATGGTATAGGGAAAATTGTAAATGAATTAAAATCGCTAAATCTCTATGAAAATACTATAATAATCTATACTTCTGATCATGGATTTTCTCTTGGGAATCATGGCATTTGGGGACATGGTTTGGCTGCTTGGCCATCATCAATCCATAGACCAAGTTTTAATATACCTTTAATCTTTACTGGACCTGGGGTCAGCAAAGGTGTTTCAAACTCTTTGGTCAGCCAATTAGATTTAGTTAATACCATCCTTAGTCTTGCAAAAATTGATGAATTAAAAGGAAAGTTTATTGATAGTAACCCAATAGATTTGTCTATAGAAAAACATGAGATTAGAACCATGCTATTCATGGAACAAGAAGAAACAAGAGCTATTAGAACTAAAGAATGGCTTTATATTGAAAGGTTTAATAGTGATAAAATGCCTTTTTTGCATCCTGAATTATATAACTTAAAAATCGATCCTGATGAACGTGAAAATATTTCAAATAACAAAAAATTTCTTCCCATTGTTAAAGATTTATCTATTAAGATAAAAAATTTTTTTGATCAATACGCAGACCCACAATATGATTTATGGAAAGGTGGTTCAGCAAAGTCTAATGTTGCAAATTTAAGTTTCTGGAAGAATGTTTGGGGCAATGATTGGTCATGTACTTTTGATTGAAAGGAGGAATAATTAAATGATGAAATTTTACTATGCACCAGGTTCTTGTGCAATGTCTGTTCATATACTTTTAGAAGATGCTGAAGCAAAGTTTGAAGGTATTAGAATTGATTTGGACTCAGGGTACCAACGTACAAAAGAATATTTGATAATCAACCCAAAAGGAAGAGTGCCTGCTTTAATTACAGAAAATGGTGTTTTAACCGAAACTCCAGCAATTTTATCTTATATTGCAAAAGCATATCCAGAAAAAAATTTAGCACCAACAAATCAATTCGAATTTGCTAAAGCTCAGGCTTTTAACATGTATCTTTCTTCTACAGTTCATGTAGGACATTCTCATAAACATAGAGGTTCTAGGTGGGCTGATGATTTAAAAGCTCTGGAGAACATGACATCTAAAGTTAGACAAAATATGACTGAATATGCGAAATCAATTCAAGATCATTATTTTGTTGGGCCCTGGGTATTAGGAGAACAGTATTCTATGTGTGACCCTTATCTTTTTGTTATAACAAAGTGGTTCTATGATGATGGGGTAGATATGAAACAATTCTCTTTCATTTCAGATCACTATGATAGAATGCAGGAGAGATCTTCCTTTAAAAAAATTAAGAATCTTCATATAAAATAAATTTTATCTTAATCTTTCAGCTACAGCTTTTCCACATTGAACAGTACTAGCTTTGCCTCCTAAATCTCTCGTTCTCAATTTTTTTTGACTTAAAACATCTGATATTGCTAGCAAAATATGATTGGCAGCTTTAGAAAAGCCAAAATGTTCAAGCATCATTGCTCCTGCCCAAATTTGACCAATGGGGTTAGCAACACCTTGACCAGCAATGTCCGGAGCAGAGCCATGAACCGGTTCAAATAATGAGGGAAATTTACCTTCAGGGTTTATATTTCCAGATGGAGCTATGCCAATTGTTCCAGTGCAGGCAGGCCCTAAGTCTGATAAAATATCCCCAAACAAATTTGAAGCTACTACCACATCAAATTTTTCGGGGTTTAAAACAAAATGTGCTGTTAAAATATCAATATGATATTTATCAACTCTGACGTCAGGAAAATTGATTTTCATTTCATTCACACGTTCATCCCAATAGGGCATGGAGATAGAAATCCCATTTGATTTTGTTGCTGAGGTAAGATGTTTTTCCTTTCTGTTTTGTGCAAGCTTAAAGGCGTAATTTAATATTCTATCCACTCCAGTTCTAGTCATTACTGTTTCTTGAACAACAAATTCTCTTTCTGTCCCTTCAAACATTCTGCCGCCAAGAGAGCTGTATTCACCCTCAGTGTTTTCTCTTACGATCATGAAATCTATGTCTCCGGGTTTTCTGCCAGCAAGGGGAGATGGAACACCAGGTATCAATTTTACGGGTCTTAAGTTAACGTATTGGTCAAATGTTCTTCTAAACTGTATTAAAGATCCCCAAAGAGAAATATGGTCAGGGACTTTGTCTGGCCATCCTACAGCTCCAAAAAAGATAGCATCATGAGACATTAGAGTTTTTTTCCAATTTTTGGGTAACATTTGTCCGTGTTTTTCATAATATTCTACGGAAGAAAATGGGTATTCAGTAAATTCAAAGTTAATACCATATTTTATCCCTACGGCTTCAAGACTTCTTAAGCCTTCAGGGACAACTTCTTTACCTATCCCATCACCAGGAATAACAGCTATAGAATATTTATTTCTTTTCATTTCATACTCATTATTATTTGATTTAAATTTATAGAAAAATAATACTAAAATAAACTACAGAAAAATATAATATGAAATTAATTTTTTACACTATCGATGTATTTACGAACAAAATTTTTGGTGGAAACCCACTAGCTGTTTTTCTGGGTGCTGACGAATTATCGTCAATTCAAATGCAATCTATTGCTAAAGAAATTAATTACTCTGAAACAGCTTTTGTTTTAAAACCTGAAAATAAAATAAATACAGCCAAAGTTAGAATATTTACTCCTAAAAATGAGTTACCCTTTGCTGGTCACCCAAATGTTGGCGCTTCTTTCCTTCTTTCAAAAATGCCAAATTTAATTCCTGGAGAATATAAAAAAAATGAAATGACTTTTGAGTGCAAAGCAGGTTTAGTTAAAATTTGTAATAAATTAAATAAAGAAAAAATAGTTTTGGGAACATCAATAGAGGCGCCCCAAAAACTTAAGTTATCCGATAAAGTTTCTGTTTCTATAATTTCTGAATGTACAGGGCTGAATGAAAATCAAATATATATCAAAAATTTTGAACCATTAATTGCAAGTGTGGGTTTAGACTTTGTTATAGCAGAGGTTGAAAACCAGAGAGTTCTTTCATCAGCAAGATGTAATACACTAGCATTTGAAAAAGCGAACAAAAGATTTGATTTTGGAGATGATTATTTATCTTTAATGATTTTTTGTAGAAGTAAGAGAAATGAAGTACATGCAAGAGTGTTTGCCCCCCTTTCAGGTATAGTTGAAGATCCAGCAACAGGAAGTGCATGTGGTGCATTAGGTGGCCTTTTAGCTAGTCTCGAAAAAGAAAATACGGGAAAATATAATTATATAATTTTTCAAGGTTATGAAATTGACAGACCAAGTAGGGTTGAGATTAATATATCTAAGGTGAATAATATTATTACAAAGCCTTGGATTTATGGCGAATGTGTAATTGTTGCAGAGGGAAAATTTTATTTATGATCTCTGTCCAGGCTTCTAATTGGTAGAGATTTTAACCAAGTCTTATATTTTTTATCTAATACCTTTTGATACAATTTTTCCAAGTCAACTAATGGATTTAGGGAATAATCTACCCTTAAATTTATTGGAGGGTGGTTTAAGCTGACTATTAATAGAGCTGTAGATTGAACACCTCTTATATCACCGCCTGCCCCAAAACCTTTATATAAAGCACAAATAAGCTTTTCAGGAAATTCTTTTTGGTGAAGTTTAAATCCAGCATGCATTGCAGAAATAACCTCTTGGTTCTTGAGTGTATTTCCAGAAATTACTAAATTTTTTTCAGAATAACTGCCTGTGAATGTCTCATTTAATTTACCATCAAAAGAATTTGAGTTTCCTTTTATATCTATCGCTGCCAATTGGCGAAAATCTTTTCTAGGATCATTTTCTATAGTTTTTAAAATAGCATCCTTTGCATTTTCTCCCTCGCTCATGATTTTGATTACATCTTCACCCCATAATGTACTTACTTCTGCTCCTTGAGTAGCAGAAATTCCATATCTTGGGTCAGCTCTTAAAACCCAACCTCCAACACAAATATTCCCTGTTGCAGATGCTCCTACAAAGGTTTTGGATTTTGTTTCGTAAGCTAAAATAGAAAAAGTCATAGTTAGAAATTTATCCAGTCTTCAATTAATCTCCTCGAAATTGATAATTTCCTAGGTAAAAATTTTTGTTGGTCTGAGAAGTTTAATAATTCTTTTTTTGAAAACCACTTAACATCTTCAATTTCTTCTGTATTTATTTTAATTTTTGATGTTTGAGCCTCTGCAAAGAAACCCATCATTAATGAAGAAGGAAAAGGCCAGGGCTGTGAGGAATGATATTGGATATTTTTTACCTTTACTCCTGCTTCTTCATGAACCTCTCTTGCTACAGCATTTTCCAGAGTTTCTCCTGGTTCTACAAATCCAGCTAATGTTGAATACATTCCTGCAGGCCACAATTTCTGTCTACCTAATAATGTTTTATCGTTATTATGGACAAGCATTATAACGGCTGGGTCAGTTCTTGGGAAATGCTCTTTATTACAAATTTTGTTTGTACAATTTCTTTGGTGACCTAACTTTATAGGTAATGTTTTACTTCCACATTTTCCACAATATCCATTATTTTTGTGCCATGTAACTATTGCTCTCGCATACGCTAGAATTGATCCATCAAGACCTTTTATCAGTGGAGAAATATTTCTCAAGTCATAAAAATTACCCCATTTAGAAATTTTTTTGTTAATCTCAATTTCATTTAAATGTGACAAGTCAATTGCTAAATACCCCATGTCTTTATTTTGTTTTGTTTGATATCCGAGAAAGGTATAATGTTTTGAAATATTAACTATTTCCATAAATTCTTGGATCTTTGGATAGCAAGGTAAAGGGGGGGTAATTTTATCACCTATTTCAGAGAAAAGATTTTTATCTTCCCATAAAGGTACAACTTTAATATTTTTATTTTGAAAAATTTGTTCAAGCCATTCACTATTATCAAAGATTTCAAATTTTCGTTGAAGGCATGAATAACCAAAATGATTGGGAACAGAATTCAAAGGATTGATCAAATTAAATTTGGTCATTAACAATTATTAAATCAGGCTTTATTTGTCTTCAAGGATGAAATAAAAAATCTTATTTTGTTAAATTATTTTTAAATTCATACCACGATAACTTTGGAGTCCTTTTTTGGGTTTTAAAATCCACATGAATGATCCCGAAGCGTTTACTATAACCATAAGACCATTCAAAATTATCAAGCAATGACCAAGTAAAAAAACTTTTTACTGGTATTCCTTCTTTTATTAATTTTTTAATCTGGGAAAGATGAAGAGAAAAAAACAAAACCCTTTCTTTATCTATAACTTGATTTTCAAAAATAGTATCTTTGTTTGCCATTCCAATTTCAGTAATATGAATGGGTAGATTTGGTGCATAATCTTTAGAAAGTCTTTTGGATAGAAAATAAAGACCATCAGGATAAATTTCCCAATTCATGTCAGTGGTATCAAGATTTCCATTTATACATTTAAATCCAATATGAGGTTCCAATGGGTCAGGCTTTATAATCGATCTTGTATAATAATTCAGACCTATCCAGTCTAAAGGTTGGTTTATTATTTTGAGGTCTTCTTCATAATTATCTGGCATATTACCTTCAAAAATTTTAAGGACCGTTTTAGGATATTTCCCATTAAATAAAGCTTCATCAAACCAAAGATTATAGATGTTATCACACAGTTCAGTCACTTCTTTTGATTTTTCACTTTCGTCAAAGGGCTCAACAAACAATTTGTTTAGAACTATCCCTGCATTTTTATGACCATAACTTCTAATGACTTCCATTGACCTTGCATGTGCTAATAAAATATTGTGCATGGATTTAGCGGCAGCTCCTATATCTCGTTTGCCTGGAGCATGCTCTCCCCAATAATGACTTAACCAAGATATACACCATGGCTCATTTATAGTTGCAATAGAATAGAGCCTATCACCAAATTTTTTCATAATTAAATCAGAGTAATCGGCAAACCATTTGGATGTTTCTTTAGTTTCCCAACCGCCTTTTGTAGCAAGTTTGTTGGGTAAATCCCAATGATACAATGTTGCAAAGGGGGATAATTTTCTTTCAAGCATTCCATCAATTAGTTTGTCGTAAAATGAAATTCCTTCAGTATTTATTTTTCCCTTCCCTTCAGGAAGAATTCTTGGCCATGAAAAAGAAAACCTATAAGCAGAAAAGCCAGCCTTTTGAATTAAATCAAGGTCTTGCTGCCAATTTAAAATGTGTTTGCAAGCAACACTTCCATTTTGAAACTCATAAGTAGCATTTTGTTTTTGTGCAAAAACATCCCAATGACTTAAACCACATTGACCATATTGACTGCCCTCTATCTGATAGCTTGAAGTCGCGACTCCAAAAATAAAATCTTGTGGGAACTCTTTAATTATTTTCAGATTATGCATTTTTGATCATGAATTAAAAATAAATGAAACTCTCTGTAATCTATGTTAATTGTTGATTTAAAGCAATAATTATAGAAAATAACGAAAACGTTTTCAGTTTTGCATTGACTCACATAATTTTTAAAGTAAGTTTGGTTTTTTTAAACAAATTTAAGTAACAAATTTCAATATAAAAATTAAATTTTGGTGAGGATAAAATGAAAAAATTATTTATTTATTTTATGTCATTATTTGCCATATCACTATTAAATTTTAGTGTGGCAAATTCTGCAAGTTACTCTGGTCCGGATTTGTCAGGACAGAAAGTTAAAATTTTTGGTCCTTGGTTAGCACCAGAAGATGAAAGTTTTAGAGACGTGCTATCAATTTTTGAAAAAGCAACTGGTGCTTCTGTTGAATACGGAGGTTCTGATGAATTTGAACAGATAATTAACATTGACTGTAAGGCTGGCAATCCTGCTGATGTTGCTGTTTTTCCACAACCTGGATTGGCAGCTAATATTGCAGCAACAGGATGTTTAGCTCCTCAAGGAAATGACTTAAAACAAATGGTTTTAGATCATTATGCTGCAGGTCAATCATGGGTTGATCTAACAACCTATGCAGATAAAAATGGTAAAGATCAGTTTTATGGAATTTTCTTCAGAGTTAATGTAAAAAGTCTAGTTTGGTATTCACCTGACAATTTTGAAGACAATGGCTATGAAGTTCCTGAAACAATGGAGGAGCTACTATCCTTAACCGAAAAAATGGCTTCGGATGGAAATACGCCATGGTGTATTGGTCTTGAATCTGGCGGGGCAACAGGCTGGCCGGCTACAGACTGGATGGAAGAAATTATGTTAAGAACACACCCTCCTTCTGTTTATGATCAATGGGTATCAAATGAGATGGCTTTTAATGATCAAAAGGTTATTGAAGCTATGGACTTTTTTGGAACGTTTGCTTTAAATGATAAGTTTGTTGCTGGCGGTTCAAAAGCAGTAGCAACAACTGGATTTAGGGATTCCCCAAAGGGTTTGTTTACTTCTCCCCCACAGTGTATGATGCACAGACAAGCAAGCTTTATTCCAGCCTTCTTTCCAGAAGGTGTAGAAGCAGGTGTTGATTATGATTTCTTTTACTTTCCAGCATATGCATCTAAAGACTTAGGGCGACCAGTTCTTGGTGCAGGTACGGTTATCACCGCTACTAATAATAATCCTGCTACTACAGAATTAATGAAGTTTTTAATGCATCCTGAGGCACATGAGAGATTTATGGGTAAAGGAGGATTTTTAACTCCACATAAAGGTGTCGATAAAAGTAAATATGCAAGTGATACCTTTAGAGGTCTCCATGACATTCTTGTTGGAGCAACAACCTTTAGATTTGATGGATCTGATTTAATGCCTGGTGCTGTAGGAGCTGGTTCTTTTTGGACTGGAATGGTTGACTATACCAATGGTAAATCAGCTAAAGAAGTTGCTGACGCAATTCAAGCTAGCTGGGACGCCATTAAATAATAAATTTTATATTATAAAAGGCGAACAATTCACTTGTTCGCCTTACTTTTTTTATTATAAATAATCAAGATGGATTTTTTTTCTCTCATAACGACTGTTCTCATTGGGGTTTTATGTTTTATAATCTATTTTGGTTTATCAAATTTTGTTCTTGATTTTATTAGCCATAGTAAAAATCATAATCTGAAATATGAAAATTTAATTAGAGTAATAATTTTCATTGCTCCGGCTTTTTTAGTGCTATTTGTATTTATTTTATTCCCAGTTTTTGAAACTATTAGATTAAGTTTTTTTGATAAATTTGGGCGAGAATTTATTGGGTGGGATAATTATATTTGGGCTATTAATGATCCTAACTTTAGAAGGAGCATTCTAAACAATTTAGGTTGGCTGATGATAGTTCCAACTCTAAGTACCTTTTTTGGATTAGTAATAGCTAATTTGACAGACAGAATTTGGTGGGGACCTATTGCTAAGTCAATAATTTTTATGCCAATGGCGATATCATTTGTAGGTGCAGGGGTCATTTGGAAGTTTATTTATGACTATAGAGGCGCTGATGATCAACAAATAGGGCTTCTGAATGCAATAGTTGTTTTCTTGGGAATGGAACCACAAGCTTGGCTTACAATTGCTGTGTGGAATAATCTTTTTTTGATGGCTATTATGATTTGGATTCAAACAGGTTTAGCTTTAGTCATTTTTAGTGCGGCTCTAAGAGCTATTCCTAGTGAAACTCTTGAAGCAGCAAGAATAGATGGTGCTAGTGAACTTCGAATATTTTGGTCAATAATCATACCCTTTTTAGAGCGTACGATTTTAGTTATTTGGACAATAATTACAATTTTAGTTCTCAAAGTCTTTGACATAATCTACGCCATGACCAACGGCGAGTGGCAAACTGAGGTGTTAGCAAACTTGATGTATGACTGGATGTTTAGAGGCGGTGGCGATTCTGGAAGAGGAAGTGTTTTGGCCTTTTGTATAATGATAGGAGTAATTCCAATTCTAGTTTGGAATTTGTACAGACATAGACAAGAGCAAAAATATGAAACTTAAGATTAACTTAACTTCAATCTTATCTCAACTGCTATTACTATTGTTTGTAATAGTTTGGATGGCTCCAACATTTGGATTGTTTATCAGCTCATTCAGAGATAAAGATCAGCTAGCTATCAGTGGTTGGTGGACATCTCTTATAACTACAGAAGTTAATGAAATTCATAGAACAAAAGGTAAAAGTGATCAAATCTATGAAGGTGGATACTATATCATTAAAGGTAATTTATTTAATAATGTAGAAGGAAAAAAAGTTATAAGCTTTGGAGTAACATCAAAAAATATAAATGAGTTTATTGTTGGAGACAAAGCCAAACTTAAAGATAAATCACAAATAACTGTTTATGAAAATGGCAATTATGAATGGAAGTCAGAAAAGGAATTTAAAAAGAAAAAAGGTAGAAGAATTTTTATAACTGCACTGAGCCCACCTAATTTTACTTTAAATAATTATAAAGAAGTTTTGTTTAAAGAGGGTTTAGGTCAAGCATTTTTAAATACAATTGCAGTAGCTTTGCCTTCTACCTTGATACCACTAATTATTTGCTCGTTTTTTTCTTATTCCTTGGTCTGGATGAATTTTTTTGGAAGAGATATTTTATTAGCTACAATAATTTCGTCTCTAGTTGTTCCTCTCCAAATGTCACTTATCCCAATCCTAACTATTTATAATGACTTGGGAGTTTTATTTGGGATAGAAGCAAAATCTTTTCCGGGGATTTGGATGGCTCATACAGGTTTTGGTCTTGCTTCAACTACCTTTCTTTTATGGAGTTTTATGAAGTCTCTACCAAAAGAAATGATGGAGGCTGCTAAAGTTGATGGGGCTTCTCATTATGACGTGTTTATAAGAATAGTAATCCCTCTATCATTACCTGCTTTTGCGTCTATTTTTATACTCCAATTTTTATGGGTGTGGAATGATCTTTTAGTGGGGTTGGTTTTTCTTGATAAACATCCGAGTGAAATTATTTTAACTGCCAAACTTAAGGAATTATTAGGATCAAGAGGAGAAAATTGGGAAATCTTAACAACGGGAGCATTTATATCAATGACCGTTCCATTGTTTATTTTCTTTTCTTTACAAAGATATTTTATAAGAGGATTGGTAGCGGGTTCAGTGAAAGGATAAAATTTATGAAAAAAATAGTTTTAATTGGAGCGGGTAGTCAGAATTTTGGATTAGGGGTTATTGGAGATATTTTTAAATCTAGTATACTCAGTGGTTCTAAAATATTTTTACATGACATAAATTCTGATACTTTGAGTTTAACCCAAAAAATAGCTGAAAACTATAAAACTAAGTTTGAACTTAATTTTTCTATAGAGGCCACCACTAATAGAAAAGAGGCTCTAAAAGATGCTGATTTTTGTATCATCTCTATTGAAGTTGGAAATAGATTTGAATTATGGGATCAAGACTGGAAACTACCACTTCAATATGGTATCAAACAAGTATATGGAGAAAATGGGGGACCAGGAGGGCTTTTCCATTCCTTAAGAATAATTCCTGCAATTCTAGATATTTGTGAAGATATAAATAAGATTTGTCCAGACGCATTTGTTTTTAATTTTTCAAACCCAATGCAAAGGATTTGTCATGCTGTGAGTGTGAAATATCCAAATTTAAAATTTACGGGTCTATGTCATGAAATAGCTTCAATGGAAAGACAACTTCCTTACTTAATGGAGACGGACTTTTCTAACATCAGTTTAAAAGCAGGAGGTTTAAACCATTTTAGTATTTTATTGGACGCTCGTTATAAAGATTCGGGTGAAGATGGTTACCCAATTATTAGAGAAAAATTTGATAATTTTTATTCAAGTTATGTTAATGGGCATGAGGGATTTTCATCAAAACCAGGTGCAGAAAGAGGTGTGTTTGTTGAATTATTTAAAACTTATAATTATTTACCAATAACTACTGACAGCCATCTAGGTGAGTATCTCCAGTGGGCATATAGCGTTGCTGACCATGAAGGGATTTTAGATTTTTATGAGAACTACAAAATTAGATGTTTGCAATTTTCAAAAAGCGAAAAATTTTATAAAAAGTTTTTTGATTTAAGTAATAAAGAAACTCACGAAAGAGTGGTTCCAATTATTGAAGCAATAATAGAAGACAGTAATATTTTAGAATTGGCTGTCAATGTTCCGAATAATGGTTTTATTGATAGTCTTCCCAGAGACATTGTTGTGGAAGTGCCTGCAAGCATAAATAAAAAGGGTGTAAAAGGTGTAAGGCTTGACAATTATCCCAAGTCATTTGGATCTTTACTTAACGCACAGACCGGGACAATACAGATGACTACAGAAGCAGTCTTAAATAAATCAAAGCATTATGTTTTATTAGCCATGCTAGCAGACCCAGTAGTAGATGATGCTTTGGCTGCGGAAAAGTTGTTAAATACAGTAATTGAATTTCAAAATGATTTCTTAGGTTATTTAAATTAGTATGGTATTAATTATCAAGATAACAAAATTTAATAATTTGAATTTTTTATAGGGCAAAGAATGACTGAAATTAATATTAATAAAATTAACAAATATTATGGAAAAAATCATATTATAAAAGATGTTACTCTAGATATAAAGAGCCAATCATTTACTGTTTTGGTTGGTCCTAGTGGATGTGGAAAATCAACTATATTAAGAATGATTGCTGGATTAGAGGATATAAATTCAGGAACAATTTCTATTGGAGGTCAAGTTGTTAATGACCTTCCTCCAAAGCAAAGAAATATTGCTATGGTTTTTCAGTCGTATGCATTATATCCTCACATGACAGTTTTTAATAATATGGCTTTTGGGCTTAAGTTAGAGAAAAGGTCTAAAGATGAAATCAATGAGAGGGTCATTGAGGCTGCAAAAATTCTTCAAATTGAAGATTATTTAGAGAGAAAGCCAAAGCAGTTATCTGGAGGTCAAAGACAAAGAGTTGCTATTGGAAGAGCAATTACTCGTAAGCCCCAAGTATTTTTGTTTGATGAGCCCTTATCAAACTTAGACGCAGCATTAAGAGTGCAAATGCGAGTTGAGTTAGCTAAACTTCACAATCAGCTCGATGCAACAATGATTTATGTTACACATGACCAGACTGAAGCGATGACCATGGCTGATGAAATAGTAGTCTTAGATCAGGGAATTGTTTCACAAAAGGGTGAGCCACTTCAACTTTATAATCAACCATCCAATCAATTTGTTGGGGGATTTATTGGTTCCCCGAAAATGAACTTTGTTGATAGTAAGATACTTAGTAATAAAAATAAACAAACGGAAATAGATTTATTTGGTTCGAAATTGATTTTACCTAAGTCTTCGAATAATGCTTCAGTAGGTGATAATGTTGTTTTAGGTGTTCGACCAGAACATTTGTTGATAAATAAAAAAGCCGATGCAAGCTGGGAAAGCAAAGTTTTTGTTGTAGAAAAACTTGGCTCCGGGACATTTATTTATCTTGAAAAGAAAGGCGATCCATTCGTAGTCGAATTAAAGGGAGACTCAGATATTAAAATTGGAGATGTTGTTAAAGTTGGTTTTGATTCTAATAAATGTCACCTTTTTGATAAATCAGGAAAAGCCTATAATTAGTTAAAGAAATTCTTTACTTTTCGGTTAAATATTAATTAATTGGTATTATTTTTGAGGAAAAGATGGAATTAAAAAAGTTTTATATTGATGGAGAATGGGTTAGTCCTATTAACCAAGAAACCATAGATTTAGTTAATCCTGCGAATGAAGAAGTCATTGGTAAAATTAATGTCGGCTCAGATAGAGATGTTGATAGAGCTGTAAAAGCAGCACGATCAGCCTTTAATAAATTTTCAAAATCTTCAGTATCTGAAAGAGTTGAGTTGTTATCAGATATCAGAAATTTATTTAAAAAACGATTTAATGATATTGCTGATGCTATCATTTTAGAAATGGGGGCTCCAAAAAATCTTGCATTTGGCAGTCAGACAAGTGTTGGTCTTTCTCATCTTAAAACGGCGATTAGAGTTTTAGAAAACCATCAATTTGAATTTCAACATGGAAATTATACTATAAGGCATGAACCAATTGGTGTATGCGGATTAATAACTCCGTGGAACTGGCCAATAAATCAAGTAATATCTAAATTGGCTCCTTGCATAGCTGCAGGGTGTACATCTATTTTAAAACCAAGTGAAATAGCACCACTGTCTGCAATTATTGTTGCAGAAATAATTCACGAGGCTGGAGCTCCTAATGGAATTTTTAATTTAATAAATGGTGTGGGGCCGGTC
>MDTE01049068.1_pt1 | contig 14523 bp, 12 predicted proteins | sample 811231 | NCBI WGS metagenome assembly MDTE01 (sample SAMN05326651, study PRJNA326480) | marine metagenome | isolation source: seawater | place: Indian Ocean: Red Sea | collected 2010 | reverse complement strand
GTCTAACAATTATGATTTTGAAGATTTTGGTCTAATCTCAATAATGTACCATAGATTTAACGAGAATAAGTATCCATCTACAAATATACAATTAGACATCTTTAAAAAGCAGCTAGATATTATTAAAAATGAGGGAATAACTTTTATTCACCCTAAAAACTTTAAAGAAAGTCTTACTGACTTAAAAAGTCAAAGAAAAATTCTTTTCACGGTAGATGATGGTTTGCTTTCATTCTATAAAAATGCATGGCCTATTTTAAAAGAGAGGAAAATACCTTTTATTTTATTCGTCAACACAAGGGAAGTTGGTTCATATAATTATATGAATTGGAGTCAAATTATAGAACTTTATAATAATGAAAATGTAGAAATTGGCAATCATAGTCATTCTCATGAATATCTTGTTGATGAAAGTCCAGAGATAATTAAACAAGATATTGAAAAATCAATTCAAATATTTAAAGAAAAATTAGGAAAAAATTCAGAATTTTTTTCATATCCTTTTGGTGAGTATAGTCTAGAATTTAAAAAAATTATTAAAGATCTTGGTTTTAAATATGCCTTTGGACAACATTCGGGTGTAATTGATGAAACTAAAGATTTATGGGAACTTCCAAGATTTCCAATTAATGAAAAATATGGTGAAATTGAAAGATTTAAAACATTGATGAAAACATTGCCTTTTAAATACAAAAATATTTCGCCTGAGGACAAATATCTTTTGCAATCAAAAAATCCGCCTACAGTAAAAATTAATTTTTATGAAAATATTGAAAACTTAAATCTAATAACTTGTTTCTCAAATCAAGGAAATAAATGGAGAAATTCTAAAATCTCTTTTATTTCAAAAAATGTTTTAGAAATAAATATTGATGAAAAATTTGTGGGGGAAAGAGGCAGAATAAATTGCTCACTTAGAGAAAGTGACGGTTTTTGGAGATGGCTTGGAATCCAATATGTTGTAAGCGAAAATAATTAAGAATTTAACTCTACTTGTTTCACTGAATTTACTAGTTTTACAGGCTCAAAATCTGATAAGTTATTTTGAGTAATTATCTGATTAAGTATTTTTGTATATTCTGATCCGGTCTGAGCATAATTTTTAAGAGTATCTGTTAAAGCTAATCCAGTTATGTTTTTATTTTTTTCTCTTAATAGCTTTCTTTTTAACCTAAACTTTGAATAGCTTTTGTGAGTGTTTAAATTATTTTTGTAAGCTTTTACTGAGGCCCTCAATATTGGAAACTTTAGTATTTTATGATTTTTGTCTCCATCTCTATTTAAAGGAGCTATGCCTTGTCCATCCCAAGTCCATTGTCCAAAAATTGCATTTCCCTCAAGTGCGAACCTTGATGTACCCCATCCGCTCTCTTTTGCTGCCTGCGCTAATGCAATTGAAACAGGGATCATATCCATTCTTATCATTAATTCTTCTAGGTCCCCTTTTTTAACCTTATATTCTAAAAGTTTTTGTCTTAACCACTGTTTTTCTAAATCGGTAGTAAATTTCTTTTCAGATAAAATTTTAAGTTTTCTTTTATCATCAAGTATTTTTGCATTTTCTGCTACTATTAATGGCAACACAATTTTTATGAAAGTTTCTTTTTTTAACTGAACGCTTTGTAAATTATTTAAATCTCTTGGAAATTGAGTAAAATAAATAGGCTTTACTAATTTTTCATTTCTTACTTTATCTAGATCATAGTCAACATCTTTAAAAAGTTGAATAACTGTCTCGGTCTTCAAGTTTAAGTCTGGTAAAATCACTTCGGCAACATTTTTTTCTTTAACTTTTAACTCAGGCTTTTTTAAATCTTTTTTAACCTTTGCCTCGACTTTTTTTTCTTCTTTTTGAACTTTGATCTCAGGTTTTTTTATTTTTTTTTCAACTTTTACTTCAGGATTTTTCATTTCAATGTTTTTTTTAGAAAAATCAAAATTTTTATAAGTTTTTAATCCGCCGATTATAATTGTTGTTAATCCGATCACACAAAAAAAGCCAACTATTACATTTCTTGCGCTTTTTTGATCAATCTGTTGATTGTATATTGAATTGAAAACATCCGTAAATAGGTTGCCAAAAAATTTAGCTATCGTGCTTCCAAGCTTTGGAAAAATATTTAAAAAGTTTATACCGGCAATTCCAATTCCTTTCCATAAATTATTAATACTATGATTAACTTTTCTTGAGGTGTCATATTTATAATTTTCGACTTTTCTAAAAAACCTATTTTTGTCTTTAATTTTCTCTTCTTTGTAATCTGAAATATTAGACTTAAGTCTTGAAATTGGTTTAACAAAATTTTCTCTAAAAAAGTTTGTTTTAAACTCTTTAGGTATGATTATTTTATTTTTTTTTAATATTAGTTCGATTTGACCAGTTGTAAGATTTTTTCTTCTTTTTGTATATTCTTGAATCTCTTTTACATTATAGATATATGCAAGCTCTAGTAGTTTATCTCTATATGATAATTTTTTTTTCATATACTAAACTGCCTCTACAGAATTCACTTCTTTCACATAGTGTTTTAAGAGATTTTGAACACCTTGTTTCAAAGTCAATATAGAACTAGGGCAACCAGAACAGCTTCCTTGAAGTTCAACTTTTACTACTCCATTTTCAAAAGACTTAAATTTTATGTCTCCGCCATCTCTGGCTACTGCTGGCCTAATTTTTGTATCTAAAACATCTATAATTTTTTTTACAGTTTCATCATTCGTAGATATTGTCTCCGTTTTTTTATTGTCCTGAAGAATAGGTTTATTATTGTTTTCAAAATAATGATTTAAATGAGAAATAACCATTGGTTTAAGGTCATTCCACGAAGCATCATCTTTTTTTTTTACAGATAAAAAGTTCTTAGATAAAAGAACTAGTTCAACACCCTCAAAATTTAAAAGTTCTTTTATAAAAACATTTGATAAATTTTTCGAATTTTCTTTTTGAAATTCTTCTGTTCCAATTGCTGAAATAACCTTCTCAGAGAGAAACTTTAATGAATTAGGATTTGGAGTAGTTTCTGTTTGTATCATAATAAATTTATATTATATCAATCCAACTTTTTCACGTATATTTTTAAGGTTTTCCTCAGCAAGAATATTAGCTTTTTGGCTGCCTTTCTTTAAAATTTGAATAAGGAATGACTTATCCTGTAAAAGTTTTTTAATTTCTTTCCCAATTGGTGTTATTTCGCTCACTAAGATTTCTGCTAATTTTGATTTTAAAAACGAATATTCTTTACCTGACATCTCATTTAATACTTTGTCTAAGCTAATTTTTGAAATTTCAGAATAAATATTTATCAAATTCAAAGCTTCTGGTTTTTTTTCTAATTCCTTAAGACTGTTTGGTATTGGTTCTGAGTCTGTCTTAGCTTTTTTTATTTTTTTACTTATTTCATCTGCAGTATCTTTTAAATTTATTCTTGAATAATCCGATTCTTCTGATTTGCTCATTTTTTTCGTGCCATTTCTTAAGCTCATTACTCTAGATACGTTTTTAGGAATTAGTGGTTCTGGTAAAGGAAAAAAGTCCTTACAATTAAAGTCATTATTAAATTTTTGTGCTATATCTCTAGATAATTCTAGATGTTGTTTTTGGTCAGCTCCCACAGGAACATGTGTTGCTTTGTAAAGCAAGATATCAGCTGCCATTAAATTTGGGTAAATATATAGACCAACACTAGCTTGCTCTTTATCTGGCCCAGCTTTATCCTTAAACTGAGTCATTCGATTAAGCCATCCAATTCTAGAAGTACAATTTAGGATCCAAGCTAACTCTGCATGTCCTGAAACTGAAGACTGGTTAAATATTATACTTTTATTAGGATCAAGTCCCGTTGCTAAAAAACTAGCAACAGTTTCTAAAACGTTGTTGCTTAATTCATTCGGTTTTTGAAAAACTGTAATAGCATGTAAGTCTACTACACAATAAATACATTCCATTTCTTTTTGAAGAGAGACAAAGTTTTTTAAAGCACCCATATAATTTCCTAAATGCAAATTTCCGGTAGGCTGCACACCTGAAAATACTAATTTTTTTCCACTCATTTAAATTGCTTTATAACTTTTAATTTTTAACAAACCTAGCAAATAACAAGATAATAAGTAAACAATTCCAACTGAACCTAGAATAACTAACAAGAAAATCGACTTATAAGTGTATGTATAATCAAGAAACGTTGCGTACTTTTCTAAAAAAAATACTAGAGCAAAAGCCATAATAGCTGATGAAGTTAAAATCTTTAAAATGTTACTTATTAATTGTTTTTGTAAAAGTAAATAATTATATTTTTTTAAAGAATATAAAAAGATTAAAACACCAATCCATGTTGAGATTGAAGTAGCAATTGGAATAATCAAAAACCCAAACTTGCTGAAAAGACTCACGCTAATGATAAGATTGAGAAACACAATAAATGAGGAAATATAAAATGGTATTTTAGTATTATCTCTCGCAAAAAAGAAATTGGCTAAAATTTTTACTAAAGAAAATGCTACCACGCCATATCCAAAAAACATTAGTGCTTTAGAGGTCATTTCAACATCCTTTACTGAGAAGGAACCATATCCAAATAATCCATTAACTATCTCGTCTGAGGCAATTATTAAACCTAGACTGGCAGGTATTGAAAGTAACAAGGACAGCTGGATAGATTTATTTTGAATTTTTGAAACCCTAGAATGATTTTTTGTTTGAATTACTTTAGAAAGAATTGGTAATGAAACTGTACCAACTGCTATCCCCGCAATCGCAAGATTTATCTGATATACTCTATCTGCATAATATAAATATGAAACTGCACCTGACTGAAATGAAGCAATTATAGTACCGACTAAAATGTTTATTTGTGTAACACCAGATGAAAAAATACTTGGTAATAATTTTTTAAAAAAAAATTTTACTTTATTATTAATTTTAAAACTAAATTTTAAATTTGGCTTATAAAATTTCAATGTAAAGGTAACTAAAAAAACTAATTGTATAATTCCAGCTATTGTAACACCATATGAGAGTTGTTTAGCAATATTGAGTCCTTGAAAATAAGAAACTAAAATACTCACAATTAAAATAATATTTAATATTATTGGTGCTGCTGCTGCAGCAGCAAATTTATTATTTGAATTTAAAATTCCTGAAAAAAAAGAAGATAAACTTACAAATAATAAAAAAGGGAAAGTAATTCTAGTAAACTCAACGGCAAGATTAAATTTTATATCATCGTTAATAAAACCAGGAGCAATCAAGTAGATCAGATAAGGAGTGAATATCTCGGCAAGAGTTACTATAAAAAGCAAAATCATTAAGAGTAAGCTTAAAACGTCATCGGCGAAATTTTTTCCTGATTTTTTATTTTTTAGCTTAGCTGAAGTATAGCTAGGTATAAAAGCTGCATTAAAAGTTCCTTCAGCAAAAAGTCGCCTAAAAGTATTAGGCAATCTAAATGCGACGAAAAAAGCATCGGCAAAAATTGAGGCGCCAAGAAAAGCCGCTATTAAAATATCTCTCAGGTAGCCTAAAATTCTACTGATTAAAGTAAAAAAACTAAATATTGAGGCTGATGAGAGGAGGTTCATAATCTAAATTAAGCCATAAATTTATAGTGAATTTAAATTCTTTATATTACATACTCATAAAATAAAATGCCAAAGAAAACAGAAATTGATCACTATTCAGATAAAGAGGCACTTGATTTTCATATAAAGGGAAAGTCTGGCAAAATTGAGATTACCTCGAGCAAGCCCTTGACAACTAAGAGAGATCTTTCATTGGCTTATTCTCCAGGGGTCGCAGCTCCAGTTAAAGAAATCGCTAAAAACCCAGACCTAGCATACGATTACACAAGTAAGGGAAATTTAGTAGCGGTGATAAGTAATGGTTCAGCTATTTTAGGACTAGGAAATTTAGGTTCTCTGGCTTCTAAACCAGTAATGGAAGGTAAATCAGTTTTGTTTAAAAGGTTTGCAGATATCGACTCTATCGATATTGAAATTAACAGTAACAAAACTGACTCAATTGTAGAAACAATAAAAAATATTGGAGGAACTTTTGGAGGAATAAACTTAGAAGATATTGCTGCTCCAGACTGTTTTATAATTGAGCAAAAACTTAAAGAATGTTTAGATATTCCAATTTTTCATGATGATCAGCATGGTACAGCAATAATTACTACTGCTGCTTTAATAAACGCATTAGATATTTCTAAAAAAAAAATTAATGAAGTTAAGATAGTAGTTAATGGAGCTGGAGCCTCTGCTCAAGCTTGTGCTAATTTATTTAAAAGTTCAGGAGTTAAAGATAAAAATATTATCATGTGTGACAGTAAAGGAGTAATTTATAAAGGTAGAAAAAATGTTGATCAATTTAAATCAGCTTTTGCAATAGATACCAAATTAAGAACGTTAGAAGAAGCTATGACTGGAGCTGATGTTTTTCTAGGATTATCAGCTAAGGACCTTGTTTCCAAAGAAATGGTTAAGTCAATGGCGGATAACCCAATTATATTTGCTTGTGCGAATCCTGATCCTGAAATAAAGCCAGAATTAATTCAAGAAGTCAGATCAGATGCAATAATTGCAACAGGTAGATCTGATTACCCAAATCAAGTCAACAATTTAATTGGTTTTCCTTATATTTTTAGGGGAGCACTGGACGTTAGAGCAAAAGAAATTAATGAGGAAATGAAAGTTGCAGCTTCAAAAGCTATTGCGCTATTGGCGCGAGAAAATGTTCCCGATGAAGTTGTTTCAGCATATGGAGGAGATCGACCAAGATATGGAAAAGATTACATAATTCCATCTACTTTCGATCCCAGATTAATTAGTGTAATACCTGCTGCTGTAGCAAACGCTGCAATGAAAAGTGGAGTTGCTAGAAAAAATATATCTGACCTTGAGATTTATAAAGATCAACTTACTAATCGATTAGATCCAACTATGTCCCTAATGCAAGGAATTAATGCTAAAGTGAGAAAAAATCCAAAAAGAGTAATATTTGCTGAGGGTGAAGATGAAAATATGCTCAAGGCCGCCATTGAGTTTGGTAGAAATAAATTAGGTACACCAATATTGATTGGAACAGAAAAAAGAATAAAAGAACAATTAAAAAATATCGGTTTAGATGAAAATTATAAAATTGAAATTGTAAATTCAACGGATAAGACAAAAAGACAAAAATATGTAAAACATCTTTATAAAAGGTTACAAAGAGAGGGGCAACTTGAGCGTGATGTTGATAGATTAGTCCGTAATGATCGTATAGCTTGGGGAGCATCAATGATTGCCTGCAAAGACGCAGATGCAATGGTTACTGGCAACATTAGACACTACGCTGCTTCTATTGAGAAACTTAAGAAAGTCACAGATCCAAGACCCGGGGAGGAGATTTTTGGTATGACTATGATTACTCTGAAAGGAAAAACAATTCTTGTGGCAGATACAAATGTTCAAGACTTTCCGTCACCAGAAAGATTAGTGAAAGTCTCAAAATCTTGTGTACGAGTAGCAAGATTATTTGGTTTTGATCCCAAAGTTGCTTTTTTATCCCACTCAACATTTGGTAAACCTATTTCAAAAAATACCAAACATGTCAGAACCGCTATAGAATTATTAAAAAGTGAAAATGTAGATTTTGATTTTGACGGAGAGATGCAGCCAGACGTTGCTTTAAATCCAATTTATAAAGAAATTTATCCTTTCTCTAAGATTGTAGGAAATGCAAACATTTTGATAATGCCTGCATTGCACAGTGCTGCAATATCTACAAAATTAATGAAAGTTTTTGGTGGTGGAAAACTAATAGGACCGCTATTAATTGGATTAGGTTCTCCTATTGAAGTAGCTCCGCTCAGAGCAAGCACTTCTGAGATTTTAAATCTTGCTTCGATTGCTGCGTATTCATCAGATGTAATTGATTATTCAAATTAAATTTTACTACGACTTAATTCTGAAGCTAAATAAATTGAAGGGTAAACCTCTTTAACATCGTAGATTTTATTGGCCTCATTAATTACTTCTTGTCTTTCAGACTTATCCATAGCAATACCAAAAATATAAATTTTCTGATTAATTGTTTCTAAAGTATAATTCCTAGCTTTAGTTCTTTTATTAAAAATTAAAGCAGATCTTAATTGACTAGTTATCAAAATATCTTTGGCTGTGTTTTTGAAATTACTTTGACCTTTAATAGTTACTGCATTTTTAACAGATCTGACACCTTTTGTCTCCCAAGCCATTTTTGTAATTTTTACTTTCTCTTCGGGCTCATCCACTTTTCCTGATAAAAAAATTCTACCATCTAGAACTTCTGACTGAATAGATAAAAAATATTTCTTATCTGCTAAAGCTAATCTGGCAGATAAATTTTTCTGCATAATAGTGTCATCAATTTGCATACCAATTGTTCTAGGGTCAAATGTTATATCAACCCCAGTTCCAAACTGACTTATTGAAGAACAAGAGGTTATTACAAATATAAGAAATAAACTAAATATTTTCTTCATTTTTAATTTTTAAACATATTTGATAAATTTTTTTTCTATTAATTTTTTCTGATTCTAAAATTAAATCAACTGTATCTTTTAATCTATATCTTTTTAAAAACTTTTTCGCTTTGTTGATAATTTTCTCCTCATTTATCGTTTTGTTTTTAGAATCTATATTAGAAATAACCACTGTAAGTTCTCCTTTAAGAGAATTTTTAAAAGATTTTATACTATTTATCTTTTCACGATAAAAAGATTCATGAATTTTTGTCATTTCTCTTGCTATCATTATTTTTCTATCTCTAAAAAAAATTTTAAAATTTTTTATGTAAAAATTTATTTTATTAGCTGGTATGAAAAAAACAATTGAGTTGGAAAAATCTGATAAAAGTGAGAGTGTTTTTTCAAGCTCTTTTTCTGTTTTAGGCAAAAATCCATAAAATAAAAATTTGTCATCAAATCCTGATATACTCATCGCTGTTGTTATAGAAGATACGCCCGGAACTGGAACAATATCTATCTTTTTTACTAAACATTCATTTATTAAGTAACGTCCTGGATCTGATAATAACGGAGTTCCAGCGTCTGAGATTAAAGACAAAATTTTGCCCTCATTAATGTGTTCAATTATCTTTGTGGTTTGATTTCTCTCATTAAATTTGTGATAAGGAATAAGTTTTTTTTTTAATTTTAAATGATTTAATAATTTTAAGGAGCGCCGAGTATCTTCACAGAGTATGATATCTGACTTTTTTAAAACTTCACAGGCTCTTATTGTTAAATCATCTAGATTTCCAATTGGAGTTGATACAATATAAAGGCTATTAATGGATAATTTCATTGAATGAAAAAAAAATTTTTAATTATACTATCCTATCTGATAATTTTTTTTAATTCTAATGTTTTAAGTAATGAAAATAATTCTGTCCTTAAAATTGGATTATTAGCTCCCTTATCTGGAGAGTATAAAGAATTAGGTAACTCTCTTTTATATTCTTTGCAATTAGCCCTTGAAGAAATAGGTGATGAAAATGTTTTCATAGTACCAAGAGACACTGGTTACAATGACAAAGAAAAATTAAATCTAGCAATAAAAGACATTAAGGAGTTGGGTATAAATATTGTGATAGGTCCAATTAATAATGAAGAGTTTGAAGAAGTAAAAAAATACAGTAATATAATTTTTATTTCACCGTCAAATGTAAATCCTGATTTTACTAATAACGTAATTAGTATTGGAATAAGCTTAGAGTCCCAACTATTAGCTATTACAAAATTTATTAAAAAAAAGAAAAAAAATAAAACAGTAATAATGTATCCAAAAAATGAATATCAAGGATTTATTGAAAAAAAATTAAAAAAATTAAACTTAGAAAATTTCAAAACATTTACGTATAGTTCAAATCCTCAAGTACTTACTGGGGAAATTGAAAAACTCACAAATTATTCTCAAAGAAAAAATAACTTAAGATTAAGAAAGAAAATGTTTGAGGATAAAGAAGACGAACAATCGATAAAAGAAATTGAACGACTCGAACAACTTTATACTCTGGGTGATGTAAATTTTGACTCTGTGATAATTATAGATTTCGGAAACAATCTTAAAAGTGTTCTTACTTCACTAGTTTACACAGATGTAAAGCAAGAGAAAGTATTATTTACTACAGTAAATCAGTGGTTCGATGAAAGTATTTTTTATGAAAATACAATCAAGACACTTTACTATCCTTCAATAAACTACAAAGAGTTTAAAAAATATAATAGGAAGTACTTTGATAGATATAAAAACTATCCAAATGAGATTACTATTCTTACATACGATGCTTTGGGTTTAATTTACTATGCATGGAAAGAAAAAGGTAAATTAGTATCAATTAATGATTTTTCATTTAAAAAAAAAATAAAGGGAAAAATTGGGACCTTTTACTTTAATGAGAAAAAAGTTACACAGGAATTAAATATTTATAAGACAGAAAAAAATAAATTTATAAAGTTTTAATAATTTTTTTTAATTTTTTAAATGCAATGTATCTATGATCTATTTTTATTTTTCGTGCTTTAGACATCTGGCCAAATGTAATTTTGTATGAATTTGGAATAAAAATTGAGTCATATCCAAATCCATTTTTACCCAAAATTTTTTGTGATATCTTACCCTTTATTTTTCCTATGACAGAAATAGCTCTTTTATTTGGAAATTTTACGGTAAGACTACAAACAAAAAAAGCTGACCTATTTTTTTTATTTCTCATTTTTTTTAAGATAAATTTCATTGCTTTAAAGAAACTTCCATGTTTTTTAGCAAGTCTAGCTGAATAGATTCCAGGTTTATTTTTAAGTGCAGTAATACATAAACCAGAGTCATCTGAAATAACGGGATAATTTATAAATTTAGAAAAAAATTTTGCTTTTAACTTTGAGTTACCATTGAAAGATTTACTTGTTTCTTTCGGGCTTGGAATTTCAAGTGAAACTGGTGAAATTTTTTTATATTTTTTTGATATAAGGTGTGAAATTTCCTTAAATTTTCCTTTATTATGTGTTCCGATTAGGATTTTTTTCATTTCTACCTAGTAATTTTATAAATATTTACTATATAGCAATTAAATGTCAGAAAATAATGAAAAAAATGTAGATAATCAAAAAAGTACTCCTAAGGGTGAATCTAAAGAAAATGTCAAGGATCTTCCCATATAACAAAAGCTAAAAGAGACTGAAGATAAATTACTAAGATCATTAGCTGAGATTGAAAATCAAAGAAGAAGATTCGAAAAAGAAATTAAAGACGCTTTTGAATTTGGATCTTTTAATTTTGCTAAAGAAAGCTTAGCAATACTTGATAATCTAGAGAGAGCTAAAAATGCAATCAAAAATGATGAAGTTCTTAAAATTAACAAAGATTTAGAAAAGTTTTTAGAAAATATATCAATTATAGAAAAAGATTTAATATCGATATTTGAAAAAAATAGAATTTTTAAGATTAATTCAAGAGGTAAAAAATTCGATCCAAATTTACACCAAGCAATGGCTGAAATTGAAGATGAAAAAGCAGAAGTAGGAACTGTCGTGCAAGAAATTCAGCCTGGCTATATGATGGGAGATAGATTGTTAAGACCATCATTAGTAGGTGTCGCTAGGAAGAAAAAATCAGAAAATGACCAAAAAGAAGAGAAAAAAGAGGAAAAATAACCTTGTAGAAGGAAAAAAAACACCAATATAGGCAATACAAAGGAAATAATAATGAGCAAAGTGATTGGAATAGACTTAGGAACAACAAATTCATGTGTAGCTATCATGGATGGTTCTCAAGCTAAAGTTTTAGAAAATGTAGAAGGCGCTAGAACAACCCCTTCAGTTGTCGCTTTTTTAGAAAATGAAGAAAAATTAGTTGGGCAACCAGCAAAAAGACAAGCTGTCACAAATGCTGGGGATACTATTTTTGCCGTAAAAAGACTTATAGGTAGGAAATTCGACGGGCCTTCCGTTCAAAAAGATATTTCAAAAGTCCCTTATAAAATTGTTAAATCAGAAAACGGTGATGCATGGGTAGAAGGAAAAGGAAAGAAATTTTCACCCGCTCAAATTTCTGCATTTGTCCTTCAAAAAATGAAGGAGACTGCTGAAAAGTATTTAGGGCAAGCAGTAACAAAAGCCGTAATAACTGTTCCAGCGTACTTTAATGACTCTCAAAGACAAGCTACTAAGGATGCTGGAAAAATTGCTGGATTAGAAGTTTTAAGAATTATTAACGAACCAACTGCAGCGTCACTCGCCTATGGTCTTGATAAGAAGGGTGGAAAAAAAATAGCAGTTTATGATTTGGGTGGTGGTACTTTTGATATTTCAATCTTAGAAATTGGTGATGGAGTTTTTGAGGTAAAATCGACAAATGGTGATACTTTTTTAGGTGGAGAAGATTTTGACGATACTATTGTTGAATACCTTGCGTCTGAATTTAAAAAAGATAATGGCATCGATTTAAAAACAGATAAGTTGGCACTACAAAGATTAAAGGAAGCAGCAGAGAAAGCTAAAATTGAATTATCTTCTGCAGTTCAAACTGAGATTAATTTACCTTTTATTACTGCTGATAAATCAGGTCCAAAACATTTAAATCTAAAGTTTACAAGAGCTAAGCTTGAAGCTTTGGTGCAGAGTTTAGTCGATAGAACTTTAGAACCTTGCAAAATAGCTTTAAAGGACTCAGGATTTTCTGCAGCAGAAATAAATGAAATAGTTCTTGTTGGAGGTATGACAAGAATGCCAAAAATAATTGAAACAGTTAAAAATTTCTTCGGTAAAGAACCAAATAAAAGTGTAAACCCTGACGAAGTTGTTGCAATGGGTGCAGCAATTCAAGGCGGTGTATTACAAGGTGATGTCAAAGACGTCTTATTGCTTGACGTAACTCCTCTTTCACTGGGAATAGAGACTCTTGGTGGTGTTTCAACAAAGCTGATTGAAAAAAATACGACGATACCTACCAAAAAAAGTCAGGTTTTCTCAACTGCAGAAGACAATCAGCCAGCAGTTACTATTAAAGTACTACAAGGAGAAAGGGAGATGGCTGCGGATAATAAGATTCTAGGAAGTTTTGAATTAGTTGATATACCTCCAGCTCCAAGAGGAAGGCCTCAAATAGAAGTTACATTTGATATAGATGCCAATGGTATCGTAAGCGTGTCTGCTAAAGATAAGGGAACAGGTAAAGAGCAAAAAATTCAAATACAAGCGTCTGGAGGTTTGTCTGAGGAAGAAATTCAAAAAATGGTAAAAGATGCTGAAGCTAATAAAGAAGCTGACAAGAAAAAGAGGGACACGGTTGATGCAAGAAATCAAGCTGACAGTCTGGTTTTCTCAACTGAAAAAAGTTTAAAAGAGCATGGAGATAAAGTTTCAGCTGAAGAAAAAAAATCTATTGAAGACGGTATTGAAGATCTTAAAAAGTCTTTAAAGGGTTCAGATGTTGAAGATATAAAGAAAAAAACACAAAGTTTAATTCAAGTTTCTATGAAATTAGGTGAAGCGGTTTACAAAAGCCAACAAAAACCCGATAATAATGACAAGGGAAGTGGTGGTCCAAAGAACGCTGATAAGCCAGGTGAAAAAGAAAATGTAGTAGATGCAGATTTTGAAGACGTAAAAGAAGATAAAGAAAAAAGTGCCTAAGATTTGAATTAAGGAGACGTCCTGTGGCTAAAAGAGATTGTTATGATGTCTTAGGTATCCCAAAAGGTGCTTCGAAAGACGACATAAAAAAAGCTTATAGAAAACTAGCTTTAAAATACCATCCAGATAAAAATAAAGGAGATAAAGCCTCTGAGGAAAAGTTTAAAGAGGCTAGTGAAGCATATCACATACTTTCTGATGAAAAGAGAAAAGCTAATTACGACCAGTTCGGTCATGCAGCCTTTGAGAGTGGTGGTGGTGGATTTCAAGGATTTGGTGGATTTGATACCTCTTCGTTTTCAGACATTTTTGAAGACTTTTTTAGTGACTTTGGGGAAGGTTCTTCAAGAAGAACAAGTAATAGAGGGAATGATTTAAGATACGATGTCAGCATCAGTTTAGAAGATGCTTATCAAGGTACAGAAAAAAACGTTAGATACACTACTTATAAATCTTGCAAATCGTGTTTAGGTAGTGGAGCAGCAAAGGGTTCTAAGCCGATAAGATGTGATTATTGTTCTGGTAGAGGAAAGGTGAGAACCAATCAAGGGTTCTTTACAGTACAACAAACCTGTCCTCAATGTAGCGGTTACGGAGAAATGATTGGAACTCCCTGTAATACCTGTAACGGTAATGGGAAAGTCCAATCAAATGAAAATGTGACAGTTAAAATTCCTAAAGGAGTTGATGATGGAACGAGAATAAGATTGTCTGGTAAAGGTGAAGCTGGTTCTAAAGGTGGATCTAATGGAGACTTATATTTATTTATTACAATTGATAATCACAATATATTTAAAAGATCAGAAGAAAACTTATATTATGAGTTACCTATCTCATTTTCAGATGCAGCTTTAGGAACCTCAGTAGAAGT
>MDTE01055490.1_pt1 | contig 14524 bp, 11 predicted proteins | sample 811231 | NCBI WGS metagenome assembly MDTE01 (sample SAMN05326651, study PRJNA326480) | marine metagenome | isolation source: seawater | place: Indian Ocean: Red Sea | collected 2010 | reverse complement strand
TGAATCAAAAATGATATCTCCTTCAAAATTTACTTCATAACCACTGTTATAAAATTGTCCTTCCCATCCTGTTCCCACCATATTCCCATTGGGTAACATCTCAATAACGCAAAATTTTACATTCTCTTCAATACTGCTAAACCATATTGGCTCACCAACTTTATCTAGTACAGCAGAAATTCCAATATCTCTAAAATCAATCAAATTTAATCCAGGTGTGTATTGATCTTCATTTAATTCTAGAAGTGTAATATTATTTGGAAAATTATTAGGTAAGTTAGAAATAGAAAAGTGGAGAGGATCAAAACAATAAATCATATCATCTTGATCTGTGCCACATACCTGCCATCGATACGTTGTCCCCCAAATTAAACCATTTATTATTGAGATTCTTGAATTATCATTAATAAATGATTCAGATAATCCTGTAGCTTCATCAGTGATAGTTAAAATATATGAATTTACATTAGGGATTTGAGGCCACCTAAATTGAATATGATTTGTATTCAAAAAAGAAAGATTATTTGGATAGAAACCTTGTGATACTATGACACTAATGCATGAGAAAGCTATAAGTTTACGAAGCATTAACTTACTTTATTAAATTTACTTGATGAAAAATTTTTCTATTTCCATTATCAAATTCTAAAAAATAATTTCCCGAAGAATAACCATTACCATTCCAGTTAATATAATGAGTCCCTACATTTAAAAGCTTATTTTTTAAAATTAATTCTAATTTATTGCCTCTAATATCATAAGCAGTAATATTCATTCTGGTTTGATTTGTAACAATTAATTTCAGTCTAAGTTGTGCATTAAATGGGTTTGGATAGACAGATGATATTTGAAATGTTTCTGAAATATTTTTCACTTGAATATCCATACTCTCACATACTTGGTCTACATAAATTTGGAAAGAATAGTAGAATTGATCTAAACTAATATTTAAATGCTCAGTTGTATCTATACACTCAGGAATATTTTCACATAACTCGTTACCTCCAGATGCAAAATAAGGATAATAAAAAGGATCATTTGTATCCCAGCTTAAGGGTAATTCACAAAAACAGTTTGGTAAAACCTCTAATTCATTATTAAATATCCATAAATAAGTAATATTTTCAAGTAAACAAATTTCATCTGGAATATTATTAATATTATTATAACCAATATCCAATAAATAAAGGTTATCTAAACTTCCAATTGATGCAGGCAATGTAGTGAGTTCATTATTTGAAATATAAAAACTAACAAGGCTAGTCATATTCCCTAAGTTATCTGGTATGAAACTAATATCATTCCATTCAAGGTATAGACTTGTCATGGCATCCCAATTACCAATATTTTCAGGTAAGTACCGAATTTTCTGGTCTATTCCTCCAAAGTAAAATCCAGCTACAAGAATAGTTAATCTTCCATTTGACCAAGTTTGAGTTCCTAATTCTAAAGACGAGGCATAATCTAATTCATTTTGAGAGATTATCGAATCTAATACACTAATGTCGCTATTGTTAAGACAGCTATCACCCATTAAAATTGTTACATTTGAAGGCAAAAAGCTATGATATGTATATGCACTATCGCATTGACCAAAAACCTGTATTGGTAATATTAAAAAAATGATAAAGATAGTAAATATTCTATTCATTATTTCATTAATATCAGTTTTTTAGTGATATAATCTTTACCATAAAATAATCTAGCGAAATAAAGTCCAGAAGAATAATCTTTAGCATCCCATACTAATTCATTCTCACCTATTCTTATATGATCATCATTAAAGTCTTCAACAAGTCTTCCATTTAAATCAAATAATTGTAAAGAAATTTTACCAAATATTCCTGGAGGTATAATAAATCTTAATTTAGTTTTAGGATTAAACGGATTTGGACTTGGCTCATCAAACTTCAATAATTTTGGTAAAGAGACTGAATACGTTCTAAGTAGATTAGAGTATCCATCAATTTGAATTATTTTTTGTTTATCTTGATGATGTGTTGGTGTAACTATCAATTCAATTTGGCTTATTTCATTTTCTTCATTAGGGAAAGTATTAAATGAAAGAGTCTCAGATGAGTTCGGTGATAAAATTAGATTCCCCTCAGTTGGGTTAAGCCAACCAAATTGGTCAGAAACTGAAAAGTTTATTTCTAATTCATAATCACCTTCATTTATTATATCAAACAAAATAGGTACAGACCCTTCACTAAGATTGATACCAGGGCCATTATCCGTATCTAATAAATCATGAACTAATACAGAGAAAGAAGTAGGGTATAAACCAGGAATTCTATGAGCTCTATAAACTGCACCATTTGGAAGACTTAGATTATAATTCCCTTCCCATACAATATCGCCGTTAGTATCTACTTCAAGACTTCTACCCCCTCCACCAACAGTTGTGACTAAGACATTACCATTATCAAGTTTTTGAGTATTGCCAGAAGCAAAACCATATAAATTAGATGGCAACTCATAAGACCAAACAAGTTCTGCACTTATACCATCGGTTGATATTTCAATTGCTCTGGATTGAGGTGAATCTAAACCACGAAATTCTTCGGCAAGATTTCCATTATCAAAAGTGAGGATATTGCCATTGTCTAAAATTTGTATACTGTGCTGAAAACTAAAACCAATATCCGTTCCCATTGTGACATCATCAGATGACATATTATGTCCTAAATTCCAAATTACATCTCCTGAGGGATAATCAATTTTAGTTATTCTTGATAAATGCCTTGTAGAAATATAAAGAGCACTTTGTGATTCTTCATAAATAACTGCGTTTACATGAGTCCAATCATAATGAAGATCTATATATGCCTGATTCCATGTCCCGCCAAATTGATCAAAATCAATCATATTAAAATTATCGAAAACATTCCATTCCCAAACAATTTCGCCTGTTTCTTTATCCCATTCAACTAGTTTATCACCAACCCATGGGAACTCTATAGATACACCATCGGCTTGAAAACCTAAACCCATAAATAAAGGTGTCCAATCACCAATTGGTATAGGACCTAAAGATGTAGTTTCAACGATTCCTAAATAATTTCCATTAGGAAGCTGAATTAAATCATGATGTAAAAAATCATCATTTGGTTCCTCCCAAATCGTTTCTCCTTGAAATGTAAACTCTTTTCCAGGCAAATTATTTTCAGTTCCTGGCATTAATGTACATCCAAAAACATTACCATATTGATTTGAATTATAGTATACTAAATCTTCCATGCCAGAATTCCATATTTCTTTTCCAGATTCATCAATTGCAGCCGAAAAATAATTAAAAAATGCTCCAAAAACAGTTATCCCATCTTGAATATAATTAGCATTTGTAACTGTGACTGTAGTGTTAGATAGAGTTCCCCCTATAGAAAAAGAAGCTGTGTCGATCCATGATCCATTTTCATCCTGATCAAAAATAGGTCGGACTCTCCAATAATATTGATTATCCCAGTCTAACGAGTTCTTATCAATATAAATAATATTAGAATGATCGATATCTAATTCTGGATTAGAAAATTCAATATTTTTAGAGATTTGTAATTGATAATATTCAGCTTGTGGAATTTGATCCCATTCAAATTCAATATAAATATAGTTTAAATGAGCGCCATCATAAGGTTTTAGCATTGCGCAGAACAGAAATCCAATATTTAATAAATAAATAAATGAAATTTTTTGGGCTATTTTCAATATTAATCCTTTTCTTAATAAACGATTTAATTTGCGTTTAACTTATATTTTTATCATGAATGATTCAGAAAATATTTCATCTTTTAAACCAATATTAGGTTTAAAAGATTGAATCTTCATTAGAGTTATATTACCGTTGTCTCTTTCCATTTTCATTTCCCCTGGTATAATAAAATCATTTTCTTCTAAAAAGTTTGAAACAGTTAGTGTTTTAATTTTATTTACTTCACTACTATAAAATTCAATTTTAATTATCTGCCAATTTTGAGTATCAACCCAAAGTTTTCTAGAAAAATAGGCACTTTCATTTTTAGGCCAAGCCATAATGACTTTACATGGATGACCATCAATAAATTCAGTTCCAACTATTGATAAACTATCCATACCCAATTTTCTATTTTCTAAGTCTTCATATATAAAATCAGTTCCCATAAAATTTTTATGTTTTTCTTTTGCATGTACTTTTTTAGCAGTTTTTAACTTAGGTAAAAAGAACCACTGTTCTGATTTCCCACTTTTGTAATCCCAACTTAATAATCCAGTGCCACTAATTGCTAATGGCTTTCGAAAACGAATTAAAGACTTAGATTTAAATCTCCCTTTGGTATAATTTTTCTTAAATCTAGTAAACTCACGAGTTTTTGTTTTTTTCTTACCATTTTTAGTTCGGATTATTTCAAGTTTGATGTCAGAAATAAATGAATTTGGCTGATCCAAATTATAAACCATTTTAATTATTTCTTCAGCAGTAAGATTTTGACTGTGCAAAGGAACAAAAATCAATAGAAATGAAATAAATTTAATTTTTTTCATTATTTTTTAATAAAAGTAAGGAAAATGGTGTTAGGATTATTGACATTACAGAACAAATTAAATAATCTTGGTTATATTTTAATTCAAAATATCCAGCAAATTGAAAACAAATAAATATGTATAAGATAATTAAAAAATCAAAATAATTAGAAATAGTATAAAAAATAATTTGTTTAAAATTCCATCCTAGAAATGGTTCAAAAAAATTAGAAGATACTATGCCATAAAAAATAATTATTCCAGATATCATAAGTAAGGTTTTACTTAATGTCTTATCAATATTTATTTTTTTCATTTGTAAAGAAATTTAGGATTAATTAAGCTAGTCAAAGCAGGTAAAGTTACTAAAGCTCCAAATAAACAAAATGAGATCGAACTTATAACTAAGATTCCAAAAATTTTAACAGGAACAAAAACCGAAAACAATAATGCTGAAAAACCAAATACAACAGATAATCCATTAAATAAAATTCCTTTACCTGAAATCATCATTGTATTTGCTATTGCTTCATCTATTGAATTTTTATGGTTTAAATTATCACGTAAATGCCATAAAAAATGTACAGTATAATCAACACCCACACCTACTAATATACCAGTAAGCATAGATGTAGTCATGTTAAGAGGGATATCTAAGTATCCCATTAAACCAAACATCATAATGACCGAAGATACCATAGGAAAAATTGCTAATACCCCCCCTATCAAAGATCTAAATACAATAGCCATTATACTAAATATTATTATAACTGAGAACCAAAGACTAAAGAATTGACCTTTTAAAACCAAACGTGATAAAACACCTAGAAGTGCCGACCCCCCCGTTAACTCTATCGGAGGTTGATCATAAAAATTAGCCATTATAAATTGATCTGTGTCTTCTACAATTTCTGCTATAGTAAATGTTTGTACTTCTTTAAGTCTTAGTAATACCTGAGTATAACTAGGTTCATCAATATCATCTATTAATAAGTCAAACTCATCGCCATCAGATGTAATAGAATACAAAAACATATATTGAGTAATTAAATCTTTATCATCAGGTATAACATTATAATCAGGATTTCCTCCATTAAAACTTACATTCATTTTTTTGATCACATCTACAATCGAATATGATTTCGTGATTACATCATGCTTTACCTTCATGTGTTCGGTTAATGTTTCGATATTTTGAAGTGTCTTAGGACTAAAAATATCACCCTCAATCAAAATATGCATCTGAGCTGAACCTCCAAATGCATCCCCAATCTTAGTATTAGCAATCCTTAGCCTTGAATTTTTTGAAAAATAATGATTTGGGTTTGTATCTACTTTTAGTTCACTAATACCTAAAGAGAGCCAAATACCAATAATTATTAATATGCTTAAAATTGGAATTTTATAATTCATAAAATTTTCAACTAAATAAACAAGAGCATTATTAATCCTAGAACGCTGTGGTTTTTTTATTAAAAATATAGGACGGGGTAATAAACTCAAAATAGAAGGGATTAGAAAAATACTTAATAAAAATGCAACAAAAATTCCAAAAGATATTAATAAACTCATTTCACGCACTCTTGGTAGAGTATTAGACAATAAGCTTAAAAAACTAATCACTGTAGTAAGGCCCGCAAGCATAATCGGGACTCCAACTTTACGAATAGTTTTTCGAATAATTTCACTACGATTAGCTTTTGGATCCTGAATAGTAAATTCATAGTAATGAGATATAATATGAATACCATAATTGTTGGCTATAGAAATGAGCATTACTGGTATCAAAGTGCCAATAAAAGCAACTGATATATCAAGCCAACCCATAACTCCAAATGTCCATAAAGTTGAAAAACCTACTACAGAGAATGGTAAGAATACGCCTGTCCAGCTTCTAAAGGTTATCATCAATAATAAAATACAAAGGCCCAGAGCAATTGGTGTAAATACCCTAATGTCTCGTTGCATATTTTCAATAATAGTTGCTCTTGTGATTGGCAAACTTGCAACATAAAAATTTTCGGGTGAATTAAACTTATTTACTAAACTAAAAATCTGTTTACGAAAATAAAATTCATTATATTTAAATGAAGAAGTTAGTTGTCCAATGAAACATAATGTATTTAGATCATCAGAAACTAAATTCCCAATTATATCAGACTGCTTTAACTTTTTTATAAGTTCTAATTGGCTTATTGAGTCTCTAGGTATGTCATCTAAAATTTTCTCTAGCCTGAAGCCTCCACTTTCTGGCACAATATCTTTTTGATTAAATATTGAAGTAACCTTCCCAATAGCATCTATAGATTCTAAAGAATCTTGGAATATTGATAATTTTTCTAAAGTCTTTTGGGTAAAAAGGCTATCAGACTCAACGGCAATTATTACTATATCACTTCCAGAAAATAATTCATCGATCATCTCCATTGAGTGCACAATTTTATGATTCTTTGGCAACATAGATTTTACACTAGGATCAATTTTTAGATTATAAATATTCCATCCAAGGACTACAGATATAAATATTATACTAGAAATGATAGTACGAGGATAATTCGCATCAAAATCAAATAATTTTTTTGAGAGATTTTTAAAATTCATAATTTTTTATATAAAAAATTTAACTGATTAACTAGTATAATGGAATCCGTTCTATGACTTAATTCAGTTTAGTAATTTTAGCTATGCCAATTGATATATCAAAATTAAGTTATCCTATTACCATCTTTGGGAATGGTGAACAGCCATTTCATCCAACACCCCTAAAAATCTTAAAAAATTCAGGTTCAATCTTGTGTACAGATGGAGGAGCAAATAAATTAAAGAAAATGGGTTTAATTCCAAATATTATCTTAGGTGATTTAGATTCCTTAATAAATGATTCATTAGATTGTGATATAGTAAAGCTTAATGACCAAGATAAAACCGATTTACAAAAAAGCCTAAATTGGTGTATAAAAAATGGTATAAATCGATTATCTCTTGTAGGATTTTCTGGAGAAGATGATGACCATTGGATGGCTGCTCTTTGGACTTTAATACATTATTATGGAAAATTAAACTTAGTATTTTATTCCAATAACGCAAAAATTTTCTGTGTTAATGGTAAGAAAGATATTGAAACAAATTCTGGGCAAAATGTATCCATAATTCCATCAGAGAATGCAACAAAAATCACAATTAAAAATTTAAAATATTCATATAAAGATCAAGAATTGCTTGCACCTTCTTTTGGTATAAGAAATACTGCATTAGGGTCTTCTTTCTATATCAAAACTACAAAACCAGTTTGGGTTTTTCTGACTTATAATTAATGAACAGATTCCATTTTATTGATTGGGTTATTCTTTGTTTTTATACAATAATTATAATCTACATGGGAGTTTTCAGGTCAAAATCAAAATCATTAGAAGGCTATATTTTAAATGGTAGGAAACTAAGTCTTGGTGGATTCATCGCCACACTTGTTTCTACTTGGTATGGTGGAATATTGGGTGTGGGAGAAAACACATTTCTTTATGGAATACAAACTTGGTTTATATTTGCCTTACCATATTATATATTTGCTTTGGCATATGCTTTCTTTATTGCACCTAAAATTAGAAAAAAAGAATTTTTATCTATACCAGAACATTTTAGATATTATTATGGTAACAATGCAGGAATTCTTTGTGCTTTTCTAATAACTTTCATCTCAAGTCCAGCTCCTTATATTTTAAGTATGGGAATCCTAATACAATTTTTATTCGGATTAAACATAGGTAGCGCTTTACTTATTGCAACAATATTTAGTGTATCATATGTATGGAATGGTGGATTTTCTTCAATTGTAAAAACTGACCTAATTCAATTTATTTTGATGTTTCTTGGCTTCTTTTTATTAATTGGTTATTCATGGCATCATGTTGGATCTCCTATAGAATTAATCAAATTAATACCTCATGGGCATAGTGATCCATTAGGCGGAAATACAATACAATATGTATTGGTCTGGTTTTTTTTAGCAGCATGGACATTTATTGATCCTGGATTTTATCAACGTTGCTCTGCTGCAAAATCTATTAAAGTTGCAAAAAATGGACTATTAATCTCTATTGGGTTCTGGGCAATATTTGATCTTCTGACTATACTATGCGGATTATATTCAGTTATATTAATTCAAACTGAACAACCTTTATTTTCTTTCCCAATGCTAGGCCAATATGTTTTACCAAATGGTCTTTTCGGAGTATTTATTATAGGAATATTAGCAACTATAATGTCAACTATCGATTCATTGACATTGATATGTGCATTTACCTTTGGTCATGACATTTTATTTCGTATCCAAAATACAGAATCTAAATCATCAATTACCCAAATTCAAAAAGGCCTTATTATAGTTTCATTTATTTCCATAATAATGGCTTTTTTCATTCCATCTGTAGTTAAACTATTTTATCTAATTGGATCAGTTTTAATACCTGGAATAATTCTCCCATTTAGCCTAACCCTTATAAGAGATAAAATATTTTTATCTGAAAAAATTATAATCCAATGGATTCTAATTCCAGTTATAACATCTTTTATTTGGTTTTCATTTTCACAAATTTTAGGACAACCTCTACTTGGGATCGAACCATTTTATCCAGGAATGTTTTTATCATTTTTATATTTTATTTTAATTTTAAAAAAATGATAATTGCTAGTCATTTATTATTTGAATAATATATTTTGATTTTAATATTTTTTTAAGAACTAAAAGGATAAAATCAGTTATTATGGCAATTGAGATAGAAAGAAAATTTTTAGTAAAACAACCTCCACTCCATTTAGCTACATATTCTCTTAATATTAAACAAGGCTATATAGTTAAAAATAAAAACAAAGTAATTAGAGTTAGAAAACAAGATCTGGATTATTTTTTAACTATAAAAGGAAGTAATGCAGGCATCTCACGTTTAGAATTTGAGTTTCCTATACCTAAAGATGATGCAGAAGAACTATTACTTCACTTTTGCCAAACGGATATAATTAATAAAACTAGATATTATATAAAGCATGAAAATCATACTTGGGAAGTCGATGAATTTCATGGAAAAAATCAAGGTTTAATCATCGCTGAGCTAGAATTACAATCTGAAGATGAAAAATTTAATTTACCAGATTGGATTGGAGATGAGATATCTAATGATAATAAATACTTTAATATGAATCTATCTAAACACCCATTTAAGGATTGGTAATTTCGATGATTGATTAAATTCTTTTTTTAATAAGAAAATTAATGCGCTAAAGATTTCCCAACTGAACCTAAATCTTCAAATGCTTCATCTAAACGCTCAACCATAGATTCTTCAGCTAAACGAAGAAATTTTCTTGGATCATATTGCTTTTTATATGGTGTCCCATCTTCAGGGTCAATCTGATATTTAAAGGCTTTAGAATTTTTTTCAACATAATCTCCTATAGCTTTTGCAAAGGCAAATTGAGTATCCGTATCAATATTCATTTTAAAAACACCATAGGAGATAGCTTCAGATATTTTAGATTTCTCAGAACCCGATCCACCATGAAAAACTAAATCTAATGGTTTCGGTTTTGTGTGACACGTCTGTTCAACCAATGTTTGAGAATTTTTTAATATTTCTGGTGTTAGCTTAACATTCCCAGGTTTATATACACCATGAACATTACCAAATGATGCAGCTAAACTAAAGTGGCCTATAGGAGATAGTAACTCCCATGCTCTTAAACAATCTTCTGGTTGCGTATATAATAATGGGTTATCTGCCCCAATATCATCATCAGATCCAACTCCATCTTCTTCTCCACCTGTAACACCTAATTCAATCTCTAGACTCATACCAATTGGAGCCATTCGCTTTAATAAACGTTCACATTCTGATAAATTAAAATCAATATCTTCAGCTGATAGATCAAGCATATGAGATGTAAATAAAGGAGAACCTGTTTCTTTATAATGGATTTCACTATAGCTAACTAATGCTTCCACCCAAGGAATTAAACCTTTGTTTGCATGATCAGTATGTAAAACAACACAAACACCATATTTTTCAGCCAATAAATGTACATGCTTAGCCGCTGAAACCGATCCGATTACTTTAGCTTCAAAAGAGTCTATCAAGCTATTCCCTGCATAAAATTGACCAGCACTATTTGAAAATTGAATAATTACATCAGCTTTGTTTTTTGCTGCAGCTTCCATAACTGCATTAATAGAATTTGTCCCAACTGTATTAACTGCAGGGAGAGCATAACAACCTTCTTTTGCTGATTTTAATAGTGTAAGATAATCATCACCAGTAACAACTCCGGGTTTTAATGAATAAGACATAGTTCTTTACTCCTTTTATATTTTTCTAATCTCACTTACCATAGTTTTAAACCAATCTTGATTGATATCAAATGATTTTCCACCTTTAATTCTTTCAAAATCAATTAATCCTAATTTCTGTCCAAGGTTATCATCCAGACCGGCGACACCGCTTTTACCATCTATTGCTTTCTGAGCACCATAGAATGCAGTTTCCTTAATTAGATTCAAATCTCTTTGGTTTGGCTTAGCTGATCGAGCAAAATATCCACTTTTTTGAACCAACGTTTTTTCAGCTCCTAAAGCATCAGATAATTGCCTTGCAAACCATTTACCGGGATTAATTTCATCTAATCGTACATGTCCAAATGCATCACGAGGTACTTCTTCGTCACTTTCTTGCATTTCTTTTACAATAGTATCGAGCCCCGCTCCCTCGCTTAAAAAAATATTGACACAATCCTTTTGATCCATACGGTCTTTTAAAATCTCCACTTCAGATTTAAAATCAATATTAAGTTCGGGAATATATATAGCATCAATATCCCAACGCTGTTGATTAATAAATAATTCAGGGACAAATTCTCGTTTTTTAAGTCTCTCTCTATACTCAAAGGCTGTACGTGCGGTTAACCATCCACAATGTCTACCCATAACTTCATGAATGATTAATTGCCTATTACTCGTAGTATTTTCGTTTATAATATTTTCAAAAAAAATAGCACCTTGCTCAGCTGCTGTCCAGGCTCCTAATGTTTGGGTAATCGGAAATACATCGTTGTCTACTGTTTTAGGTAGACCAACTACAGTCAAATCATAACCATTATCTTTTAAATACATCGATAATTTTGCTGCCATTGTATTTGTATCATCTCCACCAATTGTATGTAAGATATCTATATCATCTTTTGCTAATTGATCTGCAGCAACGCGAAGGGGGTCGTCTCCTTGAGAAACATAGCCCCGCTTTACACAATCTTCTACATTTGTCAACTTTACTCTGCTATTTCCTATCGGTGAGCCACCATAATCATATAAAATAGGGAAATTAGTTTTTACTGAATCCGGAAACAGAATATGATCTCCTGTAAGTAAACCCCGATATCCATTAAGATAGCCTATCATTTCAGCTTCAGGGTCAAGTTCATTATATTTTTCAATCAATGCTCCAATTGAAGATGCAAGACAGGGAGCAATCCCACCAGCAGTTAAAAAAGCTATTTTCATAAAATTATTATATACCTAAAAAAGTAGTTTAAAATTTAAAGAATATTTCAGCAGCTGAATATATTTTGTGTTTCAAAATATTAATTAATTACAAAATCTTATTTGTTAAATTTAGTTCAGCATAAAAAGTTAAAGAAATAATATAAATGAATAATATTCTGTGGGAACCAGATAGTACAAAGAAAAGTCAAATGATGTACTTTATGCATCATATTAATAAATCTTATAATTTAAATATGATCACTTATAATCAATTCTTTGATTGGTCTGTAAATAATATCGATCTTTTTTGGAAGGAATTTTGGGACTTCTCTAATATTGTTCATTCTGAGCCTTATACTCAAGTTGTTGATGATAAAAATAAAATGCCAGGGGCAAAATGGTTTAAAGGATCAAAATTAAATTTTGCTGAAAATCTCCTAAAATATAAAGATGATCGGCCTGCAATTTTGTTTAAAGGGGAAGATAAAATTAAAAGAGTTTTGACTTACCAAGAATTATACATATCAGTTGAAAAATTATCCCATTCTTTACGAAAAATAGGTCTTAAAAAAGGTGACCGTGTTGCTGGATTAATGCCTAATATTCCTGAATCAATTGTTTGTATGCTTGCATGCGCTTCTATTGGTGCAATTTGGAGTTCGTCATCACCAGATTTTGGAGAAAAAGGTGTTTTAGATAGATTCTCACAAATAAAACCGAAAATAATATTTTCTTCTAATGGCTATTATTATAATGGTAAGTCTTTTGAAACTCTAGAAAAACTTAAATCAATTATATCTGGTTTACCAAGTTTAGAGAAAGTTGTCATCATTGATTATTTAAATAAAGAAACCAATATTAATAATATTGATTTTGGAATAAAGTATTCTGATTTCCTTGCAAAATCTCCGAATCCAATAAAATTTGAACAATTACCCTTTGATCACCCATTATATATTATGTTTTCATCCGGTACAACAGGGCTACCAAAATCTATTGTCCATTCTTCTGGGGGGACACTAATACAACATTTAAAAGAACTATCTCTTCATTGTGATCTTAAACGTAATGATACCATCTTTTACTATACAACTTGTGGATGGATGATGTGGAATTGGCTTATATCATCATTAGGAATTGGATGTAAAATAGTATTATATGATGGTTCTCCTTTCTATCCAAATGAAAACACAATGTGGGAATTAGCAGAAGAGTTCGGTATTACAATTTTTGGTACAAGTGCTAAATATCTCGATACATGTAGAGAAAAAAAACTACAACCAGGTAAAAATTACAATTTATCTAAAATTAAAACAATTCTATCAACAGGATCACCATTAACTGATAAATGTTTTGATTTTGTATATAAACATATTAGTCCTAAAGTCTTACTAGGATCAATATCTGGTGGCACAGACATAATTTCTTGCTTTGCCCTTACAAATCCAATGCTACCAGTTATTCGTGGTGAGATACAATGCCGAGGATTAGCAATGGATGTACACTCATATAATAGTATGGGAGATTCAGTAATGAATGAAAAAGGTGAACTCATTTGTAAATCAGCTTTTCCTTCAATGCCAATCTATTTCTGGAATGATTTTGATGGCTCAAAATATCATAATGCTTATTTTAATTTATTTCCAAAAATTTGGAGCCATGGCGATTATATTAAAATTTCAGATCTTGGCACAATAAAAATCTATGGTCGCAGTGATGCGACTCTAAACCCCGGAGGAGTAAGAATTGGTACAGCTGAAATCTACTCAGTATTAGATGGATTTAATGAAATTGAAGATAGTTTAGTAATTGGTCAAGATTGGAAAGATGACCAACGTATTATTTTATTTATTAAGATGAAGGATGGCTTTAATTTAGATAATAATTTAATTGCAATAATTAAATCTAAAATTAGAACTGAATGCTCTCCAAGACATATCCCCGCTCTAGTATTAAAAACAAATGATATTCCTTATACAATGAATGGAAAAAAGGTGGAGATTGCTGTGAAAAATATTATTCATGGATTAGCTGTACCTAATAAAGATGCCTTAGCAAATCCAGAAGTATTAGATAATTTTAAAGATATTCCTGAATTAAAATTGTAATTATATTATAGGATATCCAATAAATCGGCTACCCGATTTGAATATCCCCATTCATTATCATACCAGTTTAATGTTTTAACAAAATTTCCATCAACAACACGTGTAAATGGAGCATCAAAAATAGACGAATGCGGATTTCCAATTATATCAGTAGATACAACTGGCAAGGTTGAATATTCTAATACATTTTTCAAAGGTCCATTATTTGCAGCTTCAAGGACTGCTTGATTTATTTGTTCTATGGTAACATCTTGTTTTAATCGAATATTAAAATCTACAACAGAACCATCAGGCACAGGCACACGCATTGCTATTCCATCTAATTTCCCATTTAACTCTGGTAAAACTTTACCAACTGCTCTTGCTGCACCAGTTGTAGTTGGAATGACATTCT
>MDTE01100154.1_pt1 | contig 14525 bp, 21 predicted proteins | sample 811231 | NCBI WGS metagenome assembly MDTE01 (sample SAMN05326651, study PRJNA326480) | marine metagenome | isolation source: seawater | place: Indian Ocean: Red Sea | collected 2010 | reverse complement strand
TGCATCTTCTAAATCAATACCACCACTAGAAAGAGCAACTTGAATATTTTCTTCTAATCTTTGTTTTTCTTCTTCATCTGGCTCTAAATCCAAATAAATTCCAAAATCATGTAAATTAATTTCTTGTAATCCATCTAATGTAGCAGTATTAAAAGCTGTTATACTATTCTTTAAAGCATTAGCCGTTAGAGGATAATCTAACATATCATTTACTTTTTTAGATATATTTTCACAAACTCTTAATGTTAAATATAAACTAGCATTATTAATATGTTTGGTTGCTATATTAGAAGCTTGTGCAGCTATTTTTTGTAATCCTACTAAAGTATCTTTATCAGCTAGACTTCCATCTCTAGCTTCATTTAATCCGGTCACATCTCTTATCATTTGTAAATAATAATTATATGTTTGAATTAAATTTTGTACTTTTGCTTGACCTGATCCACTAGCTAACTCTTGAACTGGTATTTTTCCTCTATTTAATTCACCATCTTGAGTTAACGATCTACCTACAACAGAACCTGTTTGGAAATACATGTTTAATGCTTCAGCTGGATTATAATTTGTACCATTACCAAGATCAACCTCTGCTAGTCCGTCCATGTCTAAGAATACACCGTCTGGTACCATTCTAGCTATAACTTGTTGTAGTTTTAAATGAGTTATTTGAATCATATCAGCAAAACCTGTAATTCTACTTACAATTGAATTAATTCTTCCTTTATACATACGTGGTGCACATAAAGCATAATTCATTTCAACTTTAGTAGTATCAGCAAAAGGTCTAGTCATATTTTCTGCTAATTCCCATTTTAACATAATATCTGTACCTAAAACTTTTACACCTTTATATAATACTTCTATTGTTCTTCCTACTCTTTCAAACATTTCTGTTTGTGGAGGATTAAAAGTATCTGGTTTTTCTATAGCTTTTACTAAACCTTGTTCAGTTTCTTTTATTTTAAATACTTGATCACTATATGTTTTATATTCAAAATACATTACAGGAATAGTATTTTGATCCCATGGACCATTACCGTAACCATATAAATAACTTTTATTTCCTTGATATTCTTGAATTTTTTCTAATTCTGCATCAGATAAATTAGGAAATTGTTTAGCTATTTCTGGTAAAGTTACAGCTTTTAATTCGCCTATATAGTATAAATCTTCAAAATTTGGATCTTCTGTGTAAGAATATATTAACATAGCAGGATCTACATAATCTATAGTAACTCCATTTGCTAAATTAAAATCTGTTTTAACTGCTCCAATACCACATGTCACTAGATCATAATTTACTCTACGTCTAATTAAATCCCATTTATTATAATCTAAAACCTGATTAATAACTTCTTCTTCAGCAATCTCCACAGCTTGTTTATAACTTAACTGCATGTGTAGTTCTAATTCTTCAGGTGTTTGAGGTAATTGTTCTTCAGGTATTTCAGTATTAAATAAATTACTACCTAGCTTAGCAGTAATTTGTTTCATAGTATCTCTAGCAAAAATATCTTGTGCTAGACTTTCAGCATAATTAGTTCTTTTTTGTAAAGCTCCTGGATCTTGAGCGTAAGCATTAATGTCATAATCTTTATTAGAAATTCCATTAGCTAATATATCTACAAATTTACTAATAATCGGTACTGGTTTCCAGTCTAAATTAAGATATGATAAATCTCCATTAATAGATAATTCATCTTTATATTTTTGAGTAGGTTGCTCTCCTCTTGCGTATAATCTTAATCTATTATAATTATTCCAAGTAGTTAAATATCTATTACCGTTAGTTCTACCTAATAAAAACCACTCTTGTTCTATAGCCTGTGCAACTTGCATACCATATTCCAATGAGGATTTTTCAGCGTCACTAACCACTTGGCTAGGAAAAATACTACTACCGTTACTATATATACTTTTCATTTAATCTATAATTTTTGATAATTGACCTTTGTTATCATATCTTTTAATTCCTAAATCATAATTTTTTAATACAAGTTTAGGATTAGGTCTGTATTTATTTTTATTACAAGCCATTATTGCTAGTCCTGTGCTAATAGAAGCATCATGTGATGTTCTATTGTTAATATCAAACTTTGCCCAATCTTCTAATGTTCTTTGAAAATATACGTCTCCATAAGTATTATCCTCTCTTCTACCTACATAACTTTCAATATAACTTTCAATAGCAGCCGCGTGTGCTTGTTTTATATCTTCACTTGAATTAGGTATACCACCTATTTCTCTTTCTGTTACTGATAATTTATTATATATTTTATCTGGTCTATTCATTGAAAAACCTCTATAACCTCTACGTTTAAAATGATAAAGTATTCTAGGTTTATTATTTTCAATTAATATAGGCATTCCATAAAATACGCACGCCATTAATACGTCTTCAAAAAATATTTCTGCTGTTTGTGGTCTAGCTATATATTCTAAAAAGAAATGATTAGGTGGAACATCTTCCATGCTAAATTTAGTTAAACCATGTAAAGAACCATTAGATCCTCTTCCATCTACAGTTCCTGATATATCATATGGGTCACATCCAAATGCTCCTAATGTTTCATTACCTGGGTATTTCTTACCCATTTTAAATATTACATTATTTTGTAATCTTCTAGGTGGAACCCACGATACAAAAAATCTTCCAGTTTTACTAGGAGAAAATACTACTTCAGTATCTTTTATACCTCCTATCCATTGGAAATTTCCTTGTGTTATAATATTAGTGTTTTTTATATCAGAATTCCAATCAATTTGCTCGTATATTTTTGTCAAATTAAATAATGAAGATTTTGCTTCATCTCTAAAAGCATGTTCTTCTGTTCTTGGAAATTGTCTATAAAATTCATTTAAAGCGTCTTGATCTTCTTTTAATCCATCAACTTCGTTTTGCCAATAATCAATAACTCCTAATGTTATAGGTACTCCATCTGGTCCTTTAACTAAATCTTTCGGTGTATCGAATACAGGTATGCCATAAGAATCAATGTATCCTTCGTAATTCCATTCCATAGGTATGAACAAACTATATAATCCTGAGCGAGTCTGTCCATTGCGGTTTCTCTGCGTGACATCCGAATCATAATATAATTTTTTAAAGTTGTTACCTCCTTTATCTAAAGCGTTACAAGTAGAACCCATCATACATTTACCAATTATTCTACTACCTAATCTTAATGTGGTTTTTGTAACTCTCCAGTTGTTTAATATATTATTTGGTTTTTCCCATTTACCCGATTCATCATGTACTAATAGTTTTAATTTTTCACCATCATAACTATTATCACCCGTGTTTTTCCAATCAATAGTTGTATCTAATCCTTGAAGTTCTGGAGCTTGAGTATTGGTTGTTAATTTACGTCTTGTAAATTTACTAGCTGGCACTCTATAAGCTAATTCTGTTTTAGGTCGGTCCATACCGTCCTGTATAGGTTTAAAGAAAAAAGGATAATTTACAGAAATAGGAACTATTTTATCTGTAAACATCGTTTTAGCATCGGGTCCTGATTTAGATAATACTCCATATCTTGAATCTGAAGAAATAGTAGCTAAATTAACTGTTTCTCCTGAAGCCATAAATGAAAATCCAGATCTTCTGTTTTTAAGGTAACACATACCGTAACATCTTTGATCTGCTTTACAAGCCTCCCAAAATATAAAAAATAATCTATTAGCTTCTCTAAAGTCCGGTTTACCTACATCAATTTTACTCCATTGTAAATACATATAGTGAGTACCGGTTAAATAAGTTGGTTTATCATTATTATAAAACCAAAATCCTTTTTCTCTTCTATTAAATTCTTTATCAATAAAATCGTACCACGTTTCTTTAAAATCTAAAGGATATTCTTCCCAATCAAATATGGTTTTAATTCTACCTAATTCTTTAGGTATTTCAGTATATTCCCAGGTATTAGATTTAAAAGTGGTAATATCTTCTTCTAGCGGTAAAGCTATTTTTAAATTTTGTATTTCATATATTTCACCTATTTTACCAGTTTTACTAATAATAACTATATCATGTTCAGGATTATATCCATACTCCCATTTTTTATACTTATTATTTTTTTTAAGTATTTTAGGTTTTATATACTCAGGTAATATTTTAAAAAGAGTTTGTTCGTACATTATTTAGACCTCCCTTCTGCAAAACCTTTAAATTCTTTAGGTTTTTTTGTTTCTTTTTCTACTTTACCTTCAATAATATTTTCTTCTTCATTAATTTTAGCTAATATTTCAAACGCATCAAATATAGCTAACTTTTTTGTTGCAGCAGCGTTTTTAAGTCTATCTGCTGATATGTCTGGACCAAAATCAATAATAGGTTCTTTAGCAACTTTAATTAATTCATCAACCGCTATTCGCCCAGCTTGGATTATATTCTTCTTTATTTTTTTCGTTTCCATACTTAATTACAATATCATTTGATTTCATACAATAAAGGCGTTCATCATCTATGATAAATTCCCACTCTCCGCCAGGTCTAAAACCTACAAGATCTTCTACATGTATATCTAAATTAGTTAACTTATCATTACTAATTTTTAATACTCCAGTGTTAGGTTCTTCTCTAACTATATCTATATTATTAGAATTTTTTAAAGGTTTAATAAAACATCTATCTCCAAAAGATTTCCATTTATCTTTGTTTTTATAAAGATATATTTGATCTATACCGGCAAAATACATATTATCTTTAAAATAAGATCTACTATTGCTTTGTTTTCCTTGCATAGTATAAAATCTTCTAAAAATATTTTGATGTACCACAACAATAGCACCTTTTTTAATAGGTGTTTTAATTGCTAGTGGTACTTCTAAAACTTTGGCATATCGGTTAACAAATTTCCAGGATTCAATTTTAGTATTTAATATTAAATTTTTTTCACCTATTTTTTTGTTATTAGCATATCTATCCCCTAGTGGTTCAATAATAAACTCGTATAAACTATTCATTAATATTCTAAATCATATTCAACAGCTATTGCCATGTTAGAATTAAATTTCTTCCATGGTAATACTTCGTTGTTTTTCTTTATATAAATATTATATGAATTATCTTTATTATCAAATAAAATATGAGATATTTCATGTCCACCGTATACTTGCTGACCTATAGAATAATGCATAGCTTCATTTTTATAATCAGCACCAATACTAATTTTTCTTATTACGCTATCCATTTTGTTTTTCAATTACAGTATATTCTCCATTTTCTAAATTAATGTTAATAGGACCATATTTTTCTTCTAGTTCTTTTTTAACATCTTCTTGTTTTGTATTAACACCTGCAATTTTATGTAACATTGCGTGTTTTTCTGCTTCATTAACACCTATATCTTGTAATAATTGTGCTATTTCAGTTTGTAATTTAGTAATATTATCTAACTCCTCTTGTGTTATTTTTTTTACTTCCATTTTATTTAATTTAATTTGTTACTATCCAGTGTTTTTTATACAATGTACTATGATTGCTATCTCCTTCAAACGTACACATTAATGTATTATTTTCATATGAGTAAGTTATAAATACTTCCCAATCATTATCTGGATTAATAAGTTTAGTTTTTACATAGTCATCTGTTACTTCAATAATTTGCTCTTCTACTGTGTCCTGTTCATAAAGAGAAAAGTTTACAAATTTGTATCCTTCATCTTCATTATATAAAATAACTACATAGTAGCTAGTTTCATCACTAGACCATACTCCAGAAATATTTTCATGCAAGTCATGACTATTCATAGTAATACTAAATAGCATTACTATACCTAATAATAATTTTTTCATAATATTTAATTTAATTCTATTTATATTATCACTTATAAATAAGGATTTTTACTTTTTGAATATACTACTAGCCTTTTCTGTCGTTCGTCCGCCGAAATAGGCTAATACGACCGCCATCATAACCTTCTCAAAAGTATCGTTCCATAATTCATTTATATGAAACGGTATAGTTTCTACACTATCTAATATACCCGCAAAAGAAAATACAACAATGCACCATACTAATACTAATGGACGTACATTTTTTGACATCCACGAGTCAGACATAGAATCAGCTTCCCAACGTGAAGTTATAGCTTCAATTTCTTTAGTCTGTTGTTCGTATATTATTTGTTGTAGTTTTATTTTATCTTCTGCTGGAGCATCAGCTTTAGTTATAGCTTCTATTGCTTCTTTTGGTGATGTTACACCTTGTAATACATTTCCTAATGTAGGATTTATTACAGATGCAGCGCCAAACAATAGTTGCCCAACGGTTGTATCTTTAAATTTTTTACTCATAGTTAATATTTTTCAAATGGATCAGTTTTGCTATAAGCTTCTTTTTCCCATGGTAGATTTGGGTTACCTTCATCCATTTCAGATCTAGGCCAGCATTTACCTTTCCAATATACACAATCATCATCATAGTCTAGATCACCTCTTTTAACTTGATCTATGTGTACTTTTTCATGCTCAACTATGCTTTCTCTTTCTTCTGGATCAGTTATATCTTGAGAAATTAGTATAGTACCATTTTTATTACCTTTACCTAAACATCCTTCCTCTAAATCAGCATGATATATAGGAGTATTATCTATATCATAAGGACGATTAATTTTAAATCCCTTATTTTTTTTAAACTCTATCATTTTTTAGAAGGAAACATTTTATTTAAAACAGATTTTCTTTTATTACATCCGCAAGGGACACCAGTTACTCTTGATATTCCATCAACAGCAGCTTTGATGCCCGTTGCTTTTGTAAAATTTTCAATCTTATCGCCTAAACCTTGCGATGCCATTAAGCAAATGTTACGTTATTTACATACATTTGAGCTCCATTATCATCTACTCCCCAGTTTACAGTAGCTTTTACACCACCTGGATTTGCAGTTAACGCACGGTTAATAGCATTAGCTCCTAGGTTAGCAGTCATAACTGGATTAACAGCGCCTGAAGTAGAAGTAGATAAAGTAATAGTAACTTTATCACCTGGTGTTCCTCCTGCAAGGAAAACCTCTACAGTTTGATCAGCAGATTGTTGTACACCTGTAATCTGATCAACATTAAGCAATTGTTGTCCATTTTCATAATCGTTAGCGTTACCAACGACTTCCATAGAAATAAATTTTGCCATGATTTTTGTTTTAAATGTTATTGTTGTTGTTGTTGTGTTTGGTTTTATACAGATCCATGACTGTTTTAATTTCCACCAACTACAGGAAAACCTTGATGATAATCCCAGGGGTGTTTCTTTTTATCTTTAGCTAACCACTCTTCTTCAGTTTCTTCTTTATTTAAAGAATTATGTAAATCAGTAGTAGTACCGGTAAAATTTGAAAAATCTGGTACTCCATATGCTTTTAACGTATCTTCTCTAGCTTTTTCTTTTCTTTCTATTTCTCTTTCTTTGTCAAGCTCGGTCATTGCATTGTTGTAAGTTTCATATCCCTCAGGATCTAAAGTTTTATGAGCAAAACTACCTTTTTTAATTTTCTTTAAACCATCTTCAATAGCTTTCTTTTTATCTAATTCTTCTTGCTCTTTCTCTCTTTTTCTTGCTACATTTTCACCAGCAGCTTCAGCTACAACTAAACCAGCATCTATAATAGATTCACCTATTTTCATTTCTTCCTTTAAAAGCTCTGTATTATCTACCATTTCTGGATTAGTATAACTTGAACCTAATGTAGGAAGATCAAAAGATTGAGGGGTTGAAGACTTGTATTGATTTAATGGAGATTTATTATTAAATCCTACTGTAAAAGGATTTTTCATAAATCTTGTTCTAATTAAATTCATTTTTTAGCCATTTTTTTAAAAGTCTTAGCTAGATTATATCTTTTACTTCCTGGAGGACAAGTAGGTCCACCAAATTTATCCCCTGTGCAAACACCTTCAGTACCTCTTTTTTTAATATCTGCAGTAACTTCTTGTATCCACTTGTCTTTGTTCATTGGAGAAGATTTTCTAGATGGTCCAAATCCAGGAGCATTTGGATTTTTTGATCCATAACCCATAAACTCTTCATATTTATTTTGTACATATTCCTTAGTAGGAAAACCCTTATTACCTTCTTCTGAATAAGACTGAAATAAACGCTTAGGAGCTGTTTGCATAAATTCTTGTGGAGCTTCAAGCGGCATTGGTTTTGGTTTATCTTGCCACTGTTTTTTTAAGTACTCTTCTTGATTTTCTTTAACTGGTGAGCTAGATCTTGACATTCCATGATGTTCTGCGTGAGTATCCATACCAGGATGCCAGTTGTAACTATCATGAGCGTCATCAAATAATGCTTCTGCATGACCTTTATGACCTTCGTGATATAATTTTCTACCTCTTTTTACATCTTCTTCTTCCCATGAATTAACCATGTGGTGATGTCCTCTGGAGTGTCTAGCGTTGCCAGTATATTCTCCATAATGTCCTTTGTGTCCCATGTCTATATATTATTTAGGATTTTTTTTCTTTCCTTTACCGCTTCTTTTATCTAGCTTATTAGCTTTTTGTAAAAGTTTCATTACTTCTGGATTTTCATAATCATACTCATCTCCTCTTTCTGCTCCACTAGCTTCAGATATTTTCATAGCTTTTTGTCTTAGCTTGTGAGCCCTTGTATGTCTACTAACACCTTTGTCTTCCTTCTTATATCTACTCATACCTTCATCTGGGTGGCTCATAGATACACCTTCTTTATGTGGATGCTTATGGTTTTCATCTGTATAGCTATTAAAACCATTTAAAGGAGATGCGTTTCTAGATACACCTTTACCGCCTACATGATGACATCCTGCGTTTCCTTTTGTATAATCTCTATGTGTTGCTGATTGATCTCCATGTGAAGAACCGTCATGCCCGTGATAACCTTTGTCTGTTCCTTTATAATTAGCATAATCTGTATGAGTAGCAGATTGGTCACCTTTCATTGCGCCATATCTAGACATACCTTTTTTACGATCAGCTTTACCATCGTCTTGAGTAATATCATCTATAGCATTGTATTTTTCTTGTGCATCTAAATGAGCTGGAGAATCTTGTTTTCTATGCATATCATCTACGATAGGCATGTATTTAAGTTCATCTACACCATGAATACCATATTTACTAGCATTATTAACTGGAGATGATTTTCTATTTAAACCTTTTTTTCTTTCAGCTTTTTCATATTTTAAAGCTGAATTTAATCTAGGTAATGGATTGTTTTGATTATAAGCCATAATTGTTGTTGTTATTGTTGTTGTTGTTGTTGTTGTTATTATTCTGTTTCAGGTTCTATTTCTTCTCCTTCGGGTATTATATTTAATTCTACTAATCTATCTCTGAAAACATTGTAATCTAAATATTCTTCTACGTCTTCATATTTTGTATCAAAAGTTTGACCAGGACCAACTTTACCAAATATTTGAGGGTATCCGTTTTCATCAAAACACAACCAGTATATAATATCGTTAGATGTATTTTTAATTGTATATTTTATAACACTCATAATTTTATATTCCTCCTCCGTCAACTATTCCACCCATGTCTGCTATTAAAGCATTTCTACCGGCTACAGCTGCGGCGTTACTTAAATTATATTTACTTATTCCAAATTCCCAAATTTGAGAACCACACCAACTACTTGTTTTAGCTCTAGTATATGGTACTCTAGCACCAAAAGCTACTAACATGTTATCATAGTTTGCAGGACTAATTTCAGGATCAGTTGCTTGACCTGTACCCATAAATCTTCTAATACAGTATGTATTTTGCATATCCCATGCTGAAAGATCTTGATCAAAATCACTAGCTCCATTAAACATATCTAATACACCATATCTATTAGGATTTTGATATGTACCAGTAATATCCCACATACTAATATCTTGATTAAACGGTGTGTTTCCAAATAAGTTATAAAATGATTGTATATTACCTGTTTGCCAATTGTTTAATGGTGTATTAATTTGTGTTCCAAAAAACACTCTATCTAATTGTGTAAGTCCAGAATTAAACACCCAGTTGTTTAACCAAGTACCTCCTGTAAAATTTGAGCAACCAGCAAATAAACTTTGAATATTTGTCACATTGCTTATATCCCAATTACTTAAATCAGGATTACCAGGTGTTTGGTTAAATACACTATACATCGTCGTAACATTTGACGTATTCCAATTAGACACGTCACCTGTAAAGTCTGAACCAGAAAACATAGCTCCTATATGTACAGCGCTAGACATATCCCACCCAGATACATCACCAATTGAAGCAGTATAAGGACCACTACCTACAGCAAACATGCTTTCAAAACTTTCAACATTGCTTACATCCCAGTTATTTAAATTAGGTATTTCAAATGTAGTTCCATTTGGTCCTTGATAACTACTAAATACACCTCTTAAACTAACTCCACTAATTTTAGGAGTATCAGTAGCTGTTATAATCATTTTATTTGCTTGAGCAAAATTATATGCACACCAGTAATTTGTGTTATTACTAGTACTTGGTACAGCAAAGTCAAAATCACCCCATTGTTTTAAATTAATTATTTTTTCTCTATCATATTTATTTCCTTGACTAGTTCCACCAGCCAAAGTCCAACCTTGTATTGATTGTGATGGACTGTTTATTTTTATAGTATATATTCCAGGTGAAGCATAAGTATGAGCAACAGTATAATCTACCGTAGGATTTGTATTGTATGTATCTGAAGTTCCATCGCCCCAATCAACAATTATATCTAAATTTAATCCACTAGGGCCAACATTTGGTGTGTCAAAAGCGTTAACTTGAAATGGTAATCTTATTTGATTATTTCCTGATCCTTGACTTGTTGTATTATTAGTATTAATATCAAATACCATAGTTCCTGGTAATATTACTCCTCCAGAACCAGGTACATTAGGCACGGCTAGTATTGCGTTTGCATTTCCCAGTATAGTTGGTGCCATGTTATATCATTGCTATAATATCCGCAGCAGTAGTTCCTGTTGCGTATACTCGTTGTACTTGTAATGGTATAAATGAGGCATCAGCTATATTGTTTAAAGCAACTGTTTCACCTCCTACAGTTAGTACTCTTAAGTTTCCTCCAGTACCTACAAATAAACTGTACCCAGGAGATTGAAATTGTTGATTACCTTTGTAAATCTCATAAGTTCCTGGTGATATACCTGATAATAATTCTATATCGCTTGAATTTATAACATCTCTTACTTCTGCTATTGCTCCAGCGCTATCATATACAACATCTCCTCCGTTTATATTAAAACCTTTTGGGTTTGTTTCTGCATTAGTAAATCCTTTACCTACATCAGTTAAAGTTGTTCCTGCTCCTGTATTAGTTCCACTTATAATAACTCCCGGATTAGGAATATTTACTGAATCATCAGGTATAACTACTACTGCATTAGTTGGTTGATTGTTTGCCATTTTGTTTAAATGTTATTATTATTTATATTCTTTTGCTTTTTGAGTGATTGGTCCACCTACAAATGGTACTGCACCTAATTTAAGTTTCATACCCATCATTCCAGAACTTGAACCTTCACCATGTAGTCTACCTACTTGACTTAATGGACCGTCCCATATATGTGATTCACCAACTATACCTACTTTTCCTTTCCCCATTCTTTCTGCGTGAGGATCGTGTGTGTGATTGTGTTTTGACATAATTATTGTTTATAAAGTGATTAATTTTTTTGGACCTACTGCATTTGCTCTTGCTATTTCGCTACCATATATACCATTAGCTGTTGCAGTTGCTGCGGGATTAAAACCTCCTACTGTTGCTATTGGAGCATTACCCATAGCCATACCCGCTGTTATTGTGCCTCCTCCTGTTGGACCTGCAAAACCTCCAAATCTGTTAGTTGCATATCCTTGACCTGTAAGATCAGCTCTTGGAGCACCTGTTGCTTCTCGAGCTGAAGGATCAGCATACATTTCGCCACCTATTGAACTGAAACCAGTAGCAGAAGCATTATTTGGATCTTGATTGTTTACACCAGATGCTGCAATTTGCGCAGCAGTCCCAACTTGTGGCCCTTGATTCATAATAGATCTTGCTAAACTAGCAATGCCTTGATTAGCTAACTGTCCAGTCGCTATTTGTTGTGCTAATTGACGCGGATTTCGCGACCCTACAGATTGACTTACATAATTTGCTATACTATCTCCAAATCCATCAATTCCTAAATTCTGTAGATTTTGCATATTACCTGGCATAAAACCGAAATTTAAAGGACTATTCATGTTATCTATTTTTATCTTTGTTTACATTATAGATAGAAGTTTGTAAAACTTTATCCATATATGTTGTGCCTTTCATTATTTTGTTTCTTCTTTCACTAGTAGGTATATCTTCTTCACCTAACATAATACGATAAATTCTTTGAATTAATTGTTTACCTTTAAAAGAAACCTTATATATATTATATTTTTGTGTAGTTCTATTTCTATGTCGCCATACAACTACCCAATCATTTTGTATTAATCTATTCCACCTTCTATTATCCCAACTATAAGAATATGTACCCATTTTAAAATCATGTATGGTAAATAAATCTATACAATCTAAGTAAATTAAAAGTTCAATATCAGCATCTGTTAGATCGTTGTTTTTGGAAGCCCATCGACGTATAATACGGTAATGTTTCAACAAGTTCAACTCTTTAATATCACTTGCTTCTAGCTTTTTCATAAAACAACGACCACATCCTGTAACTTAATTACTTGGTATGTGATTTTATCTAATTCAATCATATGACCAGCATGTCGGTCATAAAATATAATATCTTTTTCTTTTACTCCTTCAACTTCACTTCCAATAGAAACTACTTGTGCTTCAATATATCTAATATCACTTCTATCATTTTTACTTAATAATAAACCGCCTTCAGACTTAGTTATATTTTCTTCTACTTTTTTAATTATTAAATATCTACCTACTGCTTTCATTTGTTCTAACATTATTTATTACACAATCAGTAGATAAAATTGTAGTAGCCACAGAAGCCGCATTAGTTAAAGCACTTTTTGTAACTAATAATGGATCAATAATACCTTCCTTAACCATATGTACCATATTTCCCGTAACCACATTTAAACCGTAATTATCTCTAATTATAGGTGTTTTATTTTCTATACCAGCATTAGCTAATATAATATCATAAGGAGCTTTAATAGCTTTATATAATATATTTTCACCTATATTTTTTTGGTCTAATGCTTTTGAAGCGTTAAGCAAAGCAACACCACCACCAGCTACCACACCTTCTTTAATAGCAGCTTTTGTAGCACATATTGCATCTTCTATTCTATCTTGTTTTTCTTTTAATTCTATATCGGAATTAGCACCAACTTTAACTATAGCAACTTTCGCGCTTAATCTAGCTAGTCTTTGTTCTAATCCTATAACTTCATGAGGTTTTAATTTTTTAGTTAAATCTTTTTTAACTTTTTTAATTAATTTATTCACCTCATCAGAAACTTCTTCAATTTGGATTATAGTTTGGTCATTTCCTGTTGTAGTCTTTAAACATGTTCCTAAATAATCTAGTTCTATAGTATTTAAGTCATCACCTAAATCTTCATTAATTATTTGTGAATTTGTTAGTAAAGCTAAATCTTCCAGTATTTGTTTTCTTCTTAAACCAAACGCTGGTGGATCAACAACATTTACTTTTATATTACCTTTTATTTTATTCATTACAAGAGCAGATAAAACTGCTGGTTCTACTTGTCCTATAATAAATAAAGCTTTATTGTTTTTTATAACATATTCTAAAACATTTTGAATCTGTCTAATAGAATCAATTTTAGAATCAACAATCATTACTAGAGGATTTTCTAGTTCTGCTGTAGTATTATCTTTATTAGTTATAAAATTTTGATTTAATAAACCTTTGTTATATTCTACACCTTCAACTATTTCTACTTTAGTTTCACCTGCGCTTGAAGGTTCCATCATTACTACTCCAGTATTACCTACTTCAATAAATGCTTGAGCAATTAAATCTCCTAATTCTTTATCATTATTAGTAGATATAGTAGCAATTTGTTGTATTTTATCTTTTACTGGAACTGCTTGTTCAGTTATATATTTAATAACTTTATCTACACCGTTTAAAATACCATTTTTAATTTCACGCACATTAGTCTTATCTAATTTACTATATGCTTCTTTTAAAATAGAATATGCTAATACTGTAGCAGTAGTTGTTCCATCTCCAGCTTCTTTAACTGTTTTCTTAGCTGCTTCTTTTAATAAAGTTGCGCCTATATTTTCTACAGGATCTAAAAGTATAATTGAATCTGCAACAGTAACACCATCTTTAGTTATAATTGGTTTACCATTTGCATCTTCTAAAATTACACATTTACCGCTAGCTCCTAAAGTGGAGCTAACAGCATTTGTGAGTTTTTCTATACCTTTAAAAACCTGTTCTTTGGCATTAACGCCAAAATTCAGATTTTTTACTATCATTTAATTTAATTTAATTTGATTATTTAAAGGTTTTAACGACTTTAGGACCTTTTAAGAAATC
>MDTE01176140.1_pt1 | contig 14527 bp, 16 predicted proteins | sample 811231 | NCBI WGS metagenome assembly MDTE01 (sample SAMN05326651, study PRJNA326480) | marine metagenome | isolation source: seawater | place: Indian Ocean: Red Sea | collected 2010 | reverse complement strand
CAAAAAAAAAAAATTATTTCAAAAAAAGTTAAATGGATTAAAAATTTTAAAGATATAAAAAAAGGGCCAGCAATCTTTTTTGGAAATGAATTTCTAGATGCCCTACCAATAAAGCAATTTAAAAAAATAAATGGGAATATTCTTGAAAGATATGCGTCAATAAAAAAAAATAAAATAAACTTTGTTTATGAAAAAGCCCAAAAAAAATATGTAAATAAACTAAAAAATTACAAACTTTTAAAAAATGAAGGTGTAATAGAATACCCTGAGTATGGTTTCAGAGAATTAGAACCTGTTTGTGATAAAATAGAAAAGCTAAATGGTGGCGCACTATTTATAGATTATGGATATGAAATTCAAAAAAATCAGAATACTTTACAATCTATAATGAATCATAAATATAATAACCTAGCAGATAATATTGGTAAGGCTGATATTACTTCTCTTATAAATTTCGGTTTATATAAAAGATATTTTAATTCTAAAAATTTGCATGTTGAGAATATTTTAACTCAAAGTGAGTTTCTCCAAAAAATGGGTATAGTAGATCGCTTTAATATTGTAAGCAAAAAAATGAATATGTCGGAGAAATCTAACTTATATTCTAGATTAAAAAGATTAATTGATCCAAATATGATGGGAGAAAATTTTAAAGTAATATTTGCAAAAAATAAAAAATGCAATTTTGCTTTAACTTTTAAGTAATGTTTTATTCAAAAAGTTTAAAAAAAAATAGTAATTTTAAACATTGTTTTTTTTCAAGAAACAATGGAATTTCCAAAGGTATTTATGAAAGCCTAAATTGTGGTTTAGGCAGCAAAGATCAAAAATCAAATATAAAAAAAAATTTGGATATAGTAGCAAAAAAATTTGATATGGACTCTAAACTTTTAGTTTTGATGAACCAAACACATAGTAATAAAGTAGTGTTTATCGAGGATAATATTAATTTGAAAAGAATTAACTCAGATGCCATGTTAACTAAGAACTCATCTATAGCTTTAGGTGTACTTACAGCAGACTGTGCTCCAATCTTATTTTTTGAACAAAAAGAAGAGATAGCTGGATGTATACATGCGGGCTGGAAGGGAGCAATCAATGGTGTAATCGAAAATACTCTAATGAAACTTAGAGAAATTGGAGGTAACCCTGAAGAACTTGTGGTTTGCATAGGGCCATGTATCGGTAAACAAAGCTACGAGGTAAAAGAAGATTTTTATTCTATTTTTAAAAATAAATTTAAAGAAAATGATTCCTTTTTTACTAGAAAAGATAAAAAAACATTTAATTTTGATTTAAGAGGGTTTGTGAATAAAAAATTTAAAAATTTTGGAGTCTCAGAAATAGACAATATATTAATAGATACATTTGCCACTAAGAATGAATACTTTAGCCATAGAAGGGCCAAAAAGTTAAAGGAGAATGACTACGGAAGATGTATATCGGTAATAAAAAAAATTACTTCTTAAATTAATTGAAAACATTGATTAATAGATGTATAAATAAATTGTTCTAATGAAAATTTTATCAGGAACAAGCAATCTCTCACTCAGCAAGGGTATTTCTAAACTCCTTAGGCTAAAATTAGTAAACACGAATATTAAAAATTTTGCCGACGGAGAAATTTATGTGGAAATAAACGAGAATATAAGGGGTAATAGTGTTTTTGTAATCCAATCAACATCTACACCTGCGAACGATAATTTAATGGAACTCCTTTTGTGTATTGACGCATTAAAAAGATCGTCAGCTAAAAATATAACTGCAGTAATTCCATATTTTGGATACGCAAGACAAGACAGAAAGGTAGTTCCAAGAACTTCTATATCCGCAAAACTTGTTTCTAATTTAATCACAAATGCAGGAGCAAACAGAATTGTTACTGTAGACTTGCACTCAGGACAAATTCAGGGTTTCTTTGACATGCCAGTAGACAATCTTTTCACTACCCCAATATTTGCAAGATACATCAAAAAAAATATTAAAAGTAAAAATTTTATCTGTGTTTCTCCTGATGCGGGAGGGATAGAAAGAACAAGAGGCTTAGCAAAAAAAATTAATGCTGATTTGGCGATTATAGATAAAAGAAGACCTCAAGCAGGAAAATCTCAAGTCATGAATATTATTGGGCAAGTTAAAGATAAAGATTGTATAATTGTTGATGATATTATTGATAGTGGTGGTACAATTGTTAACGCTGCGGATGCTCTTATAAAAAAAGGTGCAAAAGATGTTTATGTGTTTGTAACGCACGCAGTGCTAAGTGGTGAGGCAATCAATAAAATAAAAAAATCAAAAATTAAAAAATTGGTAATTACGGATAGCATTGATAACTCTAAAAGAATAAAGAATATTAATAAAATTCAAGTATTATCTATTGCTCCACTAATGGCTGAAGCTATAAAAAGGATTTCAAACTCAACATCTGTGTCAGATCTATTTAATTAGCACTTGTTTTATTTCAAAGTTGGGTTAAATTGCTCCTTCAAATGATAAATAACTTAAAAGCTACCAAGCGAGAAACCAAAACTGCGGGAGAAACTAAGAGTTTGAGATTAAAAGGTTTGATACCTGCAATTTTATATGGCGGCCAAAGTCCAAATTTAAAAATAAGTGTTGAGGAAAAATCATTTAATAACATGTTCAATTCAGAAACATTTTTATCGACAATTATTGATTTGGATATTGAGGGAAAGAAGGAAAAGGTTATTCCTAGAGATGTTTCTTTTCATGTTGTTACCGAAAGGCCCGCTCATATAGATTTTATGAGAATAGTAAAAGGCTCAAAAATTATTTTAGAAATTCCAGTAATATTTAAAAATAACACTAGTTCGCCAGGGTTAAAAAAGGGCGGAGTTCTTAATATCGTTAGACGAAAAGTTCAATTAAAATGCCAAGCCGAAAATATTCCAGATAACCTTGAGGTTGACTTGACTGGATTAGACATTGGAGCAAGTGTGAAGATTTCTTCAGTTAGGTTGCCAGAGAATGCTAAACCTACAATAAGTGATAGAGATTTTGTGGTTGCAACAATAGCTCCACCAACAATTGTAAAAGAGCCAGAAAAAACTACGGAAGAAGAAGCGAGTGAAGGTGCTGATGGTGAGGCGGCAACAACTGTAGAAGGTGCTGAGGCTGCTCCTGCTAAAGAGGGAGAGGCTGGGAAGAAAGATGAAAAAGCCAAAGATCAGCCTGCAGATAAAAAATCTTCTGCTGATAAAAAACCAGCTGAAAAGAAAGAAAAGAAATAATTTTTATGCTTTTGCTAGTAGGTTTAGGAAATCCGGGACCAAATAATTTAAATAACAGACATAATATTGGTTTTAAAATCATCGACGCAATTAATCAGCAGTTTAACTTATCAAAGCAAAAACCTAAATTTAAAGGTCTTTTGACGACAGGTAATATTAATAATAAAAAAGTTTATGCCATCAAACCCTTAACCTTTATGAATAATTCAGGGACATGTATTAGAGAACTGATAGAATATTTTAAGATCGATGCAAAAGATGTTTTTGTTTTCCATGATGACATGGATATTGATTTAGGAAAAGTGAAAGCAAAATTTGGTGGTAGTAGTGCTGGTCATAATGGAATTGAGTCGATAGACAAATCTATTGGAAAAGAATACTCAAGAGTTAGAATTGGTATAGGTCACCCAAAAGAAGATAAGAAAGTAAATAATCATGTTTTAGAAGACTTCAATGAAACCGAGGAAGAGAAAATTCAAGACATTACTGAAAATATCGTAAAACTCGTACCAACTCTAATAGATAAAAAAATTGACACATTTTCTAGCAAAGTAAATCAGAATCTTAATGGGATTTAAGTGTGGAATAGTAGGTTTGCCTAATGTTGGTAAATCAACTCTTTTTAATGCTTTAACATCTTCAAAAAATGCACAGGCTGCCAACTTTCCTTTCTGCACTATAGATCCAAATATTGGAATAGTCGATGTACCAGATATGAGGCTAGATAGATTACATCAGATATCTAAATCAAAAAATAAAATAAATGCAAATATAACTTTTGTAGATATCGCAGGTCTTGTAAAAGGAGCATCCAAAGGTGAAGGTCTGGGGAATAAATTTCTTTCACATATAAGAGAAGTAGATGCAATCGTTCACCTAGTAAGATGTTTTGACTCTGAGAATATACAGCATGTCAATAAAAATATAGATCCGATAAATGATCTAGAAACAATAAAGACAGAAATCTTATTAGCAGATATCAATCAGGTAGAAAAGAAATTACAAAAGAATATGAAAAAAAAAATGACAAGTAAGGAAATAGAATTTCTTGAGGAAGTGCTAAATCGATTGAATAAAGGTAGGGATCTTAATGATTTCTCGGATAATGAAAAACAAAAAACCCTCAGGGAAATTGGACTAATATCCATAAAACCATATATAATTGTATGCAATGTAGATGAAAGAGATGTAAAAAACGGTAATAATTACACTAAAAAGTTGAAAGAGAAATTTCCTGGGCAAAAACATATTGTTATATGTGCAGATATAGAAGATCAAATAACAGATCTTAAAGCAGATGAAAGAGCTGATTACATGCAAAATATTGGCTTACAAAAGACAGGATTAGATCAGCTAATTATAACCGGCTATGAACTTTTAAATCTAACAACTTTTTTTACCTCTGGGCCAGAAGAAACAAAGGCTTGGACTATTAAAAAAAATACGAATGCACAGGATGCATCTGGGGTTATACATTCTGATTTTCAAAAAAACTTTATAAGAGCCGAAACTGTATCTTTCGAAGATTTTGAGAAGTATGGAGGCGCTGAAAAGGCTAAGGAAAATGGAAAGTTAAGAGTTGAAGGTAAAGATTATCTGGTTAGAGATGGAGATATTTTATTTTTCAGGGTCAACGTCTGACCAAAGTCTTCTCATACTAAAATACACTAGAGTGGTTAGAATTATGAGAAATATAATAACTCTCACACCCATTTTATGCCTTGCTTCTAAAGTAGGCTCAGCTGCCCAAGTTAAAAAAGTGGTGACATCTTTCGCCATTTGAGCCTCTGTTGATTTTGTACCATCGGCGTAAGTTACTATGCCTTCTGACAAGGGATTTGACATCTTGATTTTTTTTCCTTCCATATACTTGTTGTAATATACTCCATCATCTAATTTTACGTTAGCAGGAGGATCTTCGTAGCCCATTAAAACCGAGTAGATATAATCGGCCCCTCCTTTTCTTGATTTTACTAAAACTGACATGTCAGGTGGGTAAGCCCCGCCATTAGCAGCAGTAGCTGCTTGAATATTAGGGTAAGGGGAAGCAAACTTATCAGACGGTCTACCGGGTCTCATGAACATTTCACCTTCCTCATTGGGGCCATCCTGTATTTCAAAATTTGCGGCTATTGCTTTTACTTGCTCAATAGAGAACTCAGGACCTCCCGTCTCTCCCAAATTTCTATAGCTTAATAATCTCATTGAGTGACATGAAGCACAAACTTCGTTGTATACCTGATATCCTCTTTGTAATGAGGCTCTATCAAACTTTCCTGTAATTCCCTTAAAAGACCACTCTTGCTTCAATAATTGTATCTTTTCAGATGAATTTAAGTTTCCAATTAAAATGAAAAATAAAAATGATAAATAAAAAATAAAATTGAGTCTTTTATACATTGTCTAATTTGCTCGAATCTCTCATGAGTTCGGGTTTAGGCATTCCGGTTAGCACTGGTTCCGAAATGCTTAGTGGCAATGGATCTGTTTTTTCTACTTTGCTCAAAAATGGCATAATGATTAAAAAATGCGCAAAATAATAAGCTGTTCCAACTCTAGCAACAAAAAGATATATTCCTTCAGCGGGCATTGCGCCTACATAACCTAATGCCAAAACGTCTATCATTAGAACCCAGAAAAAAGCTCTATATATAGGTCTAAAAACAGCTGACCTTACTTTGCCGCTATCTAACCATGGCAAAGCTAAAAGAATTATAAGTGAGCCAAATAATAAAATTACTCCTCCTAGTTTATCTGGTACAGATCTTAAAATTGCGTAAAATGGCAATAAATACCACTCGGGTACAATATGTGTTGGGGTAATTAACGGATTGGCTGGTATATAATTATCCGGGTGACCCAAAATATTTGGCGAAAAGAAAATAAAACCCGCAAATATAATTATAAAAATTAGCAAAGCAAATAGGTCTTTAATAGTTATATAAGGATGAAACGGAACTGTATCTTTAGATGGTTTTTTAATATCAATACCAACTGGATTATTATTTCCTGGTACATGAAGTGCCCAGATATGCAAAACAACTAGACCTAAAATTATAAACGGAAACAAATAATGTAAACTAAAAAATCTTGTTAAAGTAGGATTGTCTACGGAATAGCCGCCCCATAACCATGTTACTATACTGTCTCCAACTAAAGGTATGGCGCTAAATAAATTTGTTATAACTGTTGCTCCCCAAAAACTCATTTGACCCCAAGGCAACACATAACCCATAAAAGCTGTAGCCATCATTAAAATGTATATTAGCATTCCTAAAATCCAAATAACCTCTCTTGGTGACTTATATGATCCATAAAATAATGACCTAAAAATGTGAATATAAACTGCTAAAAAAAACATAGAAGCGCCGTTAGCATGTATATATCTTATTAACCAACCATAATTAACGTTTCTCATAATATGTTCGACACTATCGAAAGCCATATCTGCATGAGCAACATAATGCATCGCTAAAACTAGACCTGTAACGATTTGAGTTATGAGACAAAAAGTTAATATTCCACCAAAGGTCCACCAATAATTTAAATTTTTAGGTGTTGGGTAATTCATTAAGTGATCACCTAATGTTAATAAAGGCAGCCTATCATTAAACCATTTCCCAAATTTAGAACCAGGAGTGTATGTATGTTCGCTCATAAATAATTATCCAATTTTAATTGTGTTGTTATCAACAAATTCATATTTTGGTACTTCCATATTTGTTGGTGCCGGTCCTTTTCTTATCCTTCCAGACGTATCATAGTGAGATCCGTGACACGGACAGAACCAACCGTTGTAATCGCCTTTATCTGATAAAGGCACACAGCCAAGATGTGTACAAATGCCCAACATAACTAACCATTCTGGATTTTTAACTCTATCTTCATCCTTTTCTGGATGTTTTAAATCTTCTAAATTAACTTTTTTTGCCTCAGCGATTTCTTCGGAGGTTCTTCTTTTGATAAAAACTGGTTTACCTCTCCATAAAACTGTTATTGCTTTTCCCGGCTGAATTTGGCTTAGATCAACTTCGGTTGAGGCAAGTGCTTTGACTGAACTATCAGGATTCATTTGGTCAATAAAGGGCCAAACTGTTGCACCTATACCTATAGCCCCAACTGTATAGCTTGCGGTAAAAAGAAAATCTCTTCTGTCTTTTTTTCCTGATTTATCCATAAAATTATATTAACATTAATTATTTAATAAATAGGAACTATTTATAATTCATAACCGGGTCAGAATGACACATAAAATTGTTTTAAATTCCTTAATTCATGATTTTATAAACAATAATATTAATTCTAAATGAGAACAAAATTAGAAATAAGAAAAATAGTTACTAGCGATTGGTTTAAATTTCTCCAAAACCAAATATGCGAAGAATTTGAGCAAATTGAGAAAGGGAAATCTAGATCAAAAAAATCAAAAACCTTTAAAAAAAATTCTTGGAAAAAATCAAAAAATCCTATGGATGGCGGCGGCACTTATGCAATTTTAAAAAATGGAGCAATTTTTGATAGTGTTGGTGTAAATTTTTCCGAAGTTTCTGGAAGATTTCATAAAAAATTTAGATCACAAATTTTTGGGGCTCGAGAAAATCCAAATTACTGGGCATCAGGAATATCAGTAGTGGCACACATGAAAAACCCAAAAATACCCGCAATGCACTTTAATACTAGATTTATTGTAACATCAAAAAATTGGTTCGGTGGAGGTATGGATGCAACTCCAACAATAAAAGATTTGAAAGAGAAAAAATTATTTCATAAGAAGATAAAAATTACATGTGACAAGTACAGTAAAAAATATTACCCTAAATATAAAAAATGGTGTGATGAGTATTTTTACCTACCTCACAGGAGAGAAACTAGAGGTATTGGTGGAATATTTTTTGATTATAAAAAAAATAATTGGGAAAAAGATTTTAGTTTTGTAAGGGACGTGGGGCTATGTTTTTTAGATTGTGCAAAAACAATTATTACAAAAAAAAATGAATTCAAAATGGTCAAAAAAACAAAAAAATCAACAATTCTATAAAAGGGGAAGGTATGTAGAATTTAACTTGTTATACGACAGAGGAACAAAATTTGGTTTAAACACAGGTGGAAATGTTAATGCAATTCTTATGTCGCTACCTCCAGCTGCAAAATGGAAATAAATGGATAAAGAGCCAATAACAGTTTCGGGTTTAAAAAAACTTCAAAAAGAGTTGGAAGAAATTAAAACTATTAAAAGACCAAAAATTATTGCAGCTATAGCAGAAGCAAGGGGTCATGGAGATTTAAAAGAAAACGCAGAATATCATGCAGCTAAAGAACAACAGGCGCAAACAGAAAGTAGAGCTATGCAAATCAATAGCGTAATAGCAAATGCAAATGTAATTGACGTAAAAGAAATAGAAAATACTGGTAAAATTATTTTTGGAACGACAGTTACTGTTAAAGATTTAGATAAAGGTAATTTAAATTCTTTCAGAATTGTAGGTAAGGACGAAGCTGACGTAAATAAAAATTTAATTTATTTTAAATCACCAATGGGAAAGTCTTTAATTGGGAAAAAAAATAAGGATTTGATAAACTTTGTTACCCCATCTGGAGAAAAAAATTATGAGATAATTAAAGTAGAATATATTTGAATTAAGTAAGCTTTTTAATTAAAGCCTTGATATCACTATCATTAATAACAAAATTATTTTCAATCCACTTTTTTTCGATCTTTTTTAAAGCCTGTCCCATTTTTTTTCCACTTTTAAAACCATACTTAAAAAGATCATTGCCAGTTATAGGCATCTTGGGTGTCACTGACTTGTTTATTTGAGATAAAGTTTTTATTCTATTAGAATTAAAGTTCTTTTTACTAACTAAATTAAAAATTATAAATATTTTTTTCATATTATCTTTTCCATAAAAGAAAATATTTTTTTTCAGATTTTTTGTAAAAAATTCTTCGTACGATTTAGTTTCTTTTAAAACTTTTGAAAATAAATTTATGTTACTCTTTAGTTCATTTGAAACTTTATACTTATGAAAAAAGTACTCATGATTATTTGAGGAGTCTAATAACATAGAAGCAAAAATTATATCTTTTTCTGGTTTGACGTCATTAAATTTATACAATTTTTTAAGTTTTTTAATTCTAGATAAATGCTTAAATTCTGGGAAAATTAATTTAAAAATTTCAAGTATAAATTCATTTTTAAACAAATCGTAAAAATTTCTAAGTTTAATAATTTTTTCTAACTCACTTAAAACTCTTTCTTTTGATAATTTTATTATTCCGTTTAAGTTTACTTTTATTGCTTTTTTTACTTCTTCGCTTATTTCGAAACTTTGATACTGTATTGAGAACCTTATAAACCTTAAAATTCTTAAAAAGTCTTCTTTAATCCTTTGATTTGGATAGCCAATAAATTTAACCCTTTTGTTTTTAAGATCCTCTAAGCCTAGTTGGGGATCAAAAATTTTTCCTTTTTGGTCAAGATAAATAGCGTTGATAGTAAAATCTCTTCTTTTCGAATCTTCTGTCCAATTTTCTGTAAATTCTATTTTTGCATGTCTACCATCTGTTAAAATATCTTTTCTTAATGTTGTAATTTCAAACTTCTGCCCCTCAAAAATTAAAGTTAAAGTTCCATGATCAACCCCTGTTTCCTTAACTTGTATGTTAGAATTTTGAAATTTTTTACTGATTTCATTTGGAGTTAAAGAGGTTGCGATATCAATATCATCGATTTTTTCTTTTAGAAGGTGTTTGCGAACACAACCTCCAACAAACATGGCTTGATTTTTATTTTCTGAATTCAAAATATAAAAAATTTTCTTAATTTTATCTGACTTATAAAAAGGAAAAAAAGAATTTTTTATTTTTTCAATTAAAAACATAATTATTGGCTGGGGCGCTAGGATTCGAACCTAGGATGGCGGTACCAAAAACCGCTGCCTTACCGCTTGGCTACGCCCCAAAGTAAATTTCATATACCACAAAAAAACGAAATTAAATAGTTTTACCAGTAGCACACCAATAATTTGGGAATTTTTTTTTAATTTTAATATGTGCTGATACAGCACTTTTCTTTGTTAAAAAAAGCCCAAAACAAGCAGAACCTGACCCTGTTAATCTAGAAAATTGACAATTATTTGTTTTCTGAATTTCATTTAAAATTTTTTTAATAATAGGGTATTTTTTAATAACTATTTTTTCCAAAAGATTTCCCTTTTTTTTTAGCAAAGAAATTAAATTTTTTTTTGAATTAAAATTGTAATTTTTTTTTTTTATTTGATTATAAAAATTCACTTTTGAATAGACCTCTTTTGTTGAACATTTAAGAAATGGATAAACCACGATAAAATAAAATCTCTGTTTACTTTTAATAATTTTAATACTTCTAAGATTTTCTTGAAACATTTGACTTGATACAAAAAATAATTTTAAATCAGAGCCTAATATTCTTGAAAAATAATTTATTTCTTTTTCTGAAATTTTTTTACCTTTCAAAAAGTGTTTTATTATAGCTGCGGAGTTGCTCGATCCTCCACCCATTCCTGAAAAAGCTGGTATTTTTTTTTTTACTTCTAAAAAATAACTCTGGTTATAAGGTAAATATCCACTTTTTCTTAACACAGACAATGATTTTAAAATACTATTATCATTTTTTTTAACATGATTGGAAAAACTACCAATAAAATTAATTTTATCTTTTTTTCCAATGATTTTTTTAATTCTTATCTCATCAAATAAATTAATAATATGTACAAGTGATTGAATATTATGTAGATTTGTTTTTTTCTCTTTTTTTCCAATATCTAGAAATAGATTTAATTTACAATAAGATCTAAGAAAATTATATTCCATATTTTAAGATTTTTCTAAACCAAATATCAATTTATTCTCAATTATTTTCTTTAAATCACTATCTGTATTTTTAAGCTTAAGAACATAATTCCAATAATATCTAGCTTGAATTTTTTGATTATTTTTCCATAAACAATCTGCAAAATGATCATTAACAATGGGGTCTGATGGCATTAAAATTATTGCGGCTCTTAAATATTCTTTTGCTTCACTATATCTATTTAACTTGTATAACGCCCACCCAAGAGAGTCTGTTATATAGCCATCGTCTTTTTTCAATTCATTTGCCTCCTCAAGCATGCCCAATGCTTTATTTAAATTTTTTCCCTGCTCAATCCATGTATACGCTAAATAATTCATTACATAGGGTTGTTTTGGAGATATTTTTAAAGACATTAACAAATCTTTTTCTGCTAAATTCAATTTGTTTATTCTTTCATAAGCAGTCCCTCTTCTATCTAAAACTTGATAGTAAAGATTATGCTCAGTATTAATTTTTAGTAAAATTTTTGAATATAAATCAATTGCTGTTTCAAATTCTTCTCTATTCCTTAAAAAATTTGCAAAATCATAAATTTGATAAACATCGGGATCGATAGTTTTATATGTCTTTTTTAAAAAATTAATTGCTTCTTTTTTTTTATCCTGAGCATCCAATATAAATGCAATTTGTCTATTTGAATGCCATTGGTAAACGCTGCCGGTATTTGATAATTTTTTATAAATCTTTATTGATTTATCATATTTTCCCAGAATGAAGAAATTTTCAGCCATTAAAGACTCATATGAGGTAAAATTTGGATTTAAATATAATGATAAATTAATATAGAAATTAGAAAGCTCATAATTCCCTTGTGTGGCAAGTGCATTTGCAACAATGTAAAAAATTTCAGCCAAAATATGATTTTTATTTTTACAATAAAATTTGTTCTTATTTTTTTTATCTTTATCCAATACTTTTTTGAATTGATTAATTAAAAGATTTTTGGGGTACTTTGTTGATGCATAATTAATTAGTTTATTTGACTCTGTTTTTTTACCTTTGTTTAATAAATAATTTGCATGAAAAAAGTAGTATCTAGAAAAATTATTCTCTTTATTTCCGTATAATTTATTAAAAATTTTTTCAGTATTTTCAGTATCAAAAAAACAATGTGCTAATGCATTTTGAATAACTTTAAAATTGTTATATCTATCAGATAAATTTTCTATATTTGATAAACCTTTTTCTTTATCACTCTCGTCTATATCTGACCAGTTAATTAGAGAGGTTTTTAATACATTGAAAACTGCTCTGTGCTCAAAACTTTGCTCTATTTGTTTAAAATAAATTTTTGCTTTAGAGGTATTACCTCTTTTAAATTCACTTAAACCTAAAATCAATTTACTCTCAAAATTAAATATTTTTTTTGACTCTAAATTTTGAGAATATTTTTTTGATTCATTAAATTTCTGTAAATTCACTAATGACTGGATATATTTAGTTGTATAATTAGAGCTATCCTTTTCAGAACCTTTTATTTTTTTAAAGAATTCTTTGGATTTTAAATAATCAAAATCATTAAATGATATAAGTGCAGAAAAGTAACCGGATAAATTTTTAGCGTTATAATTGAAATCTGTATTTTTAGAGTAAGATGAACTGGAGAAGACAACGCCTATTAATGTGTATAATAAAACTAAAAAAAAATGTATTTTCATGATGTATGAAAAATTATAAAAAAAAAATTTATCATAAACTTATAAATAATAAAGTTAGTTATAGTAGCAAAACTATAGACAGATATAAAAAAAATAATGATAAAAAAGTCATCAATACTGTTTCCGTTAAAATACCGCAGCTAGAGAAGCTTAAAAAACATATTAATTCTATCAAAAATTGTGATTTGAAAAATAATGCAACAAATATGGTTTTTGCAGACGGAAATCCTAATTCTTCTTTAATGATAATTGGAGAGGGTCCTGGTGCAAACGAAGATAAAGAGGGCAAACCATTCGTGGGTAGAGCAGGAAAACTTTTAGATAAAATGTTAGATGCTATAAAACTTAACAGAAAAAATGTTTATATTTCTAATGTTGTTAATTTTAGACCACCAATGAATAGAAGGCCAACAGATGAAGAAATAATTAGATATCTTCCGTTTTTAAAAAAACATATAGAAATAATTAATCCAAAAATTTTACTTTTGCTTGGTAGTACAGCTCTTAACGCTTTAATAGGTAATGAAGTAGTAATTTCAAAAGCAAGAGGAAAATGGATAAATAAAAAAATTGGTAACATTGAATTAGAGGTAATAGCCTCATTTCATCCAGCTTTTCTTATGAGACAACCTGACCAAAAAAAACACGCTTGGGAAGATCTAAAAATGATTAGAAAAAAAATGTCAGACTTAAAAATTAAATTAAATGGTTAAAAAAATTTTTGCCGGTATAGATGAGGTCGGAAGAGGTTGTTTAGCAGGCCCTGTTATTTCATGTGCGCTTATTTTAAAAAAAAATGTAAATAAGAAATATATAAAGGACTCTAAAACTATATCTTTTAAGAATAGAGTGAAAATTGCTAGATATATTAAAAAAAATTCTTGGTACGCGATTGGATATGCGTCTGTTAAGGAAATAGATAAATATAATATTTTTAATGCAACTCTTCTTTCGATGGAAAGAGCTATTAAAAAATTAAAAAAAAAACCTGATCTTTTTTTGGTTGATGGGACACATGCGCCTAAAAAATTAAAAAATTCTAAAACCATAATTAAAGGAGATCAAAAAATTAAGTGTATTTCTGCAGCTTCGATTGTTGCTAAGGTCTACAGGGATCATTATATGATAAAATTAGGAACTAAATTTCCCCAATACAAATGGAATAAAAATTTTGGTTATGGAACCTGGCAACACTTAGGTGCTCTTAAAAAATTCGGAGTAACCAATTATCACAGAAAAAGTTATAGGCCCGTACACAACATCTTGTTTAAATAAGATTTCCTGGCACACAATAGACTCGACAAAAAAAAAATTTGACGATGGATTCAATTTAAGGTTGAATTCAATAAATGACAAAATTTTTTGATAGGATTGTATGTGGGGACTCTTTAGATACTTTAAAAAAGATTCCTGATAAAACTTTTGATCTAGTTTTTGCTGATCCTCCCTACAACATGCAAATTGGTAAAAGATTAAAAAGACCTGATGACAGTAAAGTACATGGAGTAAATGATAAGTGGGATCAATTTTCAGACTTTGAACATTACGACAATTTCTCTAAAGCATGGTTAAAAGAATGTAAGAGAGTTTTAAAGGACAATGGTTCTATATGGGTAATAGGAACTTATCATAATATTTTCAGACTTGGTTACTATATTCAAAATTTAAATTACTGGATATTAAATGATGTTATTTGGAGAAAAAATAATCCAATGCCAAACTT
>MDTE01143877.1_pt1 | contig 14527 bp, 16 predicted proteins | sample 811231 | NCBI WGS metagenome assembly MDTE01 (sample SAMN05326651, study PRJNA326480) | marine metagenome | isolation source: seawater | place: Indian Ocean: Red Sea | collected 2010 | reverse complement strand
GAAGAAGAATACTATAGTATTAGAGGGGCTAACGGATTTTTTCGCTTAAGTATGTCTCATATTGATCTTGAGACATACTTCAGAATCAATTTCGCTCTCATGCAGTACCATAAATATTCATTAACTGAAATAGAAAATATGTGCCCTTGGGAAAGGGATATCTATGTTGGGTTACTTAAACTCCATATTGAAGAAGAGAATCTGAAAGCACAACAAAGAGCAGCACAACAGAACGCATAAATGGCAAAACTTAAAGCCTTATTCAAATCTGCAGGTAAAGCCACCAAAGGTGTACGTCGTGGTGCAGCTCGTAAAGCAATAAAAGCTAAAAAATTATTCGGGGTAAAAGGTAAGCAAAAAGGTCTTGCAAGAGCAGCTGGTGGACTTTTAGGTAAGTCTCAGGTAAAGGGTAAGAATGTTCTAGCAGGTACAGCGAAAGCAATCACAGATATTAGAACAGGTGAACAACGTTCTGGAATTACGAAGGTTAATAGACTTGTAGAGACTAAGGTTAATAATCTTCTACCAAAATTAACGAATAGAATAGAGAATCAGGTTAATACTTTTGATCCTAATGCTATGTTAGGAAAGATATTTGATGGTGGTTTAGGTAAATTACAAGGATTCGGTCAGAGTTTAGATGGTCTTAGGGGATCAATGGCTGAGTCATTGGGATTCCTTGGTAAGTCTAAAGGATTGATAGAAGATTTGATCAATAAACTTGCTTCTGGTAAGTTTGGTCAAAGAAGGGGTGGTGGACTTGTAGGTAATCTATTGAAAGGTGCTGCAGCCTTAGGTGTTGTTGCATTGGGTAGTAAACTTCTTGCTCCTGCTGCAGTCATAGGTGGCGCTGCCATGCTTGGCAAGAAATTATGGGGTGGTATTACTGGTCTATTCAAGAGAAAGAAGAAGAAAAAGGAAGTACAACAGTTACCTGGCGTATTAGATAAGAATCAAGCAAGAAAGTTCAACGAGAGTTTAAAGAACTTTGAGGTTGGTCTTGATAGGATGGGTGGTGAACCAACAGATGCAGAAGGTCTTCAGGAGAAAGAAGAATCACCAGGCCAAGAACAGGTAAAAGCTGAAAAAGAGAAAATAGAGATTCCTGAAGAATTTAAAGATAAGTATGAAATAACTTTTCAATATAGGGATGGAAGATATAGGTTTATTAACTATAAAGAGAAAGGATTACCAGAGGGTCAATCTTATAAAGGTTCGATCCTTATGGAAGGCGATACTAAAGCTGACCAGAGTACATGGGAACTTATTTACAAGAAAGAAAAAGCAAGAGAAATACGTGAAAGACCAAAAGGCACTAAAAGATTTCTTGCTGGTATAGGTGATGCATTAACAGGTAATATATTTGATTTTGATAAACGTGGGAACGTTGTAGACGGTCTCAAGAGAGGTTTAAAGGGATTTAAAGGATCTAAGGGTACTGAAGGTACAAAGGGTGCCAGAGGTCATCAGGGACCACAGGGGATAATGAGACATGCTTTAGGCATGGCTGATCTAGCAACGGGTAATATATTTGATTTTGATAAACGTGGAAATCTTCTTGATGGTGCAAAAAGAACAGGTGAGACATTAAAAGAAAAGACAAAGGGATTAACGAAGAAACCAAAGGGATTCATGAGGTTCTTAAAAGGAGCTATGGATGCCGTTACTGGTGATGCATTTGATTTTGATGGTCGTGGTAGTATGCTTGATGGTGCAAAGAGGATCTTAGATAAGAATAAGGATGATGCAACTGCAGTATCTCAACCTGCAGTACCACCACCAACACAAGAAGCGGGAGGAAATCAACAGGTTATTCCTATTCAATTGGATGGTATGGCTGCAACTCCTCCAAATCAAGGACCAAGACCAGCACCTACTGATGTTAAAACATCTAATAAGGTTCCTTTCTTGATAGCTATGGATATCAGTAATATCCATGTTCCATATTCTAGATCCATTTTCAATATTGTTGATGCATCATGAAGCCAACTTTAGCAACACTTGCAGTTAAAAAGAAGGCTAGTAAGGCAGTTGATGTTGCCGAAAATAGCATGGGAGCTTTTACTAGAGTAATAAAGCAAAATGCTTCTGGATTAGAGGGTGGAGTTCCTAGTGATTCTAAGATTAAGAAGGCTGAGAAATTTGTAAAAGGTATTGGTGGAAAGAGAGGTGGATTTCCTGGCGTAGGTATTTTGGGAACTGCATTGATGTTCCCAGTTGTTCTTGGAGCAATGATGCAGGGTAGTGCTACTGCAACTCCTGATGGTGTACTGAATGAACAGTATGGTGGTGATGAACAAGCAATGAATAAAGATCTTCAAGCAGATAAGAGATTACGGGAAGAAGGTCTTGAAAAGATAGAAGAGACGGGTGATGATAAGAAAGAATGGGATCAAAATGCAGGAAAAGAGTTACAGGAGATGCCTCAGGAGAGGACAGAACCTAGTACAGAGGATCAACAGGAACAAAAGGAAGAAGTAGAAGAGGAAGTAGAAGAAATTGAGGCAAGTGAGGTAGAAGCTAGTAAAGATGAGATTGATGTTGATAAGTTTAAGTCTCTTACTGATAGATTTAAGAATATAACTGAACAGGGATCTGTTGGTACTCCAAAATCAAAAGGGTTCTTTGGAAAGGCTGCTGATACTGTTAAAGAAGGTGCTGCTAATTTTGTTAAGAACGCTACATTTGGTCTTTTAGATTTTACTAAGAAGAAACCAGATGTTAAAAAGATGGGACAGGAAGTTGTACAACCTACACAACACTTCTTCCTTCCAGCTAAGACTGAGAAAGAATCTGAGGATGGTACTAAGGTTAAACCCAAGGAAAAATTAATGGAGAAAGAACCTCCAAAGTTACCACCTTTACCTGGCGAAATGGATACTGAGGGTGAAGATTTTGCTGCTTTGACTGCTGTTTCTGCTTTAGAAGGTGGAGATGATCAATCAAGAGCAGATGTTGCACAATCAATCTATAATAGACAGGCTGATGGTACGTATGGAGATTCTATTAAAGATGTAGTTACTGCTGATGGTCAGTATCAACCTGCATATAAAGATCCTACTGTATCCAGTGGACCTGGCACTGAGACTGCTCAAGAGTGGAAGGATATTAAAGATAGAGATAGTGCTGTGAAAGCCATGGTTTCTTACTATGAGAAGAGGGATCAGAGAGTAACTAAGAAACAAATGGAGGAATTATATGATAAAACTGCTGCAGCATTACAGAATCCAGAAAATCAAGAGTCAGCAGCTGAACATGTTGAAGGAAGGACAGAGTTTCTTGGTGGTGAAGTAGAAGGTGATGATGTAGTTGATAGAGGTGGTATAGAAGATAATGCTTTCTTCCAAGAATATGGATCTGGAGAACAAATGGAAAGAGGAGCAGTTGAGAATCCTTTATTAAGGAAGAGTGAGATGCGATCTTCTACAGATGGTAGTAGTTCTACTTCAGTTCCTCCAGAACAATATGCTTCTTATGAACAACCTACTCCTATTATAAGTAACACTACATATGTTGTTCAGATGCCTACACCAGCAGCTAATAATAAACCAGTTCGTGCTATGGCTGCTCCTGAAGAAGGTGGTGGAGCAATGATTGTTCCTATAAATGATCCTAATACTATAGTATCAACTCTTACTACAATAAGTCTAAGTGCATCCTAATGTCATCACTACAGAAGATAGAAATTAAAAAGGCAACTATAACTCCAGAAGCAGGGAGTTTTGAGGAGCCTAGCAACCCTCCTTTAGGTTATCGTGCTACTCGACATTTAGGTGATAAGAGACTTGTTGGAGAGAATATTACTCCTCATATTGTGCAAGTGGATTACTTTGAGGATATATTATCCCCAGCTGTAACTTGTTATCTTAAAATATCTAATACTACTAATTTGTATAATAGAGTTCCAATAAGAGGATATGAAAGAGTTGATCTTACTATTGGTACTACTAATGGAGATTTTCAATTTGATGATGGTGCTGATGGTAGAGATGAGTGTCCTTTTTATGTTATAGGTATTCAGGAGTTAATGCAGGTTGAAGGACAAGAGACTTTTACTTTGGTTTTGAGTACATTAGAAAATTTAAGAAATGAGACTTCTAGGTGTCAGAGAAGATATGAAAGACTACCAATAAGTTCTCATGTTCAAGATATATTGGAGAATACTCTTAAAGTACCAACTGAACGTATTGCTGAGGTAGAACCTAGTATTACTCCTTATGGTTTTATTGGTAATAATAAGAAACCATTTCATATATGTACATGGTTAGCACCTAAAGCACAGCCAGGATCAGAAGGAACGTCTGGTACTTCTGGATCAGGTGGTTTGGCTGAAGCAAAAGGTACTTCTGGATTCTTCTTCTATGAAAATTATGATGGATACCACTTTAGATCAGTGGATAGCATGATTAAATCAACAGCAGAAGCAGCAAATCCTCTTGCAATGGCAAATAGGGCATTAGGAAGAGGAAATTATGTTCCTACTTATACTGCTACTTCTATGATTTCTAGAGATGAAGGTAGTGGAGAGAATGATAGACAAATTATCCATCATTATATGGATAAGAACACAAATGTACAAAAGAATTTGAGAGTTGGATTATACTCTAATTTGACATATTTTTATAATCCATTAACATGGCAGATGGATGCTGTTAAGTATAATCTTAAGGCAGAATCTGAAGGTAATGTCAAAACTTTAGGTGATAAAATTCCAATACCTGAAGGTGATATCACAACATTTGCCTCAAGATTATTAGTTAGAATAGGTGACACAGGAATGTGGGATCCTTCTTTAGTTGAGGAACAAGGCGAAGTGCCTGGATCTGGTAGGGATAATTCTGATATGGCTAAGGCCTTTTCTAGATATACACTCCTCTTCACTCAGTCCCTAAATATTGTGATACCATGTGATGTCAAGTTGCGTGCTGGTCAGGTTATTAAGGTTGAATTACCTGTAGTCGGACCAACTGAAGGTGATAATAAAGAAATAGATCAAGAATCTAGTGGTTATTATCTAATTCGTAGTTTAAGACATCATTTTGAAATAGCTGACGGTAGGAATACTACCTCATTAAATCTCGTAAGAGATTCATACGGGCAAACTTAATTACGGTACTTACTTATGGAATCAATAGAAGCACACATCGAAAAAGACAAACAGATCTTAGACGATAAAACTACAAATCCACAGATGCGTAGACATATTGAGGAAGAACTACATGATTTAATTGAATACGAAGAACATCATCATGAAGAGATTGTTGCAGGAGATCATCATGATCCTAACTGCATTGAACTTTTCTGTGATCAACATCCAGATGAGCCAGAATGTTTAATTTATGACGACTAATGTTAGATAGTGCCCTATTAAAGACCAATTTTGTTGGTAGAGATGGTTTCGTATGGTGGATTGGCAGAGTTGCCGATCCAGATGTATGGCGTAATCAGGCTACCGACACTGATGCTGGATGGGCATTTAGGTGTAAGGTTAGAATAATTGGTTATCATCCTTTTGATGATAGTGAACTAACAGATGAGGATCTTCCTTGGGCTCATGTCCTAGTAGATGCTACTTCTGGTAGTGGACAGGGTACTTTCGGTGAAAGTTCCCGAATGGTTGGTGGAGAAACTGTATTTGGTTTCTTTATGGATGGTGAGGAAGGACAACAGCCAGTTGTTTTTGGAGCATTAGCAAGAACAGTAAACTCAAAGGGACCACAGAACGCAGCAGTTGCTGAAGGAGCAATTGCTGCAGAGTCAGGTGCTTGGGGTGTTGCTTCTGGAAGAAAAGGTAGCGGATCAGGACAAACAACATTACCATTATCTGAGAACGCACCAGCTGGAACTCCATCCGATAATGCTTCTAATAGGGTAGGTACAGAACAATCTGTAAATGTTACTAATAGACAAACAGGAGAATCTGAGAAGAAAACAGAATCTTCAGCAGGACTTGAAGGTATTAGTAAAGCACGGAAGGCTGACCAAACATTCGCTGATATAAGTTTAGGACCACATGGTTTCTCTAACGGTTGTACTAATGACGCTCTTAGTGATATTACTCATGCCATTGGGAGCTTTCTTAAGACAGTAAACTCTTTGACAGAGTATGCAGGGGCATATGTTGACTCTGCAAATAATCTTCTTGCTGATATTGAGAAGATAGTTAACAAGGCTTCTAGGTTAGTTACAGGAGCTGTTAAACTTATTATTAATTCAATTCGAGATAAGGTACTCGGATTATTAGGTAAGAGGTTTAGAGATTTTGTTGGATTAATTGTACCAGAACCACAAAAATCTCCAGTAGTAAATGCATTTAAGAGAATAATGGACATTCTCTTCTGTGTCTTGGAACAATTAGGTATTGATCTATTTGATTCCTTGAAGAAGATGTTCAAAGATATGATAGGAAAGGCTCTTAATTCATCAGTTTGTGCAGTTGAACAGGCTGTTGGTGCAGTTATGGCTGATGTTAATGATAAGATTAAGGCCGGCACTAAACCAATTATAGACGGATTAGATTGGTTGACTGGTGCTATGGATGGAATGGGTGGATTGTTGAGTAAGGTACAATCATACATTGATATGTTGATGAGTTTCTTAGCTTGTGACTCTTTACAATGTAAGGAATATCAAGATTGGACTCAGGGTAGTGGATTATCTGCTAAACCAGCAACTAAGATGTCTTCTGTATTGGATAATATTGATATAATTGATAAATTAGATGTTGCTGCAGGTTCACCATTAGAGGAAAGATTCTCTTTACTAAGTCTTTTGAATGGTGATGTAGCTGATTTCTTTGATTGTAATGAAAAAACTAATAATCCTAAGACTCAAGATGATCTAGGAAATAGTATTCCGCCAGGATTCACATGGCCAGAATGTATTCCTCCTAAAATAGAAGTTCATGGTGATGGTAGTAAGACTGCTGCACTACTTCCTATTATATCTGGTTTAGATGGAAGCATCTTAACTATGGAGATATTGGAGAAGGGATGGGGATATACTAATCCACCAACTATTAGTATCATTGATAAGACTAATCATGGTGGTGGAGCAATAGCAGAAGCTATTCTTGATGGTAATGGATCCATCGTTGACATCTATATGATGGCTAATGGTAGTGGATATTGTCCATCGACTAATGTTGTACCACCTAAGTATCCTGTTACAGAGGGGCCAGGTGCTGGAACTACAACTGGTATAGGAACTGATGGATTATCATTAGATACTGTTCCTCCATATATTACATTTACTACACCTGCAGATGATGCTGTTGGAGTACAGACTGGAGTATCATTATCAATGACCTTTAACGAACCAATAGTTAAAGGACAGGGACATATTACTATTATGGAATCAAATAGTAATGTTATTCATGAAAAAATTCCTGTACCTGATAATGATAGAATATCCTTCTTATCTGATAGAATTATAGAGGTAAACCCAGATAAGGATCTTCAATTTGATACTGAGTATCATATAATGATGAGTGAGGGTTCATTCTTTGATCTTACTGGTAATCAATTTGTTGGTATTGCTTTAACTGATACTTATAATTTCACTACAAGAGGTGTTGCTGGAATTGGAAGTCAGGCAGTTGGTATTGTTACTGACTTGAGACCAGTTAGGCCTGGAATAGGATATACTTCTGGTGATATGGGTATAGTAGGTAAGTGTACATTTGATCTTCTCCTTACACCTGCTGGTTCTATTGTTGGTGTAACCAATATTGCATGTAAGGATAAACATAATCAATCTCCAAAAGTCTCAATAAATACTAAGACAGGTAGGGGAGCACAACTAATTCCAATTATTAACTATAGTCCTGACTATGTTTCAGATATTGGTGAAAAACCAGATGGTACTGGTCCTATATTGGTTGTTGATGTTGTTAACTGTGTAGGTAAACCTTTAACTGGGAGTGGAGTTAGTTAATGGCACAAGAAAAGGATATCCAACAAACCGATACCAAAGAATATTATGGTAATTATCCTGGCTTTAGGATTGCTTCTGGGATAAAAATTCCTGATGGAGAATTGCAAGGTAAATATGTAGACTTGGAGATGATAACCGATGAAGGTCAGGGATGGGCCTTTTATAAAGACGGTTTACATAAGATGGTTGTTAATGGAACATCTTATGAGATAGTTGGTTTCCGAGGAAAGGATGGTGTACCAGCTAAGATGATCACTGCTAACTCAGGTAATATTTGCCTTGAAGCATTAGATGGTGATATAATATTGAAGGCAAGGAATATTAGATTCAAGAGTACAGATGAGTTTACAGTAACTTCTGGTAAACATATATCATTACAATGTGCAGAGATGCATCTCTCAGCTACTAATGTTAATATTCTTGGAAAGAAAAATCTCTCTATGGGTGCTCAGTTTATAGAAATTAGTGGAGGAGTATCAGTAGAAGAGGGTACTCAGACAGATAAGAAACAAGGTGGATTCCTTGGTAGTATTATTGGTACGTTCGATAAGTTTAAGGACTTCTTATAATGGCAAAGACCTGTTCGATTCAGATGATAGGTGACAAATGTGTCATCGGAGCCCTTGATAAGTCTTATTTACTTGGGTCTAGGATATATCCTGGCACCTTAGTTTCTAATGGTCCTGCATATTTTGGAATGACTCCTAATCAGGGAATTCCATTGGCGACGGTGATGATTGGACCACCGATAGGTATTCCTGCTAAGTTAACTCTTAAGGTTGATGGTATATCAGAGTATTATGGAGTCAGTAATTTTTATTCAGTAAACAATTACTATGGGTTATGTACTAAGTATGAGGCAACTATTAGGAAGGCACTTAGTCAAACTGATGGTACTAATGTTAAGAATGCTCTAAACATTGCAAATGATAAGTCACAATTTAATTCTACACTAACTGTTGCAGGTAAAGTAACTATCGGTGGTACACTTAAAGTTGCTGGTACAATTAGTAGTCCAACTATTAGTATGTTGAGTGCTAGAATTTCTTCTAAGAAGGGATTCGATATTCCTCATCCTACTAAAGATAATCACAGATTGAGACACGTATGTCCAGAAGGTCCAGAGTCTGCTGTTTATATTCGTGGTATATTAAAGGATAAGAATACTATTGAACTTCCTGAATATTGGAAAGGATTAATAGATCCAGAGAGTATTTCAGTTCAATTGACCGCAATAGGTCATGCACAAGATTTATTTGTAGGTGATGTTATTGATTGGGGTACAAAGATAGAAGTTAAGTCAGGAACTGGAACTTCAATCAATTGTTATTATGATGTATGGGCTAATAGAGTTGGAGAAGCGTTACATGTTGAATACAAAGGCTTGACACCAAGGGACTATCCAGGCGATAATAAGGAGTATAACATTAACGGTTTATGAGGATTCATAAAATCTTTCCGTTGATTGTATATCAAGGGGAAGTTGAGTGTCACAAGGAATTTAAGCAACAACACTTAGATTCTTTGAGGGATTATTGGTTTAATGGTTATCGTAATGAAAGCCCAGAGTTTTCTGGTAAAATATTTTTACACAATAACCCAAAGTATAATCAATTTTTTAGTGAGTTAAGAAACCATATTGATGAATATTATAAGGTTCTTAATGTAGACTATGACAAACTTAGTTATCATGTAGTTAAATCATGGACTGGTTACCATAATCATGAAGTGCCAGTATTAAAACCACATAATCATAATGAAACTAATTTAAGTTTTATATATTATGTTAAAAGTGATGAGAATTCTGATAGGTTATTGCTTATGCAGAATACTAATAGGAATGAATCTGTTGGAGGATTATTTGAAACATCTGATCAGAAAAATTTGATAAAGATGTTTAATGAGTTTAATTGTAATTACTATACCATTACTCCAAAGGAAGGAACTGTTGTAATATTTCCTGCTGATACCATACATAGTACTCAAAGAGTGGCTAATAATCAGGAAGAAAGAATAGTTATACCTGGCGATATAAGAGTTACTTTAAAACCAGAGTATGCAGATTATTCTCAGGGATCAACACATCCTGAACAATGGTTAGAGTTGTCAAATAAATACGAACGGAGACCTGCGTAAAACCAATGTTTTGTAGAGTAAGAAAAACACTTAAAGAATATCGTGAATGGCAACTTAAATTCTATACACGAGCACAAGATACTCTTGAAGTAAGACTTGCTGGCATTAAGGCTGCAAAAGCTAAACTTGAAGAACAAATGTCTAGAGACACAATTAGTGTAGACGAGAACTAATGGCAGACCCGCAAAAGATAGCTAAAAGACTGAGGGATGACCGAAATCAGAAAGGTGATCAGGTCAAACAGTTAAATGAGCAATTGACTCTTGTTGATGCTGTTATTGACGAGTACGATGAAATAATTAATAAATTAGATGATAAGATCCCTCCTTTAATTGTACCTATTAATGAGAAGATTAAGGCAGTAGAGACTGCTTATCATGCTAGAATTACTCATGGATGTAGGAGCGATCTTGCGTGGCAACTTCAGGAAACAAAGAAATATAGTAATAACAATAACTATGAGGTATATCAGGTTGTAAAAGATCCTGCTACATACCAATTTAAAGGATATTATGGTGCAAAGTATTGGAAGTATCCTAAGAACAGAGAGTATGGTGCTAACGTTGTAGATGTAATTGATATTGCAGATGCTAATGTTGGTAGTAATACATTAGTCATATTTGATGAGGATGCTCCAAGTCTTACAGGATTTGAGACGGGAGTAACTGCTGGTATTAGTACGGGAGATTATATTACTGATTCTTTGGATGATGCTTTGGTATTCCAGTCAGGTAATACTCCAAGAGTAGTTGGTTTGGGTACTACAAGTTATCCTGGCCAGAGATATGCTGTTAGTGGATTCTGTACTTCTGGTGATACTAAGATATATGATGATCAAAAGATTGGATTCTTAACCGCATTTAGTATTGGTGACCATGTTTATGGTATGTCAGACAAGTCTGGTGGTGGTATTATACAGAATAATACTACTATAACTGGTTTTGGAACAGCAGTTGGAATCGTTACTGTTGTTGGTACTGATTCTATAACTACAAGTATTTCTGTAACTATAGATTATGCAGTCCTTAATAACCCAGTAACTGCAAGTATTGCTGCAACTGTTGGACATACATTCTATGTTGGTATAACTAGTACCTATTATTCTGTAGAATTGAGTGAACAACCAAGTGTTAGTGTTGCTAGTAGTACTTTCCTTGTTATTAGACCTCCTGATACTGGAGATATAACATTTGAATCGTCTAAAAATCCTATAGACCCAGTAGAGATAGGTATTGCCAAGGGTGCTCAGATAGGTAAAGGACATAAATTAGTCCTTACTAATAATGGTGATCCTGATATTGTTGCACAATGGAGTGAGGCAAAAGAAGAACCAGAACCAAAGGTTGGTGCTGGTAGGATAGAATATTGGGTTGGAACGACTAACTGGCCAGTGTATTATCCATTTAGTTCAGGTGGTGGTGCAGTAGATCCAGTATATGCTCCAGAAGGATATAAAATTATTTGTCAAATTGGTGGAACTGCTAATGCATCGTTAGCATATGAAAATACTCCACCTTCAGGTAGTATTCCAGGCGATTGTGGTACTTATGATGCTGCTATTGCTACCGCAGAATCAGAGATGAATGCTCAGATTGCTCAAGATACTCCAAAGATTAATCATTATATTAATGGTGCTGCTTCATTAAGAAGTCTTAGAAATGATGATGAGACAGAGGCTTGGGGATACCTTCAGGCGATTGGATATATAAATGAGAAAAGAAAAGGTTTGCAAAAGAACGCAGATGACATTGCAGACTTCAATTGGAAGGACGTTGGTATTACTTAGATGATTCACATTGATTGTTCTAGAGAGTACTTAGATTGGTCGAAATATGATCTCTCTAAGGATGAGGTCTATATTATAGATAATCTTTTTCCAGGCTGGTTTGTTCACTATGTCGATGATCTTATAATGACCAGTTATGACTGGTTTTGGGGTCATAGTAGTGGATATGCAGAGGATGGAAGAGATGTTGGTGCAGATCCAGAATGGCCAGAAGTACCAGCATTAAAACAACAAATATTTCCACCACGTAAGGAAGGAGCGCAAGATAGTTGTTATAGAATGATATACAGTGCTGTTATGTCTTCTATACCTTTTGAGGTAGAATTGGGTGAGATATTGATTAATGGACAACAATATATCCATAACACTAATCCCCATCAGGATTGTCCTTGTGATAATGGACTTAGTTTCTGTTATTATGTCAATAAACAGTGGGATCAAGAATGGGGTGGAGAGTTAATGGTTAAATTAAATGATGAGTGGACTGGTATTCCTCCTTCTCCAGGCAGAGTAATATTCTTTAAGGGTAATATATGGCATCATGGGTTACCACCTAATGAGAAGTATCGTGGATTAAGATCTAGTCTTGTCTATAAAACTATGAGAAAAGTTCCATTACCTGAAAAATAATGAAATTCGATTTATATCCAACCGTAATGTGTGCGGAGAAACTTGAAATAGATAATGATAAGTTAATGGAACGTATTGATGCGTTCCATAAAGATACTCCTTCAACTAATATTTCAAATGTTGGTGGGTATCAAGGACATAATTTTGAGGATGAGGAGTTAGTATCTGCTATTATTAAAGCAACACCTACAATGGAAGGTAAACAGTTCCTTGGTGATTTAATATGTGCTACTTGGGTTAACATTAATAAGAAAGACTCATTTAATACTCCACATACTCATTTGGATACTCAAGTTCTTATTTCTGGTACATATTATGTGAAAACTCCTGAAAATTGTGGTAGAATAAGATTTCATGATCCTAGAGGATCATTAATAGCCGCAATGCCTGATTATCAATATTATTATAATGGTGAGTCAATTACATATATTACACCAGAGCCTGGAATGTGTTTATATTTTCCACCTTGGTTAGAACATGACGTAGAACCTAATAATTCAGATGATATTAGAGTATCTGTATCTTTTAACATACTGTTTCCGAAAACATGAGAAAAGAAATCTTTGCTATTACTATCTTTGAGGATACTGTAGATTTAGATAAGATTGTTGTTCCATATAAGGATGAACAATTAGAACCTACTTGGGATTCTGGTGTTCCGTCTACATTTGGTAGTCAGAAAGGAGTTCCTGAGTCAACTTATGCATATCTCTCGGAAGTCGTTAACAGGAATCTAGGTCCTGCTCAATTGATGGGCCCAGATGCTACATTTGGTCACATGTGGGCCAATAAATATGGTGAAAATGACTATCAGGATGCACATATGCATCCAAATTGTCAGTGGAGTTTTATTATATACGTTGATGTATATGCTAAGACTTCATTTCTTAATCCCTCATTAATTGGTATTCAAAATCAAATGGGAAGTGGTAATGGTGCCTTTCCTTTAGATTATAAACCAGACTTGGGGCCTGGAAGTATCGTGATATTTCCATCATTTTTGATACATCAGGTCAACAGAGGAAATGTAGGGACTACTATCTCTGGAAACATTTACATGGATTACTCATGAATAAAGAAGAATATCAAGCAAAATGTGATGCAGTAGAAGATACTGCTTATGCTCAGAAGGGTAATCCCCAAGCATTTGGTAATGAACTATTACTTCAGAATATAGATGCATTTGGTGTTGCCATTTCAGAGTTGCATCATAAAGTCAGAGCATTAGAACGTGCTGTACAAGATTTGGAACATAAGGTTACATCAATTGACGCAAACCTAAATCAGGTGTATGATAAAGTCATTGAGGAGTAATTATGGTAAAAAGGACATTTGAATCTAAGGACAAGAAAGGTCGTAAGACTACTTGGGAATGGGAAGAAACTCCTGAACTAGCTGCTTTCATTGCGAAACAGACTGGTAAACCAACATTGAACGAGAAACCACAGAAGAATGAGGAATGATTTCTTTTCTGTTCCTTTTTTTATTGATACGGTAGACCTAGGAAAGATTAAGATTATAGATGAGGAGCTTAGACCTACCTTTAGATCAGGACTTAAAACTAGTCTGAGAACCAATAAACAGGTAAGTAATGATACTATTCAGCACATATCTGAGGTTGTTGGTAAAAATATTGATTCCCTTGGAGTTAAATATGGTACTGCTAGTATAGAAGAGATCTGGAGGAATAAGTACGAGTCCCCACAGGATTTTCAAGATCCTCATATCCACTGTTATTCACAGTGGAGTTTTATCATATATGAGGATGTTGATGTATCCAGAACAGTCTTTCTTAATCCATATAGGTTTAGGGTAGAATCCCAGATGAGCATGTATGATGAGTATTTCACGATGGACTATAGACCAGAACTACATAATGGTGATATAATCATATTTCCATCATTCGTAGAACACTATGTTCTCAGTGGTGGTACGGGAACTACCATTGCTGGTAATGTATTCCTATCGCCTGAATAGCACAGTGGTAGTGCAGGGCTTTTGTAAAGCCAAGGTCGGGGGTTCAAATCCCTCTTCAGGCAT
>MDTE01069856.1_pt1 | contig 14528 bp, 13 predicted proteins | sample 811231 | NCBI WGS metagenome assembly MDTE01 (sample SAMN05326651, study PRJNA326480) | marine metagenome | isolation source: seawater | place: Indian Ocean: Red Sea | collected 2010 | reverse complement strand
TTGGGTATGACAAAAGAGATGGTATCGTAACTTTCACAATGAATTGGGACGATCCGACTTCAGCCGCAAAATATGCAAATAGCTTTGTTTCTTCTATTAATAACTACATTAGAGATGATGAGATATTAGAAGCTCAAAAGAGCATAGACTATCTTAAACAAGAAATAAAAAAGACCACTATTTTGGATATAAAAAATGTCCTTAATTCACTAATTCAAGATCAATTACAAACTATTATGCTTGCTAATGTAAGGGAAGATTATGCTTTTAAGGTCATAGATCCAGCTATGGTTCCAAAAACAAAAATTAAACCTCAGCGAAGGCAAATAGTGATAATAGGTTTCTTTTTAGGCTTAATTATTGGTGGAATAATAGTACTTTTAAGAGAGAACAAGAAGGCTTTGTTAGAAATCTTTAAATAAGTTTTCTATTACTAAATAAAAAAGATTCATTAGAGAATTATTTTGAGCAATCAGTTAGAAATAATCATAGATAGACTTGCTAATGAAAAATTTAGGTGGCTAGTTACAGGAGCAGCTGGCTTTATAGGCTCTCATTTGGTTGATTTTCTTCTTCATCATAATCAGACTGTGATTGCTATTGATAATTTCTCAACAGGTCTTAGGTCTAATATAGAATTTCTTGAGAAGCAATTAAACAAGCTTGACAATGACTCTGAACTGGTTTTTTTTGAGGCAGACATAAGAAACTATGAGGATTGTATCAAGCTCACAGATAGTATTGATTTCGTTCTTCACCAGGCTGCGATAGGCTCTGTACCTAGATCTATAGAAGATCCAATTACTACACATGAAGCTAACATAAATGGGTTTTTGAATATAATTTTAGCTTCCAAGGAGAATAAGGTAAAAAACTTCGTTTACGCTAGTTCTAGCTCTGTATATGGAGATTCTGAGATTTTACCTAAAAAAGAAGAACAGCAAGGACAGCCATTGAGCCCATATGCCATTACCAAGAGTGTAAATGAAACCTACGCTTTGGTATTCTCGAATGTGTATGGATTTAATTCAATTGGACTTAGGTATTTTAATGTTTTCGGCCTAAGGCAGGACCCAAACGGTCAGTATGCTGCGGTAATACCAAAATGGATTAATGCACTTTTAAAGGGAGAGGAATTATTTATAAATGGTGACGGTACTACAACAAGAGACTTTTGTTATATTGAGAATGCTGTTCAGGCAAATATTTTAGCAGCGATGACTGATAACCAAGAAGCGCTAAATCGAGTGTATAATATAGCAGCAGATCATCAAATAACATTAATTCAGCTATATAATATTCTTAAGAAGAACCTCTCAAATCTTAGACCTAGATTAAGAGTTAATGAGCCGACATATAGAGGCTTCAGACGAGGAGATATTATGCACTCTAGGGCAGACATAGGTTTGGCAGAAAAATACCTAGGATATAAAGTTACAAAGTCGGTAACACAAGGTTTAGAGGAGCTGATAACAATTGAATGCGCTAAGTTATGAAGAATATATTAGATACTGGGATCAAGAACGCAAAAAATGTAAATAGATATATATTTGGTTCAGGCTCACTTAAAGAGATTGCAAATTTAGTCCACCCGATTGTGGATGATCCTAATGATTATTGTATATTTTTTGTTGATGAATTTTTTCGTGAAAATGAAGAAATTCTCCAAAACCTCAACCTAAAATGCAAACACCATATAATTTTTGTAACTACCACACAGGAGCCAACTACTACCTACGTAGATGCCTTGAATAAAAAGGTCAAGAAACTTGATACTCGTCTGCCTAAAGTTATTATTGGTATGGGGGGAGGAATAACACTGGATGTTACCAAAGCCATTTCTAATCTCTTGACCAACCCGGGAAGCGCTGCAGATTATCAAGGATGGGATCTGGTGCTAAATCCTAGCGTTTTTAAGATCGGTATTCCAACTTTATCAGGAACAGGGGCAGAAGCTACAAGGACATGTGTCCTGACGAATAAAGAAAATGGACTAAAACTTGGAATGAATAGTGATTACTCCGTTTTTGATCAAATAATTCTAGATCCTGAATTGATAAAGACAGTACCAAGAGACCAATATTTTTATACTGGTATGGATGCGTATATACATAGCTTTGAGGCATTAAATGGGTCATACAGGAATCCAGTTGGTGACGCTTTCTCTAGGATTGCGATAGACTATGCTAAACAGGTTTTCAATTCTGAAGATATATTCTCTCAAGATAACCGTTCTAAACTCATGGTTGCTTCTTATATGGGTGGCTCAGCGATTGCCACCACTTATGTAGGAGTTGTACACCCATTTTCAGCAGGACTAAGTGTCGTATTTGGATTTCATCACTGTGTTTCAAACTGCATGACAATGCGAGCTATGGAAGAATTCTATCCTGCTGAGTATTCTGAATTTTGGAGAATGGTTAAAAAACAGAATATTGATATACCCAAATTACATGGCAATAAAGAAGTAACTGAGTCTCACTATGATCAGCTATTCGCTTCAACTATTATTCATGAGAAACCACTAACTAATGCCCTAGGTTCAGGTTTCAGGGAAATCTTGAATCCTAAAAAGGTTCGTGAATTATTTATGAAGATCTAATGACTGCTAAATACAAAATTCCCTTCAAAGGCAGAGGTCATTCTTATACAAGACAAGAAATTCAGCTTGTTACTAAGATTATGCATGATTCAGATACCCTTACTCAGGGTAAATACCTGCAATTATTCGAGGAGAAGTATAGGGATTTTCTTGGTGTAGATTATGCTTTTGCTATGTCTAGCGCTACTTCAGCATTAGAAATTGCTGCTCAACTATGTTGTTTTAGTGGTGTTGAAGAGGTAGTTATTCCATCACATACTTATACTTCTTCAGCATACCCATTTGTCAAAAAAGGCGCACAAATAGTCTGGGCTGATATAGATTTTGAAACAAGAGTTATTGATGCTGGAACAATTAATCAATGCATTACCCCGAAAACAAAGGCTGTAGTAGTTGTACATTTATATGGCTATGTTGCTGACATGGAAGAAATAAGGAATTTGTGCAAAACAAAAAATTTAATTCTAATAGAGGATTGTGCTCAAGGGCTGGGTACCTCTTTGAATGGTCAGCGTGCCGGCACTTTTGGAGATATCTCAATCTTCTCTCACCATTCACAAAAAAATATTTCTACTTTGGGTGAGGGAGGCATTTTAGTTGTTAAGGATCCTGATCAAGCAAAAATTGTTCCAATGCTTAGACATAATGGACATATTTCTTTTGAAGACCAAGAGGATTATTGGAAACCAGCGATGACTAATGTTGATTATCCAGAGCTTAATGGACTAATGATAGAGCCCAGTAATTATTGTCTTGGTGAGGCTCAATGTGCTGTTGGTTCGATGATTTTAGAAAGAGTTGATAAGGTGAATGAGCTAAAAAGATCAAGAGCCATAGAGTTCATAGATGCTCTAGAAAAATCTGACCAACTTATTTTTCATCGAGTAGATGACAACAGACATAATTATCAACACCTTGTAGCGTTTGTTCAGAACAATAAACGTGATGAATTCATTAGAAAAATGTCTTCAGAAAAGGGTGTCCAATGCGTGGTCCAATACTACCCACTGCATAGATATGACTATTTCGTAAAACATGGTTTTGGTAAAGCAATTTGCCCTAATACAGAACTTTTCTTTGATAATATGGTTTCGTTCCCATTCTTTGAGACAATGACAGATAACGATTTGGAATATATGCTGCAATCAACTATCAGTACCTTAAAGACCGTATAGGTAAAGATGAAAAAACCAAATCTAGTCTTCCATATAATTGGTTACAAAGAAGTTGGATTAGGTCATATCTATAGATCTCTATCACTAGCAAAAGAATTAGATGAATTTGATATTAGTTTCGCCTGTACTAAAACATCTTCAGAAATGGCGAAATTGTTAATCAGAAATGATTATAATTTGTCGATCTTTCAAACAGAAACAATCTTTGAAGATATTGCTAACCTAAGACCCAGCTTGGTTATAAATGACATTCTATATACAGAAGAAAAACAAATAAGACAGCTAAAAGAGAGAAATATCAAGGTGATTAACTTTGAAGATCTTGGCAGGGGCTCAGCTTTTTCAGATTTAACCATAAACGAATTATATGAAAGTCCTAAAAAATATGAAGGCAATATCCTTTGGGGCCATAATTATTTCTTCCTTAGAGAGGAGTTTCTGGAAAAACAGCCTAATCAAATGAAAGATAAGGTTAGTAATGTATTGATAACCTATGGCGGAACAGATTCTAATAACTTAACAAAATATACATTTGATAGCATAAATGACTATTGTGCTCAGAATGGTATCTTCATATTCATTGTTTCTGGGCCTGGATATCAGCACTATAATCAATTGAAAGAAGATGTTAAAGGAAGAAGTAATCTACATTTGACTCATTCAACAGGCGTCATATCTGAAATCATGCAGAAGGTACAAATTGCTTTCACATCAAATGGTAGAACTGTCTATGAATTAGCACATATGAATATACCTTCGATAGTGATTTCCCAACATCTAAGAGAGGCGGAGCATAAATTCTCATCTGAAAAAAATGGGATGATTAATGTTGGAATCTATGATCAATTAGGAACAAAGTCGATTCTCCAATCTGAATTTAAGCAAATGGTGGAAGACAGGTCTTATTATAAAAAACTATACAATAGAACAGCTAAACTGAACTTTTCTAGCAATAAGAGTAAAGTAATCGAAATAATCAGATCTCTAATCAATGAATAAAGCAAAAAATCTGGCAATTATTCAGGCTCGTATGGGATCCTCAAGACTTCCTGGTAAAGCACTTTTACCAATTAATAATATTCCTATTATTGAATGGATCTTGATTAGAGTTTCCATGTCAGCCAAGCTTGATGATTTTGTTTTTGCAATCCCTGACACATCAATTGACCAACCTCTTTATGACTTTTTAACTTCAAAGAATGTGAATGTATACAGAGGAAATGAAGATGATGTCTTGACTAGATTTTATGAGACAGCTAAGAAATTTAATGGAGGAAATATTATTCGAATTTGTGGAGATAATCCATTTATTGATCCTGTATCCATTGATAAGTTAATCCAATTTTTTGAAGAAAAAGATTGCAGTTATGGTTATAACCATATCCCTAGGGAAAACAGATACCCAGATGGTGCCGGAGCTGAAATAGTAGATTTGAAAACCTTAGAAAAAGTGAATAATGGAGCTAAGACAGAAGAACAAAGAGAACATATATTTAACTATATTTGGGATAACCCTCAACTCTTTGATATCCAAACATTTGATCCAAATGAGGAATGGTTAATGAGGCCAGATTTAAGATTGGATATTGATACTAGAGAAGATTATGATGATTATAATGACCTACAATTGACTCCGTATGCAGATATGAAGGATATCATTGCTTATAGGGATAAAAAATTGGATTTTTAGATGAATTTAGCAGAAGTAATCAATAATCAAGAATCACAAGAGCAGAGCTTTAAGCCATTTATTATTGCTGAAGCAGGTGTAAACCATGAGGCAGATATGGATCTGGCTATTCGTTTAATTGAAGAAGCAAAAGAAGGCGGAGCAGATGCCATAAAATTTCAAAGTTATAAAGCTGAAACAATAGCTTCAAAAAATTCACCCTCATACTGGGATTTAGATAAAGAGCCAACCACGAGTCAGTTTAAGCTCTTCAAGAAATACGATTCATTTTGGAAAAAAGAATTTGAAGAGCTAAAAACTATTTGTGACAAGAATCATATTGAGTTTCTAAGTACACCATTTGATATAGAGTCTTCTAATTTCCTTAATGATTTAATGGGAACTTATAAGATTTCTTCATCTGATCTAAACAATAAGCCCTTCATAGAGCATATCTGTGATTTTGGGAAGCCTATACTATTATCAACTGGAGCTTCTTATATCAATGAAGTTGATAACACAGTTTCTTGGATTAAGAATCATGGAAACCCTTTGGCCCTAATGCATTGCATTTTAAATTATCCATGCAATGATGAAAATGCTAACTTAGGAATGATACTTGACTTAAGAGATAGGTACCCAGATTTTGTTATAGGATACTCCGATCATACTTTGCCCAAAGATATGAAGATGGTTGAGACAGCTGTTTTTCTTGGGTCAAAGATTATTGAAAAGCATTTCACCTTTGATAAAACTCTTCCAGGAAATGATCATTACCATGCTATGGATAAGGAGGATCTAGAAAGACTAAGCAAACGATTTGATTATCTTGAAAAAATCATTGGAAAAATTGAGAAACAGCCAATAGATACTGAGATGATATCCAGGCAAAATGCTAGAAGAAGCTTGGTATTAATTAATGCACTAAAAAAAGATGAAATAATTTCAAAAGACTGTTTAACATGGAAGCGTCCTGGAACAGGAATTGGGCCTGACGAGATAGAGGATGTGGTTGGAAGAAGAGTCAATAAAGATCTAAATGAGGATGACATAATTAATTGGGAAGATCTATATTAGATAAAATGCTTGAGAGTGAAAACATAATACTTAGACCCTTTGAGGAAAAGGATCTCGAAAAATGGACCTCATGGTTTAATGATAAGAATACAACTCTGTATATGAATAAGAGAGTTTTCCCAAATACATTAGCTCAACAAGAAGCACATCTAAAAAATTCAAAAGTAGATAAAAATAATCTTCAATTTGCCATTGTTCTGAAAAATAAAGAAGAATCACTGGTGGGGTCTATAGGTATTCATAAAATTGATTGGGTGCATAGAACTGGTGATATCAGTATATTAATAGGAGAAGATATTGGTTTAGGCAAAGGTATTGGTAAGCAAGCAATTAAAATATTAGTTGAGCATGCATTTGTAAAAATGAATCTAAGAAAGGTCACAGCAGGAATGTGGTCTAATAATATTGGAAGTAAAAAAGCTTTTGAAGCAAATGGATTTATCTTGGAAGGAACTAGGCGTAATCAATATGATGCTAATAATCAATTGCATGACTGTCTAGATTACGGGATCTTAAAGGAAGAGTGGGAGAAAGATAAGGATGTATGATGCTTTCATAATAGCTAGACTTAATTCATCAAGATTGGTCAGGAAAAATGTCATGCCAATTCTAGATCTTCCGATGATAATTCATTTAGCCAACAGGGTTAGAAATTCTGAAAAAGTAAATAGGGTAATAATTACAACAAGCAAAGAATCTACCGATGATGAATTAGAAGAAGTGTCCAAAGATTATGGTTTTGATTGCTATAGAGGCTCTCTAGATAACTTGATGCAACGCATAACAGATGCTGCCCTTCATTATGAGTCTCCTAATATCATAGAAATACTTGGGGATAACCCCCTTATTCATGCATCATTAATTGACGATGTTATAAATCTTTATGAAAGTGATAACTATGATTATGCTGCTAACATTTCACGCGACTACGGAGACTTAGCAGCTAGTATGCAATTATTTTCAGTTGGATTAAGGGTACAGATATATAAGAAAGAAGCAGCACTCGACCATATCAAATATCCAGAATACTTAACTAATGGCAAGCATCCATCCGCATATATTTTTGAAAACTCAGAAACATACAAAGCAGGATACCTAGAGGCGTCTGGACGATGGAAATTTATGAATAAGCCAGACCTAAATTTTGCTGTGAACTATCCTAAAAACTTTGAACTCAATAGACTAATTTTTGAAGAAAATTATCCTCATGATAATAATTTCAATTTAGAGAAAATATTTGAACAGCTGGATAGTCAACCGGAGCTTATAGAATTATTTGGAGCAGAATGGTAGACAAGAATTTCAATCATAGAGATACAAAATAAAATAGAAATAAAAAACCAATAGATACCAAAATCCTCGTTATAACAAAACTGATTATAAAGCTATGAAGTTAATAATCCTTTCAGCATTAGCTCAAGAAACTGAATATTTAGAAACTGATCACCATATTATCACCACTGGTGTTGGTAAAGTTAATGCAGCATTTGCAACAACAAAAGCTATAAGGGATGAAAAACCAGACTTAATAATCAACTTTGGAACCGCAGGCTCTTTGAAAAAAGAGATTTCTGGTTTAGTTGACTGTAAATACTTTTTGCAAAGAGATATGGACTCTAGGCCTTTGGGTTTTGAATTAGGGGAAACGCCCTTTGAAATAGATCCCCCAATAATTATTGAAGCACCAAATAACTCGATAAATAATATAAATATGAACTTAATATGTGCTTCTGGAGAGTAAACCAAAAATATGTTTTTTTTGTTTAGGTGAACTTTTCACTTAGCTGTTTTCTAACTTTTGTTGTGGCTAGTTCTTTATATACATTTTCATCGATATAATATGGCTCCATAGGACTTGGATTTATCTTATTCTTTTCATATAGGCCACCAACATAATCACATCTAGGATCATCTTTACCATATACTTGTTTTGCAAGTTCTAACCATCCAGGTACATAAAAAAGGCCATTCTTTTCTTTAAAGTCATATGTATTTGTATAGTCCAGCATTTTGTAATAGTCGCTACCAGGAATACCAATATAAATAAATCTATCAGCAGTTGTAGGATTTAATTCTTCTATAAATCTCTCAGTCTCATCACGATCTTCTTGTGTTTCAGTTGGTAGCCCATAAACAAATGTTGTATATGTCAGCATCCCATTAGCATGAAATATTGGTAGTTTTTCAATAAAATGCTTCCTTAGTTCGGCTTTTTTCATGTAAGTTAACATTCTGTCACTTCCACTTTCAATTCCAATATAAAGGGCCACACAACCTGCTTTCGCCATCTTTTCTATGAGATGTGGTTTGAGATTTCTGACCCTTGTTTCACAGGCCCAATTTATTTTAATATTTTCTGCTATTATTATGTCACAGAACTCTTCAACTCGTTTCGCGACAACAGTAAAGTTATCCTCCCTGAAGTAAATTCCTTTAGCACCATATTTACTTTGTAAATCAACTATATAGTTAACAAGGTTTCTAGGGCTTATGCCTCTAAATTTTGTATTTGCTACCCCACAAAACATACAGGAGAACGGACATCCTCTAGTTGAGTTAAGAGTTATAACTGGATGTACATTACTTTCAAACATTTGTAATTTCCAATTATATGGTTTGTCAATAAAGTGACGAAAATCCGGGAGAGGGAGTTTGTTTATATCCTGTACGGATGCACTTTTTACAATGCCTTTTTTTGTTTTTCTTCCTTCTACTATATCCAAAGCAGCTATTTCACCTTCTCCGTTTACCACATAATCAAAATAGTCAGTTAAAGTTTCTGGTAGTTCATTTGCATGAGGTCCGCCAATCATAGTTTTAATGTTTGGGTATTGGTCTTTAATTTTTTTTGCTAACTTTGTTCCTTCATAATAGGAAATTGTAGCCATATACATTCCAATAAAATCTGGTTGATATGATTCAATTTCATTGAAAATATCAATCTTTTCTTTATTTCTTACAATATGGGAAATAATTGTAGAAGCTTGTTTTTCACCTTTTTCATCTTTGTGTCCACCACCAAAATGATACAAGTCAATAATTTTAGTCTCATGACCAAACTGTTCCAAATAAGAACTAATATAAGCTAAACCCATGGGAGGCCTGCCATCTCCCATATGCATAGGGCTGGCATCTGATTCAGGCCTTGGAGCAGAAACTAATAAGATCTTTATTTTATATCTCCTAATTTAATTTGATCATCAGGATCATAATCTACAAGTACAACTTTACCTAGTACTTCATCCAATTTATCTGGCGAAATTCCATTTCCTGGCCTTTTAAAACTGAGATGATCTCTATTTATTTTCGTATTTTTTTTAATATGCTTATTAGCAACAATACTTTTTCTTCCGCTTTTAACAGCCCTCTCTTCCGAGTGTGAAAGCCCCTGAAATCCATCACCTATGGTTCTTTCAAACAATCTAATATTACTAACCATCTTTTTTAGATCCTTTGGTTCTAAGGAGAAAAAATGCCCTGAACCAGTAAGTTTTCTTGATAGAGTGTAGTGTTTTTCTACTACCCTAGCTCCCAAGGATACTGAAAATGCAGGAATAACCATATTGCTTTCCGGTGGGGTATGGTCGGAAATACCAATCATAATATTAGGGTATCTGTCTTTAAGCGTTTTAATTCTCATTAAGTTAGCATCATCATATTCTGTCGGATAGCTTAATGTGCAAGCCATAAGCACAAGCTTTGGGTTAACCTTAGTGATTACAGAAACTGCATTATCAATTTCTTCAAAAGTTGAGGCGCCTGTTGATAAGATTATAGGCTTTTGAAACTCAGCAACGCAATTTAGTAACTCTAGATTCACAATCTCAAAAGAAGGAAGTTTGAAAATCTCCATATCTAAATCATTTAACATAATTGCATCTTCAATACTAAATGGAGTTGAAAAAGCGATTATTCCTTGTTTTTTTGAATAATCAAAAAGTTCTCGATAATCTTCTTCTTCAAACTTATCAAGCCTTTTGTAGTATTCCTGTTGACTCATAGTTTCACTACCCCAATATGCTTCAGCATTTTTGGTAACCATTCGTTCGCTTTTATAGGTTTGAAATTTTATTGAATCCGCACCAGCCTTAGCTGCTTCATCAATCATTACTTTAGCTAACTGAAGATCACACATGTGATTGCAAGCAGCTTCAGCAATAACGAAAACTTTATTCTGCCCTAAATTTAAAGGGTTGCTATCAACAATGTTATCTATATTTCTATCTGTTTCTTGTCTAGTCATTTATAATTTAGAATCAATTTTTATCTTAAGATTTTAGAAAACTTTATATGCACTTAAATCACTGCAATTTTATATAGAAAATCTAGGAAAGTATATAAATGGATAATATTGAAGCTAAAATAGTATTTAAATCAACAGGATATAAATAATTATGAAGAAATACGCAACAGCAATAATAGGTTGCGGTAATGTCGCTGGAATGTATGGCGATATTGACGACAAGAATGTCCAAAGTCATGCACAAGCCTATCAAAATAATGCAAAAACAGAATTAAAAGCTGTTTTTGACCCTGATAAAGAAAATTTGAGTAAATTCTGTAAGAAGTGGAATATTAAGAATGGCTATATTTCTTTAGATAAGATGATTAAAGAACAAACACCTGAAATAGTAAGTATCTGTTCACCTACCCAATATCATTATCAACATTTCAAGTACCTAGTAACTATTCCAGTTTTAGGAATTTTTGCAGAAAAGCCAATGTCAAATGACTTAAAAGAATGCCAGAAAATAGTTGAATTGACTAAGAATACACCAGTTGCAATTAATTTTTTTAGAAGATGGAATAAAGATTTCCAGATATTAAAAAGTAAGATCAATGATAATTCTTATGGCCAATTAAGAAAGATCATCGTTCACCACACAAAGGGAATAATTAACAACGGATCACATGTTTTAGATTTATTAGATTGGTTTTTTGGAAAATTAAGCTTAGAAAGGGTAATTAAGAAATATAAAAAAATTAATAATGATTTTGGAGCTGATTGTCTTTTGAAAACAATTAATAGTGTTCCAATAATTCTAAGCCATATCCCCGATGTAGATTATGTTTTTATAGAAATAGATTTTATATGTGATGGGGGGATTATTAGAATAAATCAAAGAGGACAAAAGATTGACATTTTTATCAAGGATCAAGATCCTGATTATAAAGTCTTCAACAGGCTTCTGTTAAAAGATCAAATTACTACGAATTGGCAAAATTGTTTCACAGAAGCAGTATCAAATATCATAGGATCAATAGAAACCGGCCAAGAAATATTGTGCACACCCAAAGAAGCATATCGGTCTAGCTTGTTATGTGAAAAAATAATAGAAGGTTAGGTTATTCATAACAACCTTTTCTAAAAACATATTATTAAACTATAAGTCTGATATATATTTAAAAGATGAAGAGTGAGAATAAAGCAATTATCTTTTCTGAATATTCGTTCCTTAGGATATTCTCTAATCTAATCAATATTTTTAAAAAAGATACTATTCTTTTTATGCCGAATACAGGTTATTACAAGTATGCAAATAGGTATAAGAGGTATCTCCTAGTATTGGTTTTGAAAAGCATTATGCCTAGAAAAGAAATTAAAGAGGTAGCATTAGACGAGGTTATAGAGCTTTTTTGGACTTCTAATTACGATGCTGCACACACTGTTTCAAAAAAGAAGCTAAAGTTTGAAAAACATCAACCTGTAAAATTATTAAACTCTATGATAAATGACTCAACTGTCGTTAACTATTTTCAAGCCAGCCTAACTAAAGATATTTTCTACCAAAACTTATTCTCTTCATTGATCAAAGAACAAAGTAAGAAATATGCTGAACTTCTTGCTATAGGCGATTATCTCTATATTGAATCACTAGGTATTGATTCAGAACAGGGTAAAGTTATAAAGCTTCCTCAGAAGACACTTAACTTTTTTCAAGCATTAAAAGATTATTGCCTATGCTTGTTAATTCCTATCTATTTTATTATTAAAACTCTTAGAAATGGTCTAGAAAAATACCCCGAACCTTTAATAAAAAAATTAGCAATACCAGTAATAAGTGGAATTAATAGTGAATCTTCTGAGAATATTTCTGAAGCCAAAGGAATAAAGTTTAGCTCTGATGATACCTTTATTTATGGAAAAAACCTCAAAGTTGGTGAGGTTGTGCATGTTTTTAATTTTTGGGAGTTTGAACCAGAAATTAAAAAAAGTTTTATTAAAAATATGGAGGAAAGAAATATTTCTTATTTAGATGTAAAAAATTTTAAGATGAATCTAGAAACACTTAAATTTAGTTTTATCATTTTTTTTCAGATCCTAAAAAATTTATTTAAACACTTCGAAGGATATAATGATTGGTATGTTTTAAAAATGAACTCTTACTTACCCAAAGCTATATTGCATATTTTGAGTAAGCATCTTGAAATAAAGAATATAAAACCAAAAGTCGAAGTAATAAGGAATGATTACAATCCAGCATCAATATTGAGAGCAATCTTATCTAAGCAAAATCAAATTAAAACCCTAGGCATACAACACACGGCTACACCATATGATTGCCCACAACTATCATTTATTAACTATGATCATTATTTACTATTTGGTGAACTTTATAAGGAGAAGTTTAGTAATCTTCTAGCTGATACTAAAGTATCTATAAATGGAAAAGATTTTCTTGATCCAGTGATCAGACTAAAGAGGAGTAATAAGCAACAAAAGATAATTAAAGAAAGGTTCTCTGGATTGTATGGCAATAGCAATAGGCATGTGATGATAGTATTGCCTGGTAATTCTCCCATGATAAGAAAAAGTATGAGGCTGAAATTATTGGCTGCCATAAAGGAATGGTCTAAATCTAGTCAAGGGCATCATAACAAGATTATTATTAGATTTAGAAAAAAAATTGAGATCAAGACAGTCAAAGAATGGGGCGAGATATTTAATTTAGCTAAAAGAAGTAAAAATATTATTGTTGATTTTGAAAATTTTACTACTCAAGAGTTAATGTATTTATCAGATAGAATAATTATTCCCCATTCTTCATATTCTATGACTGAAGCCATGGCATTAAAAAAAGAGGCATTTAGCTTTGATTTTTCTGGATCTGCTTTTTATTACTTTGATAAGTATGGCAAGGGCCTTGTTTTAAAAACAGAGGAGGAGTTATATGAGTCATTATCAATTGACAATTTATCGATTTCCAAAAGCATTGATTATCAAAAACTATCGAGTGATCTAGATACCTTTTACGACGGTAAAAATGTTGAAAGATTACGTAATCTTGTTCTGGATCTGTCTAAATAATCAGCTTAGCTTTGCCCAAAAACTTTTAATTGTCACTATTTGCTAGGTTTGTAATGTTTGATGGATCAAGAATTTCAAGATCATCTCCATTTGAGATAGCTTTGTATGGAAAAGGTGTTCCTCCCAATCCAACCATTACCCTATATAGGTTGAATAAATTGATACTGTGAGTATTTTTCCCATATCTGGCAGTTGGACAACACTTTATTTTATTTTTTTTCAGTGATGCAACAACTTCATAGCTAAATTGTTTTCCAATTCCCTCAGGATAAGAATAATGCTCAACAGTTGAACCCAATTGTTTATTTAGGATATCCAACGATTTTCGAATGGTGTTCTTCATAAATTCTGTATCAAGATTTGAGAATATTTCATGCTTTAAGGAATGACCACCAATAATAAAGTTTTTATTACCATGCAGTTTTCTAACCTCATCCCAATTCATAGTGCTATAGTTTGGATTGTCACCAATTGAAGGATCTACTTTGGTTTTTTCAATTAGCTCCTTAACGATAATTTCAACGTCTTTCTGACTAGAAAGTTTGCAATACTTTTTAATTGAGTAAAGCGCATGTAATTTACTCTCATTGTTATCCAGATTATATTTGACTCTATTTTCACCAAGACTAATTTCAATCTTTTTTTCTTTTGTTTTTTCAATACATGCTTCAATTTTATCTACCCAAAAGAGATCAT
>MDTE01015573.1_pt1 | contig 14531 bp, 9 predicted proteins | sample 811231 | NCBI WGS metagenome assembly MDTE01 (sample SAMN05326651, study PRJNA326480) | marine metagenome | isolation source: seawater | place: Indian Ocean: Red Sea | collected 2010 | reverse complement strand
CCAGCGATGTCGGTGTGATGATTAAGTCGACCGACCGCGGACGAAGCGAGTATGTCAGCCCAATGTGGCGATCCAACATCATCTCCGTCGGCGAGGGCACAAACGGTGCCGCAGCTGTCGGCGACTGGTTCGTCAGCCACCCATACGGTGTCAGCAACATTGCAGACGACGCAATGCCTGGTCCCGTAGCGGTCAACCCTGACCCAACCAGCCAGGCAATGATGTACATGACGTGGGACAACTACAACATGTACGTCATGATTACCGGAGCGACCTTCACCATCACCGATGGAATGGTCTACTTGGACACCCAGCAGGGTGGTACCACGACCGGCGATAACTGGTATGTCAGCCACAACCTGCCATTCGAGGCAGACTACATGCTGTTCGTTGAGGATCTCAACAGCTGGGGTATCCGCAAGGTCATGCCAGGCGGCAACTGGGTCGACACGACCTCCGCCTGTACTGGTATGCAGGCAGCACCTGGATTCGGTATACCTGGAGTCACCGCTACATTCAGCGGTGTGTCCGAGTTCGCCATCCCATGGTCCTGCCTAGGCAGCCCGACCGAGTCGCTCAAGTGGCTCGCAGTCGTTCAGAACGAGAACTCCGGTCATGTGCTTGGTGTCTATCCACCACAGTACTGGAACCAGACCAGTGGCTCTGCTCAGACCTTCTTGGACTTCGGTACACTAGGTCTGACTGGCGGCGACCTGAGCGATGGTACGATGGATGACTTCCTGTTGATCTACCGAACCTACACCGCTACTGGCGTCACCCAGCCACGAGTCTACGACATCACCGTCAAGACCCGAGATGTAGACAACGTCTACTACGACTGGGGCTTCGAGACAAGCGTCTCTATGGATGTGGCGCGCGATGTTACCATTGACATCATGCGAGCCAAGCCTGTGATACAAGACTTGGTCGATGTGGAGTACGATGAGGACAGTGGTGCACACACGATATCCTTGACCAACAAGGGTCAGGACTACCAGGAGGCGTCTAGTGCGCTGTCTTGGACGGTATCCAACCACCGCAACAACCCAAGCAACGCGTCCTCGCCGTTCGCATACGATTTGACTGGTCAGACCATGACCATCACACCCGATGCGAACGAGTTCGGTAACCACATGCTGACCCTGACCGTCACTGACTCACACGGTCTGTCGTCGACCCAGTCGATCATGGTCGGTATCCAGAACGTCAACGACGCTCCTGTGATTAACAACCCGAACCACCCATCAGGCACTCCAGTCGTATCGACTGCAGATGTCGACACAGATGGTGACGGAGTCGCAGAGACCGAGGTTGAGAACGCGTTCCTTGAGGACTTGGACTTCGACCTGAATACTCTGACCGAGAATGACTGGATCGACCTATCCAAGGTTCTAGGAAGCTCAGCTGGTTCGTACTTCGTCGAAGACTTGGCAAACGAGCAGGACAGCACAGCTCAGAACAACAGTGAGACTGCGCCTCAGACCTACACATGGGGAGCCTCCATCGTCGAGGGTTACGACCCATTGACCGGTGCCTCCTACGCAGCGACTGACAGCGATGGCGACGGAACGGATGACACTTGTGTGCCATTCACAATCGAAGTTCGCAGCAACACGCTGATCATCGACAGGGACGAGTCCAACGAGGCTGGTGGAACCTGTAAGATCGAGTTGACTCTATCCGACGGCGCATCGGTGAACTCCGAAGCAACCCCGGTTCAGTTCGACCTAACCGCAATGCCAAGGAACGACATGCCAGTCATCCTTGAGCCAGACGCGAACAACGGCACCACCATCGACACGCACTACCTAACCGCCGCTGGCGACAAGGTAGCGGGTATGATTGAGGACACCACTGCAGAGGGCATGGCTTGGGAGTGGCAAGTCACTGAGGACACAGAGGACAGCGACCTGCTGACCATCGACCTCAGCAATGTGATGTTCGACAACGACCACACCTCTGACCAACTGTCATGGGAGGTCGACGAGTCGCAGGCATCGATGGACAGTTGTAACTACCACGACTACTTCGAAATCAGCATCGACAATGTTGCACACACGCTGACTTTGGATTTGATCCCTGATGCAACCACCAACGCTGATAGCAGCGAGTGGGACATGCTACAGGACGCAGACGGCAACGGCATCCCTGACTCGGCCGACAACGGCTTCGTTGACGACCTAGGAGGAGACGCCAGGCAGTCGATCCACCATAAGATGCCAGCAAGTGGCGAGTACTGTGCGGTCAAGCTATGGATGAACGACACGGCAACTGCACCATCGCAGTATGACTACACCCAGGGTGGTTATGACACCTACAGGGCAAAGTCGAGCCATGTCACTCTAGGCATCTTGGTCGACAACGTACCTGAAGCGAGGCCAGACTTCAGCTTCACCACCGATCGAGTCAACCCAAGTGCGTTTGACTTCAAGAACATCGATGGTGTACTGAGGGAGACCTCCGTACCTGTGTCGGTCGAGTTGAACATGAACGGCGACCTGCCACCTAACGAGGATGGTTCTTACAAGTACCCGTACGATGTATTGGTCTCGTACTATGTGGCTGAGGTCGACGGTGGCGCTGGTCTGTACCAGGGCGCTGTTCGACTAGGAAGCAACGGACCTGGTAATGGCGACATGCCACTACCAAGCCACGGTGAGTCCGTGGAGGTTCTGAGCTATGTCAGGCTGAACAAGTCGTCTGAGGACGTAAGAGTATACGTGGATGTCATGACCGTGAATCCATTCACCGGTCAGTACACTGACGCAACCGTCTACGAGAGGCCAGCCCTTGAGGAATTGAACTGGGACAACAACGACATGCGTGCTTCGGACACCAACTCCGAACTACCGCTAATCGTTGAGACCCGTGCTGCTCAGACAGTTGCATCGTTCGCACCGACTCTGATGGCAATCGGCCTAGTCGGTGTCTTCGTCGGAGCTCTACTGGGACGCGCCCAGAAGGAGCAGGACGACGCTGAGTTCGAGGAGGACGCTTTCGTCTCTGACGAGGGTGCAGTGAGCCCGGTCATCGCAACCATCCTACTGGTTGCGATCACCGTGGTACTCGCTGGTGTCATCTATGTCTGGGCTGGTTCGCTTGCCGACACCAGCACCAAGGGCGTACCTCGTCTGACCTTCACGGCTGAGCCGATGACGGTTCAGGAGATCAGCGGCCTAGAGCAGGAAGACTGGCACTGGAGGATTACCACCAGTTACGCTGGTACTGACCTCGCTACCCAGGCAGTCTATGTGAGCGTGTTGTGGATTAACGATAGCGGCCAGCAGGTGTACAAGACCTCCTTGGCACCGACAGGCGGCGACGTCTTCCGAACATACGGGTTCAACCCAAGCAACAGTGAGGCGATGGTAACCTTCTGGGATGACATCTCGCACTGTACTAAGGATGGCCCAGCTTGTATCACCGAGTTCGGTGCTGGTGACACAATGTACGTTAGGATGACCGACAACGACGGTCTGATCAACAGTGCGAACATCGACATCTCCTACGAGCTCCCTGGTGGAGCAGGATATGTCCTGAAGTCGTACACTGCAACGCCAACCAGCATCCGCTGAAGTGACTGAAGGAAGGCACTACCCAGTGCCGGATAGCAGGGACGCCTAGGGGCTTCGGCTCCTAGGTGCCCGCAATCGCCCTGCCATCCCCAATCGGGGGTGGCGGGGCAACCTTTCGTTTCATAACCCAGTTCGAATAGGGAGGTTCGATGTCAGGGGCTGGGTCGCTGGAGGCCGTCATCTTCGACTGTGATGGCGTATTGATTGATACTGTCTCTTCGTGGCGTATTATCCACGATCACTTCGGAACTAGCAGCGGAGAGATGCTCGATAGGTTCCTTCGTGGCGAAGTTACAGACGAGGAGTTCATGGCTGACGACATCAGTCACTGGAAGTCGGTCAAAAATCCAATCCACAAGGACGAATTGATGCGTTGCTATCAAGGAATCACGCTCAACAATGGAGCTCGTGAAGTTGTAGAGGAATTACAGGCGAGAGGGGTCGTAGTAGCAATAGTAAGCGCTGGTGTAGATCTTCTAATAGGTTCGATAGCGAACATGCTGAATGTCGATGATTGGGTTAGCAATGGCTTCCAGTACGACGATAACGGATATCTTTTGGATGACGGTATTGTTCGAGTTCCCGCTCACTACAAGGGCGAGATGTGTGAGAAGTTGTGTCGTATCCGGGACATAGACCCTGCTAATGTCGTAAGCGTAGGGGACAACCACACCGACCTTTCGATGCAGATTGAGGGCAGCAGGTTCGTTGGTTTCAATCCGAGCAAACAGATTGCTTACGATGGATTTGAGGCTGCGGGGGTACCGGTAATCGAAGGCAACGACTGCCGTGACCTATGGCCTTACTTCTATCCGGGCGAAGAGCTCTCGAAGAGTGAACAATGATTCACGCGAATGGAATCGTTGCCGTCTCATGCGTGTGAAGGTTAACGATGGTCAGGATGCAAGGTTTGGGCTGGAATCCGAGCATCCTCTGGTAACTAGTTTGATCCTGCCAGGTACTCGATTGAATCAGAGTTACTCCCTTGTGCGGTCCGCAGTAGTGCCCATGGACATGACCTGTGACGAAAATATCCGGTACGGTGTCAATCACCATGTGATCTTCAAGTTCCGGTGATAGCGGCGTTTTCCCACCCCAGGTCGGTGCTAAGTGCCTCCTTTCTAGCATCTCGGCCATCGCTTTCTCTGGTTGTGAGAAAGTGACATTGCGCATCGACGATACGAAGTCCATTATGCTGACACCGTGGTAAGAAAGTACCCTGACTCCATGGAGGCTGAAGTCGCAGGGGTTGCCAACAAAGGTTGTCGAGTTGTAGTACTCCTGAATCCTTGGATCCAACGCGGGTTGCGGCTCGGCTGGTCTGACTGCGTCGTGGTTACCCGGGAGGATCATGGTTTCGAGCCAATCAGGCAATTGCTCAATCATTCTCGCCACTCCTTCGTATTGCTGGTACAGGTCGACAATCTCTAACTCGTGTTCCTGATCTTTGTAGATACCAACACCGTCCACCACATCACCCGACAGCACGAGATACTTCACCGTGCGAGCGAGTGGGTCTTCGTGGAACCATTTGACTAACTTCTCCCACTGAGCGTGAAGGAAGGTGTTTGAACCCAAGTGAAGGTCGGAGAGAAATGCTGCTGACACACCATGTTCGACCGGTGCCTTCCGCTTTACATGCTTGTCCATAGGGGCAAGGTGGATGTCATCTACGACGAATGTGTCTCTGTTACTTTGGGGGGAGAGGAATCCGGTAACTCCTACGACATCATCTTCCATCAGACCAGCGGATCCAATCTGCACCCGTCTCCTGCCTGCTGGAGTACCATCCATCGTTCTTGGGGGGCGGAGGATGCAAAATACCTCGCCACTCTTGTCTTCGACTTTGAAATGGAGGTTCTCGCCACGGAAGTTCACATCGTTCACCAAGCCGACCAAAGTCGCTGTGTTGCGGCTATTGTCGAAGCGGCTTTTGTTCTGTAGGACATAGGCCACATCTTGTGGACGATTGGGAAGTCTGCCTGACTTAATCAGCATACTTCGCATCTTGTGCAGGCGGTCGTTGAAACATGATAGAATGTTGTCCAACTTGCCTTCAGTGCGACTGTTTCCTGTTATGTCGAAGTGGATGTCCAGTTCCATGTCGATTTCCTTTGCATCTACTCCGAATCCATCCATGGAGAAGTGTTCGAGTCCATGTGGTCTGGCGGGTTGTTCGATAGGCCGTTCACTGATAGGAGCCACTACCCTCCCCCTGCCCTCACTAGGTTGTGTGGACACGGGACTCGCTGATTGATTAGCACCTTCAGAAGCATCTAAAATCGGCTTGATAGAAGCGATGTCATTCTCATCAACAGTCTCTGTGCCCTCAGCCTCGGCGAGCAATCTTTCGAATCCATCATCATCGATTAGTCCGGTCAACCCCATGCGCACAGCGGTTTCGACAAGCCCTGCCGGATCAGGGTGGTCGAGGAACCTTTGTTGAACTCCCTTGGGAAGGAAAAGACCCGCAGCGAGAAGTCGCATCGAGAGTTGTCTCCACTCTCCATCCGACATGTTTCCCCAATGCGGGGAAGGCCGCTCTAAGCAATTGCCCCATCTAAGGTAGGTTTTCACTCGTCATCGTCCCAAGAGATGTCGTCATCTGGAATCGAAGTCTCACCGTTGGGGGGTTGTTCTCCTTCACTCCATGTGACCTCACCCTGCCAGCGCGAATGTTCATCTCCGACTTGATCTAGGGCTATGTCCAATTTGGGAATCTCGACCTCCTCGTCCGATTCCACAGTTTCTTCGTCCGGGGTATCCATCTGAACCGTTTCATCCCACAGTTCGAGTACCGATCTGAGTGCGAAGGTGGTGAAAGCGACCTTGTTTGAATGGCGGTCTCCATGACCGAACTCGGCTGAAACTGAGATTGTATCACCATTGAGATGAACCCCGACCCAAACGAGTCCAACCTCCTTTGTTTCGGTACCACCGGTGGGTCCGGCGATTCCTGTGATGGCGATTGCAACCTGTGCATTGGCTTTCTTAGCGGCTCCTTCCGCCATAGCTTCAGCAACTTCTGAGCTAACGGCACCAGCAGATCCCTCATCCTCTCCAAAGATATTCTCTTCTACCCCAAGCAATGTAACCTTAGCTTCGTTGGAGTATGTAATCCAACCTTGCTTGAACCAGCGGGACGCACCTTGTATGTCGGTGAGTGCCGAAGCCAGCATTCCGCCGGTACAGGATTCGGCCGTAGCAATGAATACGCCCTCCTGCTTCAATCGCCGTGCCAGTAGCCCGGCAAGCACCGAAGCGTCCTGTGCCATGGTGGAACCCGCGGAGCGACCGTTTTTCACCATTGGGGGTGTTTCTCAAACTCTAGGCGATTCCGCTTTTCGTAATATTTAGAGGAAAAAACTTCCGATTTCAATGTAATATGTTGTCTTTAACTCCGGAAAGTCATTTTTTTCCGAGATGCTACGCAATTGATTGTTAGCAGTTGGTTGGTGGGCCCGACCAGATTTGAACTGGTGATATTCGCCTTGTAAGGGCGACGTCATAACCGCTAGACCACGAGCCCGGTAATTCTCGGAGAAATCTCTCTGATATGAATCGATTGACCCCTCAGCCTTTTGTGTGGTGGCCAGTGTGAATGCTCCATGGCTGAGATAGCATCCTTGCTCTCTCGGCTCGAGGCGGCTCAGGTTCCACTTACGGATGCGATCAAATCAGCTATGCTAGCGATACCCGTTGAGGATTACACCGACTATGATCCAGAGCCATTCTATCACGATCGTCCATTGGTTTTCACTGAGACCGTCGAAGGGGGTGTGAAAACCATTTCCGCTCCTCACATGATTTGTACTCTGCTACATCACCTCGAACTTTCCGAGGGTCAAGATGTATTGCTAGTAGGTGCTAAAGCGGGTTATGTGGCTGCATTGGTAGGGTACATAGTTGGACCTGAAGGCTCAGTTACAGTCGTAGATCCGAGTCGGCAAGTGATAGACCATGTTCGAGATCGTCTAAGTCACATGGAAGGTATCTGCAACTTCTTCGTCCGCAAGTTGGTAAATGTACAGAGGTGCCCTCCTAACCTTCCTACTCCACTGAATCGAGCCTTGGTTACCGGTTCGCTGCCCGCACTTCCTAGGTGGTTGGAAGAGAGAATCGATAACGGTGGCTTCGTGATTGCGCCGTTGGGGGGTAGGATGACGCAAAGGTTGGTCAAACGTGAGCTTCAGGCCGAGTGGTTCGATACCGATCTCGGTGGAGTGCTTTTCGGGCCAGTCGACATCTCTGATTCGGAGAGAAGGGAATCCTGTGTCGAAGACCTAGCGATACTCTTTGAAGAGGCACTTGAGATTGGTGAGGAATTGGGTGTCTTCGACGAATCCCAGCGTAAGAATCTGCATGAATTGACTGAATCTTTGCGGAATCTGCCTGAAGACGCACCTCAGATACAATTCATTCACGATGACTTGGATGAGGACGATGAAGAGTATCTTTACATCGAGTTTGGTGATGAAGGAGGGGAGCACCCCCTCATATCTCTGTTCGATTCAGCTGCTGAGTGGTTGGGTCCCATCTGGCCGACCCTGATGGCTCTCCTTGAGACGCAGATGCAGCACCCTGGCGCACCAGATGCTGACACTGATGACATGGGTTTTGGAGCCCATAGAGACTTGGTGCCCTGAAGGGCGTTCAGCGGAGATCCTCTAGCAAGACCATTATCGGGGGAGTATCCCAATCCATCGAATGCCGCGTAGTCTTCGCAGGGAATACTTCATCGGAGAGTGACATCTCGATGACATCCTGCTTGCTGATTTTTTCCATTGGAGAACCTTGTCTTGCTTCGACCGTTATTGAGTCGTCAACCAGATAGTCGAATAGCACTGCTGGTACCTTGGTAAGACCCAACTTAATCGCAACTTGGTGGCGGTGATGGCCATCAAGTATGGCTCCAGTCACTTTGTCGACAATCAGCGGTTTGGTGTAACAACCCCACTTCAATGTCATTTCGGCGAGTTCTTCCACCTTGTTCCAGCGCACTTCTTCGTGAGTCTTGAGCCACTCCAATGGGACGAGTTCGACCTCCATGGCTCCTGCGGCGCCGTCGGCCTTGAAAGCGATTGCCGCCACCGGCGTTTTGGTGGACATGGTGTCAGGCGACTCAGAGAGCCCTCTCGGACTTGAGGCGGATCTTCCTGGTACGCCGATTACAGAGCCTCACACGACTTGGCTTGATGAACTACCTAACAGCCTACTACAGGTGATATCAACCATAGCGGAGATGGGTGAGGGTGTTTGGCTGGTAGGTGGTGCAGTACGTCAAGGGATGGCGGGCTCCCGTACCAAGGACTACGATCTTACTACCACTCTGGAGCCTCAAAAACTCCTCAAATTGTTCCGGAAGTCTCTGCCGACCGGTGTCGAATACGGAACCGTGACCGTTCGCCTTGAATCGGGTACCAAGGGGTATGAGGTGACCACTCTTAGGAGCGACCAGGAATACGCAGATGGCAGGCGACCCGATGCAGTGGTTTTCGGGCGTTCTCTCGCCGAGGATTTAGCTAGGCGTGATTTGACGATTAACGCCATGGCAGTCGATGTATCTCGCCGTATGCTATACGATCCGTTCGATGGTCTCGCCGATCTTGAGTCGCGTTGCTTGCGGGCGGTCGGCGATCCAATCAAGCGTCTGGGTGAGGATGGCTTGCGAATCATGCGCGTATACCGTTTCATGGATCAAGGGGAAGCGGGAATTTGGCTTCCTGAAGAAGATCTAGCGTCTGCGCTAATAGCATCACAGGATATGTTGTCGAGGGTGAGTGTCGAGCGGATTTGGGATGAACTCTCAAGGATCCTCCAAGGCTTCCATGCCCACTCTGTATTGAACCGGATGCAAGGTGACGGTATTTTGGATATCATCCTTGGACCTGGGACTACTGTTGCTGACCAGAAGAGTGTCTGTTCAGCTAACCCTCTGGTTGTAAGGTTAGCACTGCTTTTGAGAAGAGCCGATGTTGATTCATCTCTTAGGAGACTCAAGGTGTCAAACAAGGTACTTTCCTCAGTTCAAGAGCTATCTCGTCGCTTAGGTCATCTTCCTGATCCTAGTAACGAAGCGTCTCTCCGTGTCTACCGTGCTGCTCTAGCCTCCACACTTAGAATTCAACTGGATGCTGAAGTGGCAATTGATGAGGAATCTGCCCTTCCAGTTCTTGCAGCTCTAGAATCGCTTGCACCCAATAGGGCTGGTGAATCGCCATTGGCGGAAGGTAACTGGATTGCACAAGTCACGGGATTGGAGCCAGGTGTCCGTCTTGGTAGGCTCAAGGCTTGGCTTCATCGAATCCAGATTGAGGATGACCTCTACGACCTTTCAGAGGTTGAAGTGAAACTCAAGGAAATCGATTGGGAAAAGGGTGACCCTCTGACATGGCCGTCTCTTTCATGGCCTTAATCAAGGCTTCAGATTACGGCCGATGACTAACTTCTGCACTTCCTGTGTTCCTTCGTAGATCTGGGTGATTTTAGCATCACGGAAGAACCGCTCGACGGGGAATTCGGAGACATATCCGTATCCACCGTGGATCTGCACCGCTCTCTCAGCGACCCACATCGCTGTGTCACCAGCGAATAACTTCGCCATACTAGCTTCCGTGGAATGTCGTGGAGTTCCCTCTTCGTAGTGCAATTGCTTAGCTTTGGCAGCTCGATATACCAGCAATCTGGCAGCATCAATTTTGGTTGCCATCTCCGCGAGATAGGCTGTAATCATCTGATGATGAGCAATTGGTCGACCGAATGTCTCTCTTTCGTGAGCATATTTCAGCGATGCCTCAAATGCTCCTTGAGCGATTCCCAGTGCTTGTGCAGCGATGCCTATTCTGCTATTGTCCAAGGCGTTCATAGCAATGGAGAATCCCTTTCCGACCTCGCCGAGTACATTTTCCACAGGAACTTTGCAGTCCTCAAGTACCAACGTACAGGTGTCACTGCTACGAATACCCAGTTTGTCCTCTTTCTTACCAACCGAGAATCCCTCGAACGACTTCTCTACGATGAAGGCAGTTGTGCCGCCATGCTTCTTAGTGCCGTAGTCAGGGTGGTCGACTACCTTGGCGAATAGCACATAGATGTCTGCTGAAGCGCCGTTTGTCACCCACATTTTGAGTCCATCTAGGATGTAGTGTTTCCCGTCTTCGGAAAGGGTCGCTTTGCAGGCTAATGCGGCTGCGTCTGTGCCGGCTCCAGCCTCGGACAACGAATAAGCGCCGACCTCTTCACCAGCGAGCCTGCTGAGATATTGCTCCTTCTGTGATTGGTTACCATGTAATGCGATGGTCTTGGAGCATAGGCCAACATGTACGGCGTAGAATACAGAGAAAGATGGGTCGACACGTGCTAGTTCCTCGATGATGATGGCCTCAGATACATCATCGACAGGCATTCCACCGAACTCCTCGGGTATTGTGATGCCCTGTAACCCGGTCTCAGCGCAGAATGTCTTCCACTCCTCTGTAGGAGCGATTTGGTTCTTGTCTCGCTCTTCAATAGTAGGTGGTAGAACTGACTCCGAGAAGTCCCGAACCATCTCGCGAATCATCGTTTGCTCTTCGGTCTCTCTGAACTCCATCAGGCTCCCCAACACTGGCCAAAGAATGCCCCCTCATAACGAATTGCTTCAAGGTTGCCACTATGTGGCGACCAAAGCGCGACTCAAATCGTTAAATATAGTGCGAAAGTCGGCGCCGCGAAAGCGAGGGGTTGACAGTGTCAAGCGAAGAGGGATTCATCGAGTTCAAGATTATCGACGACAGGAAATATTCGAAGGAGGACATGTGGTTCCAGCTGCTTGAATCCGACGAAGAGACCGGCGATTTGTACAAGATTGGTGTGAGTGATTTTCTCCAAGCTGAACTCGGCGATATCAGTCGCGTCGTTCTTTCTCAACCAGCGAACATCGACGAGTTGGAGACATTCTCCGACGAAGACGAAGAGCAGTCTGGAACTGGTGCCAAGGATGCTGGCTTCAGTGGACACGAAGCAATGTTTGGAGACACTCTCGTAACCCTGAACTCAGCCTCGGGTCGATATGTTGTCGAGTCTCCTGTTGCTTGTCATATCGTGGAACTCAACGGAGAAGTTGAAGACAGTCCTGAACTGGTCAACGACGACCCTTATGGAGACGGTTGGTTATTGATCATCAGGCCGCATGGCTTGGACGAAGACGAGCTACTCGATCCTGAAGAGTATCTGGAGCACTTGTCCGAGTACTGAAGTCTTAGGCTACCCAACGGTAGGTTCTGACTCCTTCGAATGTTTCATCATCAGAGACTTCGACCAATGCGAATTCTCCCTTTGGTTTGACTACACTGCCATCTCGAGTCCCCTTGTGGAGTTCCTCATAAGTCACCTGATCGATTGCCAGCCTTCCGGATAGCCTCTCAAAAACATTCCAGCCAGCGACTACTTCTCGCCACTGTGGGTTGACCCTACCCTCAAACACCTTTGCCTTGGCTCCGGAACCGTATCCACACATTCCGAGTGAGGTGCCGGAGATATCCACATTATCTTCGTAGTCTGATTCAAAGGTGGACATCAGTGCTAGGAATATGGAACCAGTATACTGGTTGCCAATTAGGCTCGAAGCGCGCTGCCCCTTCTCGATTCGCTGTGCGTGGAATAGCATGTATTCCTCGGTTTTTGATATGGATCGCCTGTAGGCATCCTGGGCTTTCTCATGGGCTGCCATCCCCTCTGGAGTATCCTCGAAGTCGTCTATCGATGGCTCTGGGCCGATTTTGGCTACTATGCCATCCCACATCTTCAGGTCACGGCGGTCGTGGCGGAAAACATCGGGAAACATTCTCTTCGCTTGGAATGCATATGGGAGGTGCATCACAATTCTCTCCCACTTCTCAGTCATGATTGGATCCTTACCGACAGTGTGCATCCCTGCATCCACTTGCTTGCCCATGAAATCTTGGAAGGCCGTCTTCACTGCTTCCTGATAGCAGCGGTTTGAGAACTGTCCATCGAATACTGGCTCATCGCGGTGAACGCTAACTTTCTCCTCACCGTGGGCGAAGATACCAAGACGACGCACGGTAGACTCTGGCAGATGCTTAACCATCCTGTCTGCCAACCCTTCCTTGATACTCTGTCCAGATTCTCTGGCGAGTTGCAGGACATGCTGGATGACTGATGTGAAGGAGACTTCACGCCTTGGCTTGAAGAAGTCGTGAACAGGAGTTGTCGAGACTCCCCAGCAGTCTGGTATCTCTAGGAGTCTTGGGTTGTGGCGAACAAGGATGGCGCCTCCACCGGCACCTTGGGTGTATTCACCACTGGATTCCAAATCATACTTGGCGTTGTCACTGAAGACAACGATTCCGATTCGATCCCCGTCTTCTCCACCCCTTGCTGCCCAATCGAGGGTGTTGTGAAGGGCATCGACGGCTCCAATGCAAGCAAAGGTCATGTCGACAACATCACAGTTTCGGAAGCAGTCCTCGCCGTACTGTTGGGCGTAGCGCTGCTCAAGCATGTCGAGAATATAGGTGGCAGTAGGCTTGGCTCCATCCAAGGCAGATTCGGTTCCAAGGTACATTCTGCCAATGTCGCGCGGGTCGATGCCATTGCGGTCGATGAGCCTTGTAACTGCATTAGCACCCATGGTGGCGGTGTCCTCATGATTGTCAGGTACGGCCATGGCCTCAAGGCCAAGCCCTTTGTTCAGCTTGCCGAAGTCGGCACCACGCATCTCTGCGAAGTCCCTCATGTCAAAATACAACTTCGGGAAGTAGATCGCGATGTCATCGATACCTACTACAGTCATGTCCTCACCATTTCTAGCGCGCCTACGTTCACTTGATAACCTTCCCCCATTGAGAATGTTGCGGGCGCGTTATGAGAGTAAATCGAAACCAACGGACTGCGTGCTCATTGGCCTGTGATACTTTCTATTTCAGCCATAATTTCACCACGGGTGGAGAAATAGTCTACGAGTGGCTTGAGGCACTCAGCCACACCATCGGCGACACCAAACTTGAGGTCGAGAGGGTGGATTGATCCCGAAGCCACCGCGTCCCTGAGTGAGTCAAGGTCAGTCCATGTGGAAGGTTCCCCATATTCAGGCTTAGGAGTGATGGTTAACTCACCCAGTTCTGGTAGAATCACCTTTTCCACCAACTCATAGACAGGGGATTCCATATCGTTTACATCGAGGTACGCCTTTCTCATCTTCTTTCGCAGGCGATTCGCATCGTCATGCAAGAGGATAGCTCCTGATGGGTCGGACTTGCTCATCTTGTTATCGAACGAATCCATTCTCCCGCCTGAGGCCTTCAAACCGGATAGGATAGGGGTGTGGAAGCAGGTTGCCTTAGTCCAACCGTACTTATCCCCAACTTCACGCATATACATGTGCGCTTTCCTCTGATCCATGCCACCAAGTGCAATGTCTATGTCGAGCTCAAAGATGTCTGCTGCTTGCATCGCCGGGTAGTAGAACCGTGAGAGGTCACCATCGGAGGAGTCTTCTGACCTGCCCATGATGCTGAAAGTTCTGCGGACACGGTTTAGACTCATGTTCTTCGAGCAACGCAGAACCCTTGCCCAGTATTCACCTGAGTCCATCAATTCGCTTGCGTAGAGGAATCTGAGTTGCCCTGGTCCATCACCTTCTGGTGGACAGTCGAGTAAACCACGGAAGACTTCCTCCATGTATCGTCCACACGATTGGATAGCTTCCATGTCCCCGTCGAATTTGTCGTTTACCCAAGCGTGCCAGTCGGCTAGGAAGACGAGGACATTCACCTCTGCGTCTAGGAGTCTCTTCAGAGTCTGCGAGATTATCTTCCAGCCGATGTGAGCCTTACCAGAAGGTTCGAAACCTACGTAGGCGCGTATAACTCCATCTCCCGCGTGGGAACTCGAATTAGCGATACATTCGATCAGATGTTCTAGTCCGACCACTTCTTCCACGCCAGCAAGCAT
>MDTE01086126.1_pt1 | contig 14532 bp, 12 predicted proteins | sample 811231 | NCBI WGS metagenome assembly MDTE01 (sample SAMN05326651, study PRJNA326480) | marine metagenome | isolation source: seawater | place: Indian Ocean: Red Sea | collected 2010 | reverse complement strand
GCAAAAGCCGGGTATGACGTCGCCATCAACTATGCGCGCAGCGCGGGGGAAGCGGAAAAAACCGCCACCGCCTGTGCCGAGGCCAGTGCCGATACGTTGTTGATCCAGGCCGATGTCGCTGACGAGGCCGACGTGCAGAAGATGATCGCCGCAGTGGAAGAAAAGTTCGGCCGGCTCGACGTGCTTTGCAACAACGCCGGCACTACAACCACTGGCCTTGCCTGGCAGTTCGAGCAGATCGATGTCGAGGACTGGGACCGGGTATTTGCGGTCAATGTGCGCGGCGTCTTCCTGGTGACCAAACACGCGGCGCCGCTGCTGAAAGCGTCCGACGACGCCTGTGTCGTCAACACCAATTCCATCGTCGGGGCGCGTCCCGGTCCGCAGGCATTGCCCTATTCGGTGAGCAAGGGCGCGCTGTGGACCATGACCAAGGCACTGGCCGGTGCGCTCGGCCGGTCCGGCGTGCGGGTCAACGGCGTCGCGCCCGGCTGGATGGAAGGCGACTGGATGGAGCGCATGCTGGGCGACAATTACGACAAGCTGATGGGTGCGCGTGCCAAGCAGACCCCGCTGCAGCGCGTCGTGAATGCCCAGGACGTTGCCCAGACCGTGATGACACTGGTCGACGGCAACAAATCCGTCAGCGGCCAGATACTGGTCGTTGATGGCGGCTTCGCGTCCGTCACCTGAACCTGCTGGAGGAAAGACATGCTTGAAGGCGTCGTAAAGTTTCCGCCCGAATTCGCGCAGAAGTATCGCGAAAAGGGTTACTGGGAAGACCGCACAATCGCATCCCATTTCGCTGGCTGGTTCGCCGACTACGCCGATCGCACCGCGATCATCGATGGCGATAAAGTCGTCACCTACCGCGAGCTGGACGAACGGTCGACCCGCGTCGCGCTCAACTTGCTCGATCTCGGGTTCGGGCCGCTGGACCGGGTGGTGGTGTGCCTGCCGAACGTGGCGGAATTCGCCTATCTCTATTTCGCGTTCCAGAAAATCGGCGTCATTCCGATCATGGCGTTGCCCACGCACCGCTATCTCGAGGTCACGCAGTTCGTGGAGATAGCGCAGGCCAAGGCCTGTTTCGTGCCGGCAAAGGCGCGCGACTATTCCTTCACGGATCTGGTCACCCGTCTGCGCGATGAACACGCCTGTCTTGAAATGGGGATCGTGCTCGGCCCGCCGCAGGACGGGTTCATGACCGTCGACGAGCTGCTGGAAAGAGAGCCCTCCTCTACCCAGGCCGACATCGACGCCATCGAAATCGATCCGGAAGATCCGGCCGTGTTCCAGCTTTCAGGCGGCACCACCGGCATTCCGAAGCTGATCCCGCGCACCCATAACGACTATATCTGCAATACCAAATTCGCCTGCGCATCGACCGAAACCGGACCGGACAAGGTGTTGCTGGACATTCTGCCCATCGGCCACAACCTGCCGCTGGCGTGCCCCGGCATGCAGGGGTTCCTGATGAAGGGCGGCACGGTGGTGTTCGCGCAGTCGACCCGGGGCGAAACTCTGTTTCCGCTGATCGAAAAGCACGGCGTAACGCATATCCATTGCGTGCCGGCGCTACTGATCCGCTGGATTCACGACCCCGCGATCGGCGATTACGATCTGTCGACACTGGAATATCTCCAGTCCGGCGGGCAACGCCTGCAGCCGGAGGTCCGGCGCCGCACGTACGAGTTGATCCCCAGCGTGTTCGTGCAGGAAAATTTCGGTATGGCCGAAGGCATGCTGTTCTTCGCCGAGAAACATCATGAGGAAGCGGTGCGGATGGAGACCGTCGGTTTTCCCGTCTGCGAGGACGACGAGGTCCGGATCGTCGACGAGGACGATAACGTCGTACCGTTCGGCGAGGTTGGCGAAATGTGCTGCCGCGGCCCCTATACGCTGCGCGGTTATTTCGGCTCACCCGATCACAACGAACGTGCCTTCACGTCCGACGGCTTCTACCGGACGGGGGACCTGATGCGCCAGCATCCCACGGGCGCCTATCTGGTCGAGGGGCGCAAGAAGGACCTGATCAATCGCGGCGGCGAGAAGATCTCCGCCGAGGAGATCGAGAACCTGATCCTGACGCACCCAGCTGTGAAAAACATCGCCTGCATTGCCATGCCCGATCCTGTGTTAGGCGAGAAGATGTGCGCCTGCGTTATCCCGGTCGACGGCAAAACCCTCGACCTGGGGGAGCTGATCGCGCATCTGGATTCGTACGAGCTCGCCCGGTTCAAGTTGCCCGAGCGCCTGGAGTTGATGGACGATTTCCCGCTGTCGCCCTTCGGCAAGGTATCCAAAAAGACCCTGGTCGAGGATATCGCCGCCAAGCTGGCGGCGGAGGCGGGGTGATCCTTCGCGACGGCCCTTCGGGCCTCCTCAGGATGAGGTTATCTATTGTTTGGTGTTAATTAAGCCTCATCCTGAGAATCGCTGAAGGCGCGTCTCGAAGGACGAGGCGTCGCGGTCTATGACAATCTAGGAAACAGCACTTCCGCGTTGCCGCAGTTTACGGCGGCGCGTTCGGTGTCCGTGAACCCGTCCCAGGAATCGAAGCCATTCGATTCCGCCGTCACCTTGTCGGTCGAGATATAGGGATAGTCGGTGCCGAACAGGATGCGGGATTTGTCCGCGATCCCCGTCAGCCCCGCTAACGGCACGGCATGGCCTGACAGCGCGGTATCGAACCAGAATTTCTTGAAATATGTCATCGCGCCTTCCGGATAGTTCTCCCGGAAAGGCATGTCGTGATCGAAGATCGCAATCCGGTGGGCCAGGAACGGCAGCGTCCCGCCCGAATGGGACAGGATGAACCTGATATCCGGATAACGCTGTACCACACCCTGCAGGATCAGGTTCACCCCGACGCGGGTAGTCTCGAACGGGTAATCGATCAGCATGCGGGGGATGTCCCAGCCATCGGCTTCCGTCCCCGGGGGATAGCAGGGGTGGATAAAGACGACCGCCTTGCGCCGGTTGAGCTCTGCATACAGCGGCTCGAAGTCGGGATGGCCGATATACTTGTCGTCGATGCTGGTCAGCAGGGTGATGCCGTCCAGCTTCAGCTCGTCCAGTGCACGCCCGCATTCGGCAATGGCCGCGTCGATATCCGGCAGCGGCAGGAACGCGAACCCGCCGAACCGGTCGGGACGGTCCGCTGCCAGCTCCGCCAGATAATCGTTGCACTGCCGCGCCAGCTCCTTGGTCTGATCGATATTTCCGTACCAGATGCCTGGCGACGTAAACGACAGAATGGATGTTGCGATGGCTTCGTTGTCCATCACGTCGAGGCTGTGTTGCGGTGTCCATTCCGGAAATCCGCGATACGCCGTGCTGGTGATCCCCGCGCTTTTCTGCGCCTCGATATAGAATTCCGGCAAGACGTGATGATGGACGTCGATACGACCGTCTGACGGCATGGCTGCTCTCCCCCTGATACGGGAGAGATTTTAACGACGCGACGGCATTGCGGAAGCTTTAGATGATGCGGCGGCTGGGAATCTGCTAAACTTTTCTGAAACGGCCCATAAGAGGCTTCTGACAGGGAGGAAATTGATATGACGGTTTCCACGCAAAGCTATGCCAGCGGCACGTCCGACGTGCCGCTGATCGGGTCCACCATCGGCGCGCAGTTCGATCTGGCGGTGGACAAATGGGGGGACCGCGATGCGCTGATCGTGCGCGAACAGGACGTGCACTGGACCTGGTTCGACCTGAAACAGTGGGTCGACGATTTTGCCGCCGGGCTGATCGATCTCGGCCTGCAGCCGGGCGACCGGATCGGTATCTGGTCCCCGAACAATTCGGAATGGGCGATCACCCAGTTCGCCACTGCGAAGGCCGGATTGATCCTGGTCAACATCAACCCCGCCTACCGGGTGGCGGAGCTCGAATATGCGCTGAACAAAGTCGGCTGCGTGGCGCTGGTGACGGCAGCGGCGTTCAAGACCAGCGACTATCTCGGCATGATCCGCGAACTGGCGCCGGAGCTGGACGGCGCGGAACCGGGCGAGCTGAATGCCGCGAAACTGCCCCATCTGCGCCACGTGGTCCTGATCGGTGGCGACGAAACGCCGGGCACCTATGCGTTCGCGGATATCCTTGCGCGCGGCAAGGCGGCGGGACATACCGCAGTCGAAGCGCTGGCGCCGAGCCTTCAGTTCGACGATCCGATCAATATCCAGTTCACGTCCGGCACCACCGGCGCGCCGAAGGGCGCGACGTTGACCCACCACAATATTCTGAATAACGGGTTTTTCGTCGGTCGGGCCCAGGCGCTGGGGGAAGACGACCGTATCTGCATTCCGGTCCCGCTCTATCATTGTTTCGGGATGGTGATGGGGAACCTGGCATCGGTCACGCATGGGGCAGCGATGGTCTATCCCGGCGAGGGGTTCGATCCGCTGGCGACGCTGGAAACCGTGGCGGCGGAAAAATGCACTGCGCTTTACGGCGTGCCGACCATGTTCATCGCCCAGCTGCAGCATCCCGATTTCGCGAATTTCGATCTTTCCAGCCTGCGGACCGGGATCATGGCGGGTTCGCCCTGTCCGGTGGAGGTAATGAAGCAGGTCATCGAAAAGATGCACATGGAGGGTGTGACCATCGCCTATGGGATGACTGAAACCAGTCCGGTCTCGACCCAGACGTCCATCGACGATCCGGTCGAACGGCGGGTGTCCACCATCGGACGTATCCAGCCGCATCTGGAGGTCAAGATCATCGACGGCGACGGGCGCATCGTCGCCCCCGGCGTGACCGGCGAATTGTGCACCCGTGGCTATTCCGTGATGCGCGGCTACTGGGACGACGCCGAGCGCACGGCGGAGGCCATTGATGCCGGCGGCTGGATGCACACGGGCGATCTCGCCACCATGGACGAGGCAGGCTATTTCAACATCGTCGGCCGCATCAAGGACATGGTGATCCGCGGCGGTGAAAATCTGTATCCGCGCGAGATCGAGGAATTCCTTTACCGTCACCCGAAGATCGCCGATGTGCAGATCTTCGGCGTCCCGGATGAAAAGTACGGCGAGGAGCTGTGCGCCTGGATCAAGCTGGCCGACGGAGAGGAAGCCGACGACGCCGACATCCTGTCGTTCTGCAACGGCCAGATCGCGCATCAGAAAGTGCCGCGCTATATCCGCTTCGTCGACGACTATCCGATGACCGTCACGGGGAAGATCCAAAAGTTCGTTATGCGCGAACAGATGATCGAGGAGCTCAAGCTGTCAGAGGCGAAAACCGCCTAAAGACCGCACTTCTCCCGTTGTATTTCCGGGCGGGCCGTGTCACACCGCGCGCCATGTTGCAGATCGACAATCTTACCTACCGGATCGGCCCGCGGGTGCTGCTGGACGGCGCAAGCGCATCCGTGCCCGCGGGGCATCGCGTCGGGCTGGTGGGGCGCAATGGCACCGGCAAGACCACGCTGCTGAAGCTGATCATGCGCGAGCTGGAGGCGGATGCAGGGTCGATCACCGTACCGCCCCGCTGGCGGATCGGGGTGACCCGGCAGGAAGCGCCGGAAGGCGACGGTTCGCTGGTAGACGCCGTGCTGGCAGCGGACACCGAGCTTCAGGCGCTCAACGCGGAAGCCGAAACTGCCACAGATCCCGACCGGATCGCTCGCATACACGAACGTCTGGCGGAAAAGGACGCGCACAGCGCCCGTTCCCGCGCCGCGCGCATTTTGGCAGGTCTTGGCTTTGACGAGGCGGCCCAGCAACGGTCTCTGAACGAATTTTCCGGCGGCTGGCGCATGCGCGTCATGCTGGCGTCGCTGCTGTTCACCAGGCCGGATCTGCTGCTGCTCGACGAGCCGACCAACCATCTCGATCTCGAAGCGGCGCTGTGGCTTGAGGAATATCTCCGGCGCTACGACGGCACGATCGTTATCGTCAGCCACGACCGGGGATTGCTGAACCGCGTCGCTCAGGAAATTCTGCACCTCGAAAACACCAGTCTGACGCTTTATCAGGGCGGCTACGACCGGTTCGAAGCCACGCGGCGGATGCGGCTGGAACAGAACGAACGCGCCCGCGTCAAGCAGGAAGCGCAGCGCGCGCATATCCAGAAATTCGTCGACAGGTTCCGCTACAAAGCGACCAAGGCCAAACAGGCGCAATCGCGGATCAAGATGCTGGAACGGATGGAACCGATCCCCGAACACACCGAAGGGCCGCCGGTCACCTTCAATTTTCCGGACCCCGATCCGCCACTGGCGCCTCCCTTGTTCAGCGTGCTCAATACGTCGGTTGGATATGACGGCACGCCCGTGCTGAAACAGCTGTCGCTGCGGCTCGACGAAGACGACCGGATCGCGCTGATCGGCGCCAACGGCAACGGCAAGTCGACCCTGATCCGGCTGCTGGCGGGTCGGCTGATGGCGTTGTCCGGCACGGTGACGGCCGCGCCGAAGCTGCGGGTCGGCTATTTCGCCCAGCACCAGACGGACGAGCTCGACATGAACGCCACACCGGTCATCGAGCTCGGCCGCAAGCGCCCCAAGGACACGGACGAACAGCTGCGCAGCCAGCTGGGCAGGTTCGGATTCAGCCAGCAGCGCGCAGACACAAAGATCGCCAGTCTTTCGGGTGGCGAAAAGGCGCGTCTGCTGTTTGCGTTGATGACCTGCGACGCGCCGCACATCCTGCTGCTCGACGAGCCCACCAATCATCTGGACGTGGATTCACGACAGGCACTAATTCAGGCCATCAACGGATTTGCCGGAGCGGTGGTGATTGTCAGCCACGACCCGCACGTGCTGGCACTGACCGCTGACCGGTTCTGGCTGGTGGCGGAAGGCACCGTACAGGCCTATGACGGCGATCTTGACGAATACCGGTCGCTGCTGCTGGGCGGAGAGAAGAAATCCCGCGCGGCGGGAGGTCTCAGGGAGACGCCCGCCCATGAATCGCCCCCGGTCGACAAACGGGAACAGCGGCGGCTCGCCGCAGAGAAACGCAAGGCGCTGGCCCCCTTGCGCAAGCAGGTCGAACGGATCGAGAAGAACATGGAGAAGCTTGCCGCCGAAAAGACCGCGATCGAGGAGAAGATGGCAGACCCCGAGCTTTACGAAGGGGCCGCCGACACCCTGGTCAGACTACAAAAGGATCTTGGCTGGGTATCGCAGCAACTGGCTGCGGCCGAGGAAGCCTGGCTCGCCGCGCAGCAGGAACTGGAGGCGGCTGCGGAGGCGGTTGCGTAGGGACTCTTCCGCGCCCATTTTCGTCATCCCCGCGAAGGCGGGGATCTTTGTCCGGGAGATTCCCGCCTTCGCGGGGATGACGGCAAGGAATTGCCCGCCTCGCCCGGCGATTTCAAACATGCTAATCAGACGCTCGGGACATTCGAAAGGGAGGATGGAATGATCGATCTGCACGCCGCGCCGACGTCGAACGGTTTGCGCGCCAAGATCATGCTGGACGAAACGGGGCAGGACTACACGCTCCACCCGGTGAACCTGGCGGAAGGCGAGAACAACTCGGACGATTATCTTGCGTTGAACCCGATGGGGCTGATCCCCACCATCGTCGATCCCGACGGCCCGGACGGAAAGCCCGTGACGCTGTCGCAGTCGATGACGATCCTCACCTACCTGGCGTCGAAATCCGGCAAGTTCATGCCCGACCACCTGGCGATGGACATGATCTTCTGGCGCAACACCATGTCAATCGCCACCGATATGACCGGCGTCCTGATGGCGATCCTGACCATCGGGCGGATGGAAAATCCGCACCAGCCGACTATGGACGACTTCGGCGCGCGCTTTAACCGCTATCTAAAATACTGGGACGGGCTGATGGCCGAACAGAAATACGCCGGCGCCGACGAGGTCTCGATCGCGGATTTCGCATTCTACCCCGTGATCTATCGCGCCAAAGCGGTGGTACCTCAATTTACTAACGGCTGCCCCAATATCGACCGCTGGTACGAGGAAATCGGCGCGCGCCCCGGCGTGCAAAAGGGCCTCGATTTCAGCCAGGGCTGAATTAACGTACACAAGGAAAAAGAACTATGAAAATCGCCGTTCCCGATCTGATTTCCAATTCGTATTTCCCGGCGCCAGCGGCTGTCGAGCTGGGCTTCTTCGAGAAAGAAGGGCTCGACATGACCTACGAGCTGATCTTTCCCGTTGACGACGCCAACAAGGCGCTGCGCGACGGAACAGTCGATTTCGTGGGCGGTTCCGCCCATTCGACGCTGGCCGGTTTTCCGGAATGGGAGGGCGCGAAAATCGTCTGCGCACTGTCGCAGGGAATGTACTGGTTCCTTGTCGCGCGGACGGATCTGAACATTGCACTGGGCGATGCGCAGGCATTGAAGGGCCTGAACATTGGTGCCGCTCCCTGGGTCGATCTCGGCCTCCGCGCGTTGCTGAAAGAGGAAGGCATCGATCCCGATACTGACGTGAATATCGCGCCGATCCCGGGCACCGTGGCGCCGGGCGTTTCGTTCGGCGTGACCGCCGCGGCGGCGCTGGAAGACGGTAAGATCGACGCGTTCTGGGCCAACGGCATGGGTGCCGAGGTGGCGGTAACCCGTGGTGTCGGGACCATCGTGCTGGACCCGCGCCGCGGCGTGGGGCCGGCCGCGTCCTTCAACTTCACGCAGCCGGTCTTCGCGACGACGCAGAAAATGATCGACGAACAGCCGGACACGGTTGCAGCGGCTGTGCGCGCCATCGTCAGCGTGCAGAAGGCACTGAAGGAAGACGTCAGTCTGGCGACCGAGGTTGGACGCAAAAGCTTCCCCGAAGCTGAAACCGCACTTATCGCCCAGGTTGTGGAACGGGATCTTCCGTTCTACGACGCCGCCATCACACCGGAGTTCGTCACTGGGATGAATGCGTTCTGCCGCGATATGGGGCTGATGAAAGGCGACCCGGCGTTTGAAGACGTCGTCGCGACCGGGTTCGGTAACCTTTGGTAAACCCTGTGCGTTAACGAATTAGCGGTGATTGCCGGGTATTCTTGATGGATGTCCGCAACCGCAACCGCCCAGGAGAACGAGAAGGTCGCCATAGCTCCGGCCGGTGCGAAACAGGCGTCGGCACTCAATTTCGTGGCGAGTTCCATCATTTGCTGGTCCATCCTGATCGGTGCGTTCATCGTTGATCAGATGTTGCCGCCGGAAAATTCAGGCACCGTTATCGCGGTTTTCCCGCCTTCGCTGTCAGAGGCCGAGATTTCGGTTGCTGTGACGACCGCGCAGGGTGAAACCGTGGCGCCCACACGCTACAGCCGGGCTGTCGTCGTGGAATCCACGGCTCCCGGTTTTGTCGAGCGTCTCGAAGATGCCGGCGCGGTGACGGTGATCACCCCAATGGGTCCGCTAGGCGCGTTCCTGCTGGGTAACCGCGCAGCCGATTTCGACTGACATTACCCACAGAATTAACTCCGGGCCGTCTGTACTTACGTCCGATTGTAGGTGAACCCGCCTGACAAGCTCCTATGGATTTACTTCCCCGCCCCCCGAGCCGGGGAGCCAGTAGCTTTCAGGATGCGGTGTGTCCGAACACTGGACCCCCGGGTCGAGCCCGGGGGAATAGAAAAATACTCAGGGTAGATTCAACCAGACGCTTCCCGGTACCAGTCCAGGATTTCTTCACCCGTCATAACGACGACTCCCGGCTTGCCGAGCATGTATTCCAGCAGCTCGCGCACGTAGCGGATACGGTGTGCGACGCCTGAGATATAGGGGTGGACCGCAAAAGACATCACGCGGACGCTGTCTGCGCTTTCCTCGTAAATTGTGTCGAAATAGTCGATGGCCCGGTTTTTGAAGACCGGCGAATCCTGGTTCTGGATCAGCGAGACCACAATGTCGTGGATTTCGAAGTTGTAGGGCAGCGCGACGATGTCTCCGTGCTCGGTCTTCAGCGGGATCGGCTGATCGTCGAACGCCCAGTCGCCGATATATTCGAAGCCCGCTTCCGCGAGATGATCCAGGGTCTCGAACGTCTCGGTCAATCCCGGCCCGAACCAGCCGCGCGGCTTGTAACCCGCGATCTTTTCGATGGCGGCGACGGTCTTGCGGATATTCTCGCCCTGGTCCTCGACCTTGTGCATCGGGATCTGTTCGTAGGCATGCGCGTTGCATTCCCATCCCATTTCGATGCAGGCTTCGACCACCCGCGGATAGACCTCGCAGGCGCGCCCGTTCATCGTCACCGTGCCCTTGATGCCAAGGTCCGAAAACAGTTTCCGCAAGCGCCAGAATCCCACCCGCATGCCGTATTCGTGCCACGACCAGTTGGGCACGTCGGGCAGCATCGGCTGGTGCTGTGGCGGCGGCAGGACGGTGCGCGCCATGGCGCGCTCAATGTCCCAGACTTCCAGCGACATCAGCGGCCAGAGGATCATCCGCCCGCCATCAGGCAGCTCCAGCGGAGGCCGGTCGTCAATGCTTGAAAAGGGAGTACGTTCGCTGGGCTTCATGGCCATGGTATTTCCGTCGGTTTTGTGGACTCGCGGCGAAACCTTAGCGTCCCGTGACCGCCGACGAAAGTCGGCGATGCGCGAAGGCGGTCAGTTGAGCGTGACCTGGCAGGCGTTTTTCAGGTCCTTCCATGCTTGCGGGGTCATGGACGCGCCCGTGGCGCGGGTTTGCGATCGAATGAACTCCATCCTTTCCCGTGTCGGCGGATGCGTGGAGATCAGTCGAAGGGCCGGGTTCTCCGTGTCCTGTTCGTATTCTTCGAGCAGGCGTTCGAAGAACCGGGTAAGACCTTTTCCGTCGATCCCGACGGCGTTCAGCCGGTCGATGGCGAACTGGTCCGCCTCGCGCTCTGCGTCTCTCGAATAGGCACTGTTCAGCACCCATTCGGCAACGCCTGCAATCAGGACGCCACCCGTGAAATCGCCGATCAATGCGCTGATCAACAACGAGACGGCGGTTGTCCGGAAGATAGCCTGGGTGGGATGTGCATGAATGACGTGGCCGATCTCATGGGCCAGAATTCCGGCGATCTCGTCGGGCGATTCCGCCGACTGAAGCAGCCCGTCTGTCAGAACGACGATGCCGCCCGGCAAGGCGAAGGCGTTCACCAGCCTCGCGCTGATCAGATGCGTTCGAATGTCTGATTCCGTCGCAACATCCTGCATCAGGCGGTTGGTCAGATCCTGAAGTGCCTGGATGCCGGCGACGTTCAGGCAGAATTTCACCGGGCCCGATTCCGACGGAAGCCGCGGCAGAATATCGACGACCTCCGTCAGTGCCGCATCGCCAATACTGCGTTTGACCCGTTCCGGCGTCCGCGCGGCGAGCTGGTCGGATAGAAGCGGGATCAGCACCAGCACGATGACGGCAAGGGCGGCGATCGCCAGCCCTGCCCACGCACCAACCTTCAATACGGTGCGTCGGTTGGTACGCACTCTTCGTGCGGCGGCCGGGGCAATTTCCGCCAGTCGTAAGAGAACCGCCGCATCCTCTACGATCAGCCGCGCCGTCGTGCCTTCCAGCCCGATCCGCGCGGGCTCCTCCGGCCGCGGACGTTCGGCGAGGACGATCTTGTCCACCGCCCAGGTGGCCAGCAGCGCCCCGGTCTCGAGATAGATGGCGATGCCGTCCCCGGTCAGCGCGATCGACACGTCCTGTGGGCGTGCGGTCCTGCCGTCGAAATAGCGGGCGGTAAATCGGGTCTCCGCGGTCACGCGTCAGAAACCCCCGACGTCCAGCGCGTCCGCGAGGCCCTCGCCGTGGCTTGGCAGATTCGCCGACGACTGAATTACCCGGTCCAGGTCCTGCGGATTGTCGACGGTCATGGTTTCGCAGGCGCGTTTCAGTAAGGCCACATCGATGAACAGTGTACGCAGCAGGCCAAACGAAAAGAAAAACAGAAGGAAAAGCACAGTCAGTGCGATATGGCCCGAACCGCCTGCCCCGAAAGCGTCATTTTGATCCCAGTCGAATGAGACTCCGAATACGGCAGCAACAAGCCCGAAAAACAAGAATATCGAGATCCAGAAAACGATATAGACCCGATAGACGAATGGCGCCGGCATCTCCGATTTCAGCGAAACGTTATCAAGCCGGACGCCGCCGACGATATGGCGGAATTCTGCCACGCCGTACCAGATCTGGATCGCGATCGACAGCACGAAGATGGCGAGCGGCCAGTACTGGATCTGCTGGATCAGCATCAATGCGTCGTCGCCAACGTCCTGCCCCTGGGCCGATTTTTCTTCTATTTCGCCAAGCGCTGTGAACGTGTCCCAGTTAAGCCCGGAGAAGGCGACGATACCCAGTGCAAAGGGGATCGCCGCGACGATCCACCGCTTGAACAGCCAGCGGCCGCTGGCTTCCAGCGACAGCGTGGAGGAGCCGAAGCGGGCGTTATTGAAGAAATACTTCAGGGTGGCGACCCGCAGCCAGGGATAGGCGAGCCACAGCGTGACCATTGTGAGGAGGCCGTATCCGAAGGAAATCAGCGCATAGCGCAGAGAAGACCCGTCTAGCCCGAACCGGACGCCGCGCCAGGATGTCCTGGTCAGACGGTAGCGCCGCATGCGGTGAATAGCGATCTGCACGAGAAACAGAATGACGGTGTAGTAGACCGCATCGACGGCCATCGACACCCAGAACGGCTGGCCAATGAAGAAAAACTGCAGCAGGGAATAGACGGCCCCCAACGGCACAAGAACGACGATCGCGATCAGAAAGCCGACGAAAAGCTCCGCCCCGGTCCCGAGATATTCCAACGGCTCGTCCAGGAAATTGGTATGGCGCCAGAAGAACTGCCGCACCCGGGTCTTCGCCCAGAAACGGTATATGCCGAGCGTGATTATCATCAGCCCCAGATTGCGCAGCAGTAGCCAGAACAGTGGCTTACGCGATCCATCGAACAGAAGCTGTTTCCGAGCCACCGGTTCCGCCGGTACGGCGTTTTCGGGAACGACCATGATCGTATCCCCCACATCTTGAACGAGAGGCGCTCAACTTTGCCCATCTATGGTTGCGGGTAAACCCCTCGCCATGTCCCGGCGGCTCTGGCCCTGCGACGGGCAATCGTTATATTCGGACGCAAGACAAGGGAGCGCGACGTGACGGCGAAATTCAAATCAAAAGCGGATTCCAAAACTATCCCCGTGACGCCGGTCGAATCGGAAGTGTTCGACGCCTGGCTGAAGAAAGAGCCGAAGGACATTCAGACCTGGGTGAAATCATCCGGTTTCCGGGCCAGACCCGGACAGATCAGCCTCGTATCCGGGGCCAACGGTGCGCTGTCGCGGGTGCTGTTGGGTGTCGAAAATCATGACGGGTTTTGGGACTACGCGGCTTTGCCCAAAAATCTGCCCGCAGGTAGTTACCGCATAGATGCGCGAATGAGCGCCGCCGGGGCGACAGCTGCCGCAACCGGATGGGCGCTGGGCGGATACCGTTTCGATACCTACAAATCGGGCAAGTCCAAAACCCTGCCAACGCTTGTTTGGCCTGCCCGTGCGGACAAGTCGCGCGTGAATGCCATGGCAAGCGCGGTATCGCTGGTGCGCGACCTGATCAACACGCCGGCGGAAGACATGGGGCCGTCTCAGCTTGCCGCCGCTGCGCGCGTCCTCGGCCGTCGGTTCAAGGCAGACGTGACGGTGATTACCGGCGACGCATTACTGAAGCGGAACTACCCGACCATCCACGCGGTCGGCCGCGCGAGCGACGATCCGCCGCGCCTGATCGACCTGCGCTGGGGAAAGAAATCCGATCCGAAGGTCTCGATCATAGGCAAGGGCGTCTGTTTCGATACCGGCGGGCTCGATCTCAAGCCCGCCGCGGGCATGCTCCGAATGAAAAAGGACATGGGCGGTGGCGCGCATGCGCTGGGTCTCGCCAACCTGATCATGGCGCTGAAACTTCCGGTGCGCTTGCGGGTGCTCGTACCTGCGGTCGAAAACAACGTCGCCGGCAATGCGTTCCGCCCGCTCGACGTGATCAAAACCCGTAAAGGCATCACGGTCGAGATCGGCAACACCGATGCCGAGGGCCGGCTGGTGATGTGCGACGCGCTGGCGGAGGCGGATTCGGAAAAACCGGACATGATCGTAGACTTTGCCACCCTGACCGGCGCGGCGCGCGTCGCGGTCGGCATCGAGCTCGCCGCCATGTTCTGCAACAACGACGAACTTGCCGCGGATATCGAAAAGGCGGCGTATGCCGTGCAGGATCCGGTGTGGCGGTTGCCCCTGTGGCAGCCTTATCGGCAACTCCTCGACAGCAAGGTCGCGGACATCAACAATGTTTCCGAAGGCGGGTTCGGGGGTGCCATCACAGCGGCGCTCTATCTTCAGGAATTCGTCAACGACACAACGCCCTGGGCGCATTTCGACATCATGGCGTGGAACACATCGCCGCGGCCCGGCCGCCCGGTGGGCGGCGAAGCACAGTCGCTACGCGCGGTATTCGAAATGCTGGAACGGCGGTACCGTGACAGTTAATTAGAGCCAGACCGGCACCGGCAGATCGTTCTCTTTCAGGAATTCCGGGTTGAACAACTTCGACTGATAGCGCTGACCGCCGTCGCACAGGATG
>MDTE01016650.1_pt1 | contig 14533 bp, 16 predicted proteins | sample 811231 | NCBI WGS metagenome assembly MDTE01 (sample SAMN05326651, study PRJNA326480) | marine metagenome | isolation source: seawater | place: Indian Ocean: Red Sea | collected 2010 | reverse complement strand
GCCTCGTTTCGTCGTCACGAGATGGCGGAGAGGGTGGGATTCGAACCCACGTGCCGGTCACCCGACAAGACGCTTTCGAGGCGCCCCCGTTACGACCACTTCGGTACCTCTCCGTAAGACGTTGCCCGGTCAACGACCGGGCCCGGTGCGCGACCGGGTTCGATTCCCATCGCGCCGGGTGGCAAAGAATGCCTGCATCAGTTCTCGGCATTCCTGCTCGAGGACGCCGCCCTGCGCCATGACCCGATGATTGAGGGCCTCGGCCTCCAGGATCCTGAATACCGATGCCACCGCGCCCGCCTTCGGTTCGGGCGCGCCATACACGAGCCGGCCGACCCGGGCGTGCACCAGCGCGCCAGCGCACATCAGACACGGCTCGACGGTGACGACCACCGTCGCCCCCGTCAAGCGGTAGTTGCCTACCGTTCGGGCGGCGTCACGCAAGGCATCGACTTCGGCGTGCGCGGTGGGATCCACCGACGCAATCGACCGGTTCGCACCTCGGCCGACGATAACGCCTTCGAGTACAACCACCGCGCCGACCGGGACCTCGTCCCGAGCCGCGGCCTCGCGGGCCTCGGCGAGCGCTTCGCGCATGAATCGCTCGTCTTCAGTCATGCCCGCCGAACATCTTCTATGGTAACTGATCGGGCCAAGGTGGGGCCCGTACACGACAAGGGGTAACCCGCGGCGCGGACCACCCCTCGCACACCAACAGACCGCCAACGCGTGGCTTACTGGGTCGGACTTTCGTCGATCCAGACCCGGATGTTGTTGTCCGCCTCGACGACCCGCACCATTTCGCCCCGCATCGTGCTGAGCTGTTCCACCGCGGCCCGGATGTTGAGCATGTTGCCGTCACCAGACAGGAGCGCATCGACGACCTGGACCGGCACCTCGACGCGGACGGCCTCCTCGGCGTCGGCGTTGACGTCCACCAGCACCGTTTCACCTTCGCGGGCGATGCGCACGTCGTTGCCTTCGTGCTGCAAGGTGGCGAACTCGACGTCACCCACATCACGCAGCTCCTGCCACACGCCGCGAATGGCGGCGACGGGAACCTCGTGTTCGGACCCGAGCTGCAGCTGCCCATCGGCCACGATGGTGTCCGGGGCCAGCGCGATGGCGGCCTCAATGGCGGCCAGCGGCAGATTCAGGTTCATGTTCTCGCCGTTGTCACTATTGACCTCGACGTGAATCCAGGGCTCGGGTCCCTGCGCCTGCTGCGCGGACAGACCGCTCACCGCGGTCGCGGCGATCGCCGCGACCATGACCCCGAGCACTGCGGTTGACCAGATGCGCCGAGTGTTCATCCTGCTCTCCCTTGTCTGGTCGGGCGCCGGCCCGACCCGATCGTGTCTCTTCGCTCGGGTATACGGTGCCCCCGGGGAAAAGGTTCTGCCGGTATAATCCCGGGGCCCCATGCGGCACCTCACCACTGTTGCGCTGGCGGGAATACTAGCGCTGGCGGCCGTCGACGCTCTCGCCCAGGAACGGATCTCGCTCGGAGCGGACCTGAGCTTCTACGGCGACAACACGGAGTTCTTCAATCCGTGGCGCGAGGGTGAGACCCTGCTGGGATCCGAGGGACGCATCTTCCTGGACGTCGACCTCAATGATCAGGTCACCGTCAGGGCCGGCGTCTTCGGCAACCATTCTTTCGGTGACGAAGACACGTTCCGCACGGTCCGGCCGGTCCTGGCGTTGCACCTCCGGGGCGGTCGGTCGCATTTCATCCTCGGGTCGCTCGACACGGCCCGCTACCGCAAACCGGGAGCGGATCGCGGTGGACCACACGAGCTGCTGCCGCCGCTCCAACGGGAGACCCTCGCGTTCACCCGTCCCGACGAGGCCGGGCTCCAGTGGTTCCTCGACAGCGACCGGATCGAACAGGAGCTCTGGCTCAACTGGCAGCAGCTCAACACGGAGACGCACCGCGAGGCCTTCGATACCGGCGTCCGGGGCGAGCTCGCGCTCGTCACCGATCCGCGTCTGCCAATCAGCCTGAGCTATCAGTTCCATCTCGTGCACCATGGCGGCCAGCTGTTCGACTCGGGACCGGTGGGCGACAGCTGGGCCGGCGGGCCGGGGGTTGTCGTACGCCTGCCGGATGGGCCATTCGACAAACAGACCGTCGAGATCCACGGGCTGGTGGCCCGTGATGTGCCGGATCGGGCCGTCCTCGAAAGCGCCGAGACCGGGTTCGGCCTCTTTACACGCTACGCGGCCGAAAAGGCGGGCTGGCGGTCCCACTTCATCGCCTGGCGCGCCCGTGACTTCGTCAAGGAAGAAGGGGACAACCACTACGGCTCCCGTCGAGGCGACGGTCGCCTGACGCGACTGCGCCACTATTTCGAGACCGGGCTCACGCGAATCTTCAGACCGGCCGATGAAGTCGGCGTCGAGCTTTCAGCCCGTCTCCATCGGGTCGACACGGTCCACGACTACTCGTACCGGATTCTGGCGCACATCGAGCTGGCCAGGCCGCTCTGGACCGGACCGTAAACGACGTCAGAGCGCCGCGGTGAACGTCTCCACGAGTTCGGGGACGGACTGACGGTTCCACGTTTCGTTCACCCCGACCAAGATTCGCCCATCGGGCCGAGGCGCGCCAAGCAAGATCTCCCGCTCGCCCAGTCGACGCCGGAACCGCGCCACATCGTCGGTCCGAACTCGCAGCCAGAACAGGTTGGTCCCCCGGGGAACCCGTTCCACCGAGAACGCGTCGTGCGCCCCGATCCGAGTGATGACCTCCTCCGAGGCGTCGACGGCGCGGCGGAACCGTTCAGTGAAGCCTGGAAGGTAGTGCAACGCCGCCGCCGCGAACGGCCATGCGCCCGGCAGCCCGGCCCCGAACATGCGCCGCGTATGGAACATATCGTCGAGGAGCGCACGGGGGCCGGCAAGGATCGCGCCAGACGCGGCGTTGAAGTACTTGTAGAGAGACACGTAGACGGTGTCGAAGGGCCGCGCATACTCGGCGACGTCGACGCCGGTGTAGGCACTCTGCAGGAACAGCCGGGCGCCGTCGAGGTGCAGCCCAATACCCTCCTGGCGGGCGAACCCCGTCACCCGATCCAGCTCCGTCTGATCGAACGTCTCGCCGAATCCCCTCCGCACCGGTGTCTCGACCGAGATGACCGACACCGGTCTGGCGACCCGACCACTCCGGGTGCGCGCGATCACCTCCTGCAAGGCGTCGAGGCTGAAGGTGGCGGCGTCGGGGGCCAGGGGCATGATGGCGATGCCGCTGAGGGTCTGCACGCAATCGCCAGAGTCGTTGTACAGGTGGCTTTCAGCCTGCAGCACCGCCCGCCCCTCGCCGCCGGCCAGCGCCCGCACCGCCAGATGGTTGGCCAGGGTACCGGTCGGCATGAACACGGCGCGCTCCTTGCCGAGCAGCCTGGCGCATGACTCTTCGAGCTGAGCGACGACACCGCCGTTGGAGTAGGAGTCGCGGTCGATCCGCCCCCCGTCGGCCAACCGGGTCAGGAGGCGGCCCTGCTCGAGGGCGGTCAGTCCCAGGCCGTCGCCGCTCATCCGGACCTGCCGCGGCGCCGTCAGTATCTGCTGATCCTGCACTCCCGGTGCCGCGCTGAGGTGTCCCGGAAACAGCGTCGCGCCTAACCCGGTGGCGCCCACCTGGACGAACCGTCGCCGATCGAGTGTGCTGGCCATGCCCCTTCTCCTCGCGCTTCTTGACGCATTGTCTCCGACGGATCGGCACCGGTAAACAGCCGGCCGCCCGACGAGGCTTGGCGGGACACGGGGACCGGGCGATACTCCGCAGCATGCGTCTCCTCATCGTTACCGAACAGCGGACCTACCTGCGGCATTTCGAGGAGGTCGTCCTGGAGCTGGCCGCACGCGGCCACGAGATCGATGTGGCCTCGCCGGCCACCGACAAGGTGGTGTTGAGCGACGCGCTCAAGCACGCCATGACCCAGCTGGAGTGTCCGGTTCAACGGAGCGACGAGTGGGCGGACGTCATCAAGCTGCTGCGGGCGACCAGGTCCTACACCCGCTACTGGAATCCTGTCTTTGCCGACTCACCCAAGCTCCGGAGGCGGGCGTTCCGCAAGATGGCGGCGCAACTGACCGACGGCAAGAACCACCTGGTGGGGCGCTGCCCCCACTGCGAGCTGGCCATCAAGGACGAGCTCTTGACGGAGATGGTCCAGTCGGCCACGGCGGAAAAAGGCGAACGGTTGAGCACGCTGGGGCGGCTCATCGAGGCCGCCGTGCCGGCGGACCCTGATATCAGCCGCTTCATCCAGTCCCGCTCGCCCGACCTCGTCGTGGTCACCCCCCTCGTGCAGCTCGAGACGTTCCTCCCCGACTATGTGAAGAGCGCGAAGACCCTCGGGATTCCGACTCTCACGCCGATCTTCAGTTGGGACAATCTGAGCAACAAGGGGTTGATGCACGTGGTGCCGGACCAGGTGCTCGTGTGGAATGACACGCAGCGGCGGGAAGCCATCGACCTGCATGACGTCCCGGCCGAGCAGGTGGTCGTCACCGGGGCCCCGCGGTTCGATCCCTTCGTGGCGATGCAGCCGTCAGTCGATCGGAGCGAGTTCTGCGCGGCCAACGGCTTCGACCCGACGCAGCTCGTCATCGCCTACCTCGGGTCGTCGCAGCTGGTCACCCCCGACGAGCGGAGCTTCGTGGAGCCATGGGTACGGGCGCTGCGAGGCGCGTCGGACCCACGACTCGCCGGCGCCAACCTGTTCCTGCGCCCCCATCCGAGACAACGTCACGATTGGCTCGCCTGGGACATCAGTGACTGGGGGAGGGTGCAGATCTCCATCTCGGATTATCAGAACGCTGACCAGCAGCTCTACGACGCGCTTCACTACTCAGCGGCCGCCGTTGCGCTCAACACGAGCGCGGCGATCGAAGCGGCGCTCGTTGGCACTCCGGTGTTCTCCGTGCTCGTACCGGAATACGACCAGGGCCAGCGTGGCACCGTCCACTTCCACTACCTCCTGGAGGAACAGGGCGGTTGTATGCGCGTGGCCGCGTCACTCGACGAGCACGTCGACCACCTGGCGCGGCTGCTCGACGGCGACCAGGACGCGACGCGCGACCGCAACGGTCCCTTCGTCGAGACGTTCGTGAACGGTGGCCTCAGCGGACAGAGCGCGACCGAGCGGATGGTCGAGACCATCGAGCAGGCTGCCAGCGGCGACCAGACGTCGCCTGCATCTAGCGCCAGTCGTAGCGCAGACTCATGAGTGCCCGGCGGCCGAGCAACGCCCCGCCGAACGCCTCCCAGTGCTCGCTGTCCAGCAGGTTGGTGATGTCCAGCCCGAGCGACACCGCGTCTGAGACCGGGTAGATCGCGCTGACGTCGACGTTGGTGTACGACTCGACGGTGCCCAGGAAGAAGCCGTCGCTCCACCTGAAGTCGTCCACCCACCGCAGGTCGAGACTAGCGCCGGCCCCGTCACATTCGTAGGCCAACCCCACGCTGACACTGTGCTCCGGACTGTTGGGCAGCAGGAGTTCCTCCGGCACCTACGGGCACATCGAGAGTCTCGAAGTCGAACCACGAGTAGGTGAACGACGGCCGGAGCCCGGACGGCGACGCGTAGGTGACTCCAACGTCAACCCCCTGGCTGTCGACCCGACCGTAGTTCGCATACGACGCGGCCACCAGGATGTTCGAGCCATCAGGGCCGTTCGACAGCAGGGACGCCAGCGCGCGGATCTGATCGGCCAGGAACCCGGGCAGGGCCGCCGGGGCCGCCCAGGGACCGAAGTTCGGATTCAGTCGCCCGAGGGGGGTCCCGACTTGCGGCAGGAGGCTGGTGACGAAGTCGGATGAGCGACTGCGGTAGTAGTCGGCCGTCAGGAACGTCCAGCCGCCGATCAACCCCTTGTAGCCGACCTCCACGTCCTGAATCGTCTCGACATCGAGGTCTTCATTCCCCACGGTCAGCACCGGCGTCAGGCCAAAGCCGCAATCGATGCCGAACGGGGCGCAGAATCCGTTGAGCAGACTGAGGTCCTGCGGGAGCGAGATCGGCGAGTTCAGGAAGAACTCGAGCGAGTTCGAGATCTGGAACGCCCGGTTGTAGGTCAGTCGAACCGTCTGGTTCTGGGCCACGTCGACCAGCACCGACGCCCGTGGCGACGCCTGGAAGTCGTGCAACGAGCTTCAGTCGCCCCGCAGGGCGCCGACGAGGGTCACGCGCTCCGACAGGTCCCAGGATGCCTGTCCGAACACACCTTCCCGGTCCGCCGTGATCGGACGGAACAGGAAGGACTGGGTGCCCGTGCACTCGTCGAAGCTGTCCATCTCCTCGACCCCCACCGTGCCGCCGACGACCAGTTGGAGATCTGGATGCGGTGTGAAGTTGGCCTGGCCCTCGGCCGTCAGCTTGTAGGAGTTATTGACGAAATTGACCGTCGTCGACAGTCCCTGGTACCCGGTCAGGTTGAAGTGTCCGTCGTAGTTGACCGACGCGGTAAACCGCTCGTTGCTCACGTTGAAACGCGCCCAGGGGCGCTTCGCATCCCGATTGGGCGAGTAGGTGCGCTGGGCGTGGACCATCACCACCCCCACGCTGCCCTGGGCGTGCCAGCCCTCCATGGTCAAGGTCACACCGTTGTCCAGGTACTTGTCGAACCGGATTGCGCCGAACACCCCCTGGGACTGTTCGCCGTCGAACGGCACGACCTCAGCGGGGAGGCAGTCTCCAAACCCGCCCAGCGGGCATGCGACGCTATACTCCGCCCCCCCACTCGCGAGACCGCGAACCCATCGCGCGCACGAACCACTGGTTCCCCAGGTCTTCGGCCCAACGGCCTTCGAAGTTCACGGTGTCCCGTTCGCCGAACGACACCCGCGCCGTGCCGCCCAGCGCTGGTCGGTGACGAGGAGCTCACGCCGGTCAAGGGACAGCTCACCGTGCTCAGACCGCAGCCCGACGTCGACTACTCGACGTTCGGCGCGGCCACGCCGACGGCCGGCGGCTTCCTGCATATGCAACCGCGACGGGACGGCATCGCGCTGGGGGGCACCTCGGACGAAGGCGACTGGTCCCTCGACCCCGACGAGGAAGCGCGCCAACGGATCGTCGACGCGCACATCGACCTGTTCGCACGAATGGGTTAACGCCCAATCCGCACGTCGAGTCGGACGTCCCATTTCACCGGTGTGGTCAGACCGAGGGCGTCCTGCAGGCGACTCGGTTCGGCATCGATCCAGCGGACCAGGAGGTGGGTCTCGCGGTTGAGCGCCACCACGCCTTCATAGTGATGCTCATGCTGGGTTGCCTGCGTGAACGAGCGGGCGACACGGGTGAGGCGAAACTGCAGGAAGTCCACCGCGGTCGCGTCGCGGGTGAACGGGCGGCGGAGCGGCCAGGGCATGCCCACGAACAACTCGACCGTGCGCTCGATCGATCCGGTGAGCCGCTCCTGGCGGCGACGCCAGTCGAAACCGACATGGCCGACGTTCCGGTCTTGCTCCTGGGCCAGATACAGTGCCTCGGCCGCCGCCGTCAGCTCGCCGAGCTCGGGTGACAGCGACAGGCGCTCGCGCAGAGCGCGCCGCCCGTCGATCGTGTGGACCCGACGCTCGTTGAACCCAAGCGCGGTGGCGCGACGCGCGAGGTCGAGCGTCCGTCGGGCCGCGTCCCCTTCCCGATCGAACTGGTGCTCGCGGGTGTAGAGCGTGGCGCCCCACCCCATCGTCTCGTCGGATCGTAGACCCAGGTCGACCGCCGCGCGGGTTCGGTATCTGCCTCGCGCCACCAGATGCGGCAGCACTTCGACGGCGGCCGCGACCCCGGTCACCCTGAAGGAACTGGGGATGACGCCGCGATCACGCTGGTAGGCGAGCTCCGAAGTGACCTCGACGGTCCCACGCCACAGATAGGAGAGGTCGGTACCGATCCGATCCCGCGAGAACTCGCCCAGTCCGTCGTCGATGCGGGTCGTCGACGCCTGGGCATGCAGTTCAAGCTCGAGCCCGCGCTGCCACAGCAGCCCACCGCTCAACTGGCGGCGTTGTCGCTCGCTCGTCGCGCTGAGCCCGGCCTCGACCGCCGTCGCCTGGCTGCCACCGACCAGGAACTCCAGATCGGGTCCCATCCGCAGCGCCGCATCGACTTCGTGGCGCCACCCGCCACCATCGAAATCGGCATCGCGTCGACTGCGTGCCTCGACGAGGAGCCGCGACGCGCGGTAGCCACCCCTGAACCCGAGTCGCCCATCCGTATGGTCGACCCCGAGATCGAGTCGACGCGTCGTAACCTGGAACGCTCGGGTGTCTCTGCTGACCCGTGCCCCGACGAACGCGCGGTCCAGCACCTGGACCCGGGCGCCGAGATCGGACTCGGGCGCATCGCCTCCGCCGACACCGACGGTGAGGCCAACCAGGTCGACGCCGTCACAGCTGGCTCGGGTGCAGGGAACCAGGGTGGAGGTCACCGGATAGGCCGGCGCTCCGGTCCGCTGCGAGGGCCGCGTCTGGGACGCTCCATCGACTTCCGTCGACCCGACGCCAGCCGAGACGGTGGCTCCGTGCAGGAGGCCCGTGAGCAGGATCGTCGCGGTGGTCATGTGATGAACCGGAGCAGGTCGGCCGAGGCCATAACTTCCCGGTCGTCGTCGGTGGCCAGATAAGGAGACAGGTCCGGAATCAACGAATCGAAGGATGCCGAAGGGGCGCCGCCCTGAGCCGCCTGAACCTGACTGGTCAGGTGAGCCGCGAGCGCGGTCGACTCGACACGAGAGGAGAAGCCACGCTCCTGGTCCCCGCTCAACTCGAATAGCCGGTAGCGGTTCGGGTGAAGGTCGAACAGGACGTAGTAATAGATCCGTTCGAGCGTCGGCAGCCAGCGCCGTAACTCATCGGCGACGCTGGTCGTCCAGTCCAGGTGCCGGTCGGTGCCGGGGATCCCGGTCTCGGTGACCCAGATCGGCTTGGTGGCCAGACCCGAGAACTGGCGGATGGCCACCTGGTCGTAGACATGAAGCGCCACCACGTCGCAGTAGCGCTCCAGACCGGCCCGAAACATCTCGCGCATGCGCAGCACGCCGTTGCGGTCGCCTACCGACGCCGCCGACACCAGCGGCACCTCGGGCGCCCACCGACGGAAGTCGTCATGCGTAGGCCTCAGAAACCGCATCACGTAGTCGCGAGGCGGCAAGTCGTTCTGGCGGGTCGGCTCGTTCAGGATCTGGACCGCGAAGCCGCCCGCGCGCGACACCCCCGGAAGGGGTAGGACAGGCTGAGCGAACAATGCCGCGACCGCCTGCACGACCCGGGCACGCGCCACGGGACGCCCCAGCGCGCGCGCGACGTGCGGACCGGTATCGAGGTTGCTCACGATGCCCAGCACGTCGACCCCGAGCGCACGGGCCGCGCGCACGTACGGGATGGCGGCCAGGAAGTCGCGTCCCAGCCCGTCGGCGTCGATCGCGAGCGTGGTGCGCAGCTGGGCGAACCCCAGCTCGTAGACCCCTCGCAGCTGCAGCGCGATCAGCTCCGGCAGGATGACCGGGAGCTTGTCCAGGCCTTCGAGCCGGCGGACGGGATGGACGTTGATTCCCCCGTTGACGCGGGGGACGGCGGGCAACCGGTCGCCCGAAGCTGGCCACGGCGCGCGTGTCAACTGATGGCCGGACCAGACGAGGCCGGCGAGCCACTCGCGGCGGGACCAGAAGCGCGGCAGGACGCCGGTCATGCGCGGCGCATTATGGCACGCGAAACGGATGGCGCTTGCGACGCGTATCCGCTGCGAGTAAGACGGCTGAACTCGTAGGTACGCCAGCGGCGTCGCAACAAGCACAGCAGTGGAGTCGAGGGCTGAACCCGGAACTGCCGAAGCCCATCCCCACGGGGAAAAACACGGGCGCTGGCGTTTACCAGCGCGGCGACTCGGCGTTACTGCTCACGAGCGGCCTGGGCCTCGAGGATCCGTTCACCTTCGAGGGCACCAATCATGCTGAGGTTGCCCTCGTGGCACGCGTAATCGTAGAGGCGCGGACTCGCCTCGCGGGTGAAGGAGAACTCTCCGCGCCAGGCCTCGGTGTAGTAGGTCGGATCATCCACTTCGAACTGATAGTTCAGCTCGGTCTCCGACGTCCGGGTGAAGCGCTCGGTCACACGAGCCTGGTCACTGAGCAGCATCGGACGCCCGATGGTGGAGCGCTCGGGATTCCGCTCGCTGTAGTGGGTGGTTTCCACCACCAGGGTATCCCCCTCCCAGCGTCCCACGGAATGGCCGCCAAACCCGGTGACCGCGTCCGGCCGCGGCTTCTCGCTCATGTGAATGATCCGGACCGGGTTGACCTCTTCACTCACGATGGCAATGGTGTCGGCCGCTTGCACGAAGCCGTGGAAGAGCTGATACATGAACGCCCGCATCGGTGGGTCGCCCCACGCCTCGATGCACCGTTCCACGCCCGGCCGATCCTCGGGACCGTCGTAGCCGCGGCCTTGGAAGTACTGGTGTCCGGACAGGCTCAGGCCGAGCTCGTTGAACGGCAGGAGACCGTCCGCCGGATAGGTGATGACCGAGCTTCGATACGCCTCACCCACCCGGGCCATGACGTGTGCTCCGAACCGGTCGATGTCTGGATCGTCATTCCCCGCCAGGATCTGCTCGACCGCGGCCGCCACTCCCGCCGCCTGCTCGGCAGACAGGACGAGCGGGAGACCCGGCGGTCGCTCCAGTCCCGTGCTGAAACGGGTGCTCCAGACGCCCTGGAAATCGGGCTGCCCGTGCTGGGTTCGAGGCACCTCATAGGAGGAAGCGGACGGTGCAGACTGGGCGAAGCCGGGGCTGCCGATCAGGCAGGCAATGAGCGCGACCGAAAGGGAACGAATGATCACGAGTGCGTCCTCCGTGCAAAGTGGGTCAACTGGGAGCAACCGCCCCGCAGGACTCTGACGAGGATGTCCCTTCCCCGCCTACTCGTCAATGGGACCTTCGGACCATCAGAGCCAGCGTCCTGCGGGGGACGCCAGATTCCACCGAGTCCAGCGACCCCAACCAGTTGCACTCCAGTCGGAATGAACCGTACCGGGTTTTCCAGAGACTCGGTTAGTTGACTCCGGCCATCAGGGCTGGGGTCTCGTGACGCCGATAGTACTGCTCTTCATACTCCGCCGGGGGCACGTGCCCGATCGGTTCAAGCAAGCGCCGATGGTTGAACCAGTCGACCCACTCGAGCGTGGCGAACTCGACGGCCTCGAGGTGACGCCATGGGCCACGTTGACGAATGACCTCGGCCTTGTAGAGACCGATCACCGTCTCAGCCATGGCGTTGTCGTACGAGTCCCCCCGACTGCCGACCGACGGGTCGATGCCCGCCTCGGCTAAGCGTTCCGTGTAGCGGATCGACAAATACTGGACGCCGCGATCACTGTGATGGACCAGGCCCGTGAGATCACTCGGTGACCGGTCGTAGAGGGCTTGCTCCAGCGCATCGAGGACAAGGTCGGTCCGAAGCGTGCGGGCCGCCCGCCAGCCGACGATGCGCCGGGCGAACGCATCGACCACGAACGCCACAGAGACGAAGCCGTGCCACGTCGCGACGTAGGTCAGGTCGGCAACCCACAATTGGTTCGGCCGGGTCGCGGTGAAGTCTCGATCGACCAGGTCGCGGGGCCGCTCAGTGACCTCGTCTGGGATGGTCGTCCGGCAGCGCCGCCCGCGCACGATGCCCTGCAAGCCGAGCTCCCGCATGAGTCGCTCGACCGTGCACCTGGCCACCTCGCCGCCTTCTCGTCGCAGCTGCCGCCACACCTTTCGTGGCCCGTAGACGCAGAAGTTCTCCTCCCAGACGCGGCGGATCTCCATCTTCAGCCAGCGATCGCGGATGGCCCGAGCGGGCAAGCGGCTCGGATCCGTCTGGCGGGCCTTGTGTTCGTGGTACGTCGCTGGGGCGATCGGCAACACGGCGCAGATCGACTCGACCCCGTACGCATCCCGGTGCGCATCGATGAACGCGGCCATCACTTCGGTCGGCGGTCGAGCTCCGCCTGGGCGAAAAACACCGACGCCTTGCGCAGGATCTCGTTCGTTCGTTTTAGCTCACGATTCTCCCGCTCCAGCGTCTTCAAGCGCTCACGTTCTTCGGTCGTCAATCCCGGACGCCGGCCGGTGTCACGCTCGGCCTGGCGCACCCAGTGCCGGAGCGTCTCAGCGGTGCAGCCGATCTTCTCCGCAATGGACCGCATCGCTGCCCACTGCGACTCGTGCTCACGCTCATGCTCGAACACCAGGCGCACCGCTCGTTCCCGGACTTCCGGCGAATACTTCTTCGCTCTTCCCATGGGCTCCATCCTCCCAAGAAATGGAGCCTCCGGGAAACCCGGTACGGTTCAGCATCCACCGCCCGGCGCTTGTTGAGCAACGCGCCGATGACCTTAACGGAATAGAGCAATCCGGCAACAAAGATCAGTCTCGCGATGATTACCCAGCTCATGACCGGCGTCGTCACGCTGCTAGTTCACGTGGCTCTCTCACCGCAGTTGTTTCTTTACCGCTTAGTTCACTGTGACCGGGCCACCTTGATCTGTGATCCAATACCAACGGCCGTTCTCTTTCCTCAACAAGTCCGTGTACAACTAGCCAGTGAAGTCCTCATGAAAGCAATCAAACCATGCTTCACTGCCCCACCGTTCTTGACACGCTTCAATGAACTCCCATACTTCCTGCTGGTCAGACGATAACTGCTGACTCGACGCTGTCGTCGCCGAAAGTAAAAGAATGGCAACTATCGATGCCATGGCTATGGTTGCTCTCATCTTCTGCCTCCCACCGCTCTAGCAGATTCAGGTCCCAGCAAGGTGTCTCCTGTACCAGAACAATTGCAAGAATGCCGACACGGGTCTCTCCGCAGTCCACGATTGTCAGCGTAAAGCTGAGAGAGCACGAGGCCAGGTGTCGACTTCCGTTACGAATGTTGTGACCATAAATGTAGATAATGGGCAAACGTTTCACTCAGAGCTTAAGACTATTCGCTATCACGGTGTCCCATGGAACGCAGTAATCCTGGCACGGTAGGCGTTGATTGGACGTTCGGTGGTTCCTGGCCTTACGAGCCGAAGTGGTTCGAGTCTGCGGATGGACAGATGCACTACGTCGACGTCGGTCCGGCCGATGGCAAACCCGTCGTGCTGGTACACGGTAATCCGACGTGGGGCTACCTGTACCGACACTTCATAGACAGCTTGGCAAAAGCGGGCCACCGAGCGATCGTGCCAGATCATCTCGGCTTCGGTCGGTCGGACAAACCCGACGACGCGAAACTCTACACCGTACCCAAGCACGCCGCCCGAATGACCGAACTGCTGGAGTCGCTCGACCTTCACGATGCGACTGTGGTGTGCCAAGACTGGGGCGGACCGATCTCGTTGTGGTGGGCCACTCGTCACCAGGAACGGGTCAGTGGACTATTCATTCTCAATACCTTCGCCCATCGACCTCGTGGGTCGGTACAGCTGCTCGCACCGCTCAAGTTGTTCCGTGCGCCTGGCATCGGCGAACTGATGGTGAAGGGTCTCCATATGTTCGTGAGGGTGTTTCTCCCGGCAGCGGTCATCAAACGCGACCGCTTTACTAGCGATGTCAAGGCGGCGTACCTCGCGCCGCACCCGTCATGGTCGACGCGAACGGCCATCCTGGTGTTGCCCCGTGAGATCCCATCAGGTCCGGAGGGACCGGTGGCGGAGATGAACGGTGACATCGAGGAAAAACTAAGAGAACACTTCCGGACCAAACCTGTGCGAATCATGTGGGCCATGAAAGACTGGGGCTTCACCCCGGAAATGCTCGAAAAGGAGTGGTTAGCCACGTTTCCGGATGCCGAGGTCACGAGAATCCCAGACGCTGGTCACTACGTCCAGGAAGACGCACACGAGGTAATCGTGCCGGCTCTTCTGGATTTCGTGGGGCGCTGACGCTCATGCAGCCTCAGCCCGCATGTGTTTATTCAGGATTCATGCGAGGGTGGGCACAAAAATGGGCACAGTCGCCAGCCTTGCGGCGGGACGATCCCCGTAAGTTATTGAAATAAATGGCGCGCCCTGCAGGATTCGAACCTGCGACCTTCTGGTTCGTAGCCAGACGCTCTATCCAGCTGAGCTAAGGGCGCGTGCGTGGTGTGTCGGTCCCTGGTGGGAATCAGTCCACGGGGACCAAACCCAGAGTATACACCGCTGGCACGGGCGCGCTCAGGACAGGAACTCGGGTACCCGGTCTCTCGGGCGACCGACGATCGCCTTTCCGCCGCGCATGATGACTGGGCGCTGGAGCAGGGCCGGATGGCGCTCCAGCACATCGACCACCGCCGCCGGGTTGCCCTCATAGTCGGCCGGATCGAGCCCGAGCTTCTTGAACTTCGAGTCCTTCCGCACGAGGTCCTCGACCGGGTCCTCGAGCATGCCGACCAGCGCTTCGAGCTGCGGCCGGTCCGGCTTCTCCTTCATGTAGAGGATGGTCTCGTGCGGCACCCCGTTGTCCCTGGCGACCGCCAGGGCGTAGGCCGAGGTGCTTCAATGCGGGTT
>MDTE01010895.1_pt1 | contig 14534 bp, 11 predicted proteins | sample 811231 | NCBI WGS metagenome assembly MDTE01 (sample SAMN05326651, study PRJNA326480) | marine metagenome | isolation source: seawater | place: Indian Ocean: Red Sea | collected 2010 | reverse complement strand
TGTTGCGGGGTGGAGCAGTCTGGTAGCTCGACGGGCTCATAACCCGTAGGTCGTAGGTTCAAATCCTGCCCCCGCTACCAAGTTTTATCACTAAAAGCCCCCTCGAAGGGGCTTTTTATTAAAGCCTGATTTCGTAATGAGCAGTCTTGACAAGGTAGTTACGTTTGGGGTTTTAAACTTTGAAATGGGCTTGATGGCCCATTTTTGTTTTTGGATGATATGTTACGGGGAGAAGTTTTGTTGGAAGATGCTCTTGAAGCCGTAATCAAAAGAGTAGTGGAGGGTTTGGGATATAAATTTTGGGCGTTTGAACATATATCCCAAAGTAGAGTCTCAACTCTCCGAGTATTTATCGATAACGTGGATAGATCCATTAGTGTGGAAGACTGCGCTAAGGTCAGTAGGCAGCTTATGAGCGTCCTGAATGTAGAAACAGGGTTTGAAGGAGAGTATACATTAGAAGTTTCATCTCCAGGACTGAATAGGAGACTGTTTACCAAAGCTCACTTCGAGGAGTGTGAGGGCGAAACAGTTAAGGTAATTTTGTTAAAGTCTTACGAGGGTCGCAAGAGGTATGCAGGGCGCTTAGTAGGTCTAGAAGGGGACGAGGTTGTGTTACAAACAGGGCATGAAGAGCAAATTGTGTTTCCGTTAGAGCACATAGATAGGGCGAATCTGGTAGTCAGTGTCTAGTTATGCATAAAGTATTTGTAATCGTGAGGCAGAGTAAATGAGTAAAGAAATATTGCTCGTGGTCGAAGCAGTTTCAAATGAAAAAGGGGTTTCTGAGGATATTATATTTGAGGCCCTAGAGCTTGCTCTGGCTACTGCAACGAAAAAACGATACGAAGGGGAAGTAGAGCTCAGGGTCGCGATGGATAAGAATACCGGTGAGTATGAAACGTTCCGACGTTGGAAAGTGGTATCAGATGAGACAGTAATAGAGTTCCCAGAAGCTGAAATCACGTTATCCGAAGCGTTAGAAAAAGATGAATCCATGGAGGTTGGTTCCTTTTATGAACTGCCTGTAGAATCTATGGAGTATGGACGCATCGGGGCTCAGACGTCCAAACAGGTCATAGTTCAGAAAATACGCGAAGCTGAGAGGGCACAGGTGGTTGATCAGTATCGCTCCTCTGTTGGCGAACTGGTCAGCGGGCAAGTAAAAAAGGTCTCTCGAGAGGCGGTAGTCGTGGACTTGGGCAATAATGCTGAGGCAATACTTCCAAGAGAAGAATGGATTCCAAGGGAGATGTTTCGTGTTGGAGACCGCCTTAGAGCCTTACTTAAGGAGATTAGACCGGATGCGAGGGGTCCTCAGTTAGCATTGTCGCGAACCTCGCCTGAGATGCTTGTCAAGCTCTTCACTCTGGAAGTACCCGAGATTTCTGATGGCGTGATCGAGATTTTGGCATCTGCTCGAGACCCGGGATCTCGAGCAAAGATCGCTGTAAAAACAAATGACGGTCGAATAGATCCAGTCGGATCTTGCGTGGGGATGCGGGGGTCGCGCGTGCAGGCTGTGTCCAGCGAATTGGCTAGCGAGAGGATTGATGTGGTCCCGTGGGATGACAATATCGCCCAGTTGGCTATAAATGCAATGTCTCCTGCGGAGGTTGTAAAAATTGTAGTGGATGAAGAGACTCTCAGTATGGATATTGCTGTAGCTGAAGAAAATCTGGCACAGGCTATTGGTAAAGGTGGGCAAAATGTGAGACTAGCCAGTGAACTAACTGGTTGGGAACTAAACATAATGACCGAAGAGGAGGCTGAGGAGAAACATCAGCAAGAAGCAGGATCAATTGTTGATAGATTTATGGAGCAGCTCGATGTATCTGAAGAGGTAGCAATTGCATTGGTGGAAGAAAATTTTACCACCCTGGAGGAAATAGCTTACGTCCCAATTGAGGAAATGACTGCAATAGAGGGTTTTGATGACGAAATTATCGAAGAGCTTAGGAATAGAGCGAAGACTGCTCTAACTACTATAGAGTTAACCAATGAACAAGAGCTTTCGGATACTCAGCCAGCGGATGATCTTCTAAATATGGAAGGAATGGATACCCAGTTAGCATATAAATTAGTTGGGCTTGGTATTATTACGATGGAAGACCTAGCCGAGCAAGCCATTGATGATCTTATAGACATCGAAGGAATGACAGAGGAGCTCGCCGGGGAGCTAATAATGACCGCTCGTGCTCCTTGGTTTGAAGAAGAAGCTGATATTAGTGATTCTGAAAAAAACTGATAAATGGTTAAGCTATTAGGAATATAGATGCCAGAAAAAACAGTAGAACAGCTAGCAGAAACTCTAAGCGTGCCTGTAGCCCGTCTTCTGCAGCAGATGCAACAGGCGGGTCTGCCTCAGAAAAAACCAGAAGAGGCAGTGACTGATGAAAATCAGGAACTATTATTAGCTCACCTGAAACGTGTTCACGGAGAGTCTCAAGAGTCCCCAAAAAAAATTACTTTGAAGAGAAGAACTCTATCTACCCTAAAAACTTCGGGTAGTGGTAGGGGCCGTACAGTAAATGTTGAAGTTCGAAAGAAACGGACTTACGTGCGTCGAAATGTTATTGAGGGCGAGCAAGAAATCTTAAGTGAGACCAAACCAGTCGCCCAGGAAGAGAATAGAAGCGCTGATGATGAGGCGCGACGCCGCGCGGCGCATCTAGCCGCCGAAGCTGAAGCAAAAAAGCGGCGAGAAGAAGCTGACAGGGCAGCGCAAGAAGCATTGGCCTCGGCAGCTAGAGAAGCGAAAGAGAGCAAGGAAAAAAGAGTAGCAATTACTAGTGAGTCTAAAAAAGATCCCTCTGAGGGTGATCAAGAGGATACGAGGGTCAGCGCTCGTAAGGATAAGAGAGATCGCAATGACCTTGATGATGAAGATATTCAAAAGAAAAAATCGAAGCAAGGTAATCGTAAGCGCCGCGTTGAGGAGCTCTTGGAGAATGAAGTAGATGATCTATTAAATGAAGATGTCAATGAAATGGTTAGTAAGGAGGATTCCTCTACCTTGGGACTAACCGTTGGCGCCCGTCCGAAACGGCAGCAAATAAAGGTAGAAAGTGGTCAGCATAAATTTACGGCACCCAAAGATGATATAAAAAGAGAAGTAGAGATAGGAGAGACGATTACTGTTCAGCAACTATCTCAAAGAATGTCGGTTAAGGCGACTGATGTAATTAAGACTCTATTCGATATGGGTATTGTGGCGACAATGAATCAGTCGGTTGACCAAGAAGCGGCTATCTTAGTGGTAGAAGAATTTGGCCACACGGTGAAAGCTCTCGATTCAGATGCTTTGGAGACTTTACTTAGTGATGAGCTGGTTTACGAGGCAGAATCGAAACCGAGATCCCCTGTCGTAACGGTCATGGGGCATGTAGACCATGGAAAAACCTCTCTTTTAGACTATATTAGGAAGTCCTCTATCGCTGATGGAGAAGCAGGTGGAATTACTCAGCATATTGGGGCTTATAGAGTGCAAACTAAACATGGTGAAATCTGTTTTATCGATACTCCTGGGCATGCCGCGTTCACGGCGATGCGTGCTCGTGGGGCTAACTGCACAGATATAGTGATCCTCGTGGTTGCTGCGGACGATGGAGTTATGCCTCAAACAGAAGAGGCTATCGCGCACAGTAAAGGAGCAGGTGTTCCGATAGTCGTAGCGATTAATAAGATAGATCTCGAAGGTGCGGACCCCGATCGTGCTAAAAATGAATTAGCTGCTAGGGAGGTTATCCCGGAAGATTGGGGGGGTGATACGCAATTTATCGCTGTATCAGCTTTAACTGGACAAGGTATAGATGAGCTACTAGAAGCATTAATTTTGCAATCGGAAATTTTGGAATTAACGGCAGTGCACTCTGGTCCAGCCCAAGGCGTTGTAATCGAATCTCAATTGGACAAGAGCCGAGGCCCTGTAGCAACCTTACTTGTTCAGGAAGGAACTCTATCTCAGGGGGATAACTTGGTGGCTGGTGAATTTTTTGGACGGGTTCGCGCTTTAAACGATGAGCATGGCAAAAGGATAAAAAGTGTTGGTCCTGCCACTCCTGTTGAGATTTTAGGGCTAGATGGAACTCCCGCGGCGGGTGATAATTTTATTGTAGCCAAGGACGAAAAGCGAGCCAGAGAGGTGGCAGCATTTCGCAGGAACAAAGCGAATGAAGAAAGGCTATCAAGCCCATCCATTTCTCTTGATAACTTGCTTGAATCATTTGGTGATGATGAAACTAACTTACTCAATATCGTCGTAAAAGCAGATGTTAGGGGTTCCTTGGAAGCAATTGTTTCTTCGTTGAACGATCTAGGGAATGATGAAGTTAAAGTAAATGTTGTATTGTCAGGAGTGGGAGCTATCTCCGAGTCGGATGCTACTTATGCCATTGCATCGGAAGCAGTAATCTTTGGTTTTAATGTTCGTGCAGACAATACCGCGAAAAAAATTATTGAGATGGAAGGGCTAGACCTTCGATATTATAAGGTAATCTATGATCTGGTGGATGATATTAAAGCGGCTTTATCAGGCATGCTGTCCCCCGAGATCAGAGAGGAAATTGTTGGAATCGCGGAGGTAAGGGATGTGTTTCAGTCCAAAAAATATGGCGATATTGCTGGTTGTATGGTGGTTGAAGGGACTGTCTCTAGAAATAAGACGATCCGGGTTCTGCGAGACAATGTAGTTATCTTCGAGGGAGAACTGGAGTCCTTGAGGAGAGTTAAAGATGAAGTGAGAGACGTTCAGAGTGGAACTGAGTGTGGAATTGGCGTTAAGGGCTATAGTGATGTGAAGGTGGGCGATCAAATAGAAGTGTTTGATACCCACGAAGTCGCTCGTGAGCTATAAGTTTTTATGCCTTTTGAGTCTTATCGCAGAACCAAAGTGGCTGGTTTAATAGGTAGACAGTTAGCCGAATTGATTCAGCAAGAGCTTCAAGACCCTAGGTTGGGACTAGTTACTATCAGTGATGTTAACGTCTCGAAAGATCTGAGTTTTGCGGATGTATACTTTACTGTGTTTTCTGATGAGAAAAGTGACGTTGCTGAGCTCGTGCTATCTGGCGCCTCTGGCTTCCTGAGGAGACAACTGTCGAGAAGAATCAACCTGAGGATAACTCCAAAGCTGAGGTTTCACTATGATCGGACCAGCGATACTGGGGTTAAAATAGCCAAAGCGATTGATAGAGCTATTGCATTAGATCAAGCCAGAGATGATGTCTAAGGGATACAGGAGAAAGGGTAAGACGACGCAGAGGGATGTGAACGGCTTTTTGCTTCTGGATAAGTCTCCAGGTTTCACTTCAAATGCTTCACTGCAAAAAGTAAAAAAAATTTATTCGGTTGCAAAAGCTGGCCATACTGGGAGTTTGGACCCTTTGGCGACAGGGGTTTTGCCACTGTGTTTTGGGCAGGCTACAAAATTTTCGCAGTTCTTACTGGAGGCTAATAAGAGGTATGTAGCTACCATAGTTCTTGGTACAACGACGGAGACAGGTGATGCGGATGGGCGGGTCCTAGCAAAGACCAAAGTCCCCCATATAAATGATATAAATTTTATATTGGAGCAGTTTCGGGGTGAAATTACGCAAACTCCATCGATGTACTCAGCACTTAAATTGGGTGGACAACCGTTATACAAATTGGCGAGGGCCGGGATAGAAGTCGAGCGAAAACAAAGAAAAGTAAGGATATTCAAACTTGATCTTGTTAAACATATTGATGAGGAGGTAGTTTTAGATATTTACTGTTCAAAGGGTACCTATATTAGGTCCTTAGCAGAAGATATAGGTTCTGTAATTGGTTGTGGGGCCCATGTTTCAGGTTTGAGGCGGATTCGCTCGGGACCTTACACAATTGATCAAACAATAACCACTGATAGGTTGGAACGGTTGCGCGATGACGGCTATGATGCGCTCGATAAGCTATTACTTCCGATTAGTTCTGCGTTAGAACAATGGCCAGTTGTTGAATTGGAAGATATTACTGCTTCATATTTCCGACAAGGCCAGCCTGTACAGGTAGCAAAATCACCTCTGAAAGGATGGGTCAGGGTTTACAGTGGGGCTAGGGAGGAAGACGGGTTTATTGGTGTGGGAGAAATATTAGAAGATGGAAGAGTTGCACCGAAACGTTTAGTTGCGGGGGGGTAAAAAGGTGTATATTTGTACACTTGGGATACAGCGTATCTGTAAATATGCATGGATAGCTGACATATCTTATGGAATAAATTTTTTCGAAGCATATTGGAGGAAAATAAATGGCATTAACTACAGAGAAAAAAGCTGAGATAGTTAAGGAATTTGGTTCTTCGGAGGACGATACGGGTTCCTCTGAAGTTCAGATAGCACTGCTAACGGCGAATATTGAAAGTTTGCAAAAACATTTAAATGATCATAAGCAAGACCACCATTCTAGGGTGGGTTTGCTGAGGATGGTAAGTCAGAGAAGAAAATTGCAAGAATATTTGAGAACCAAGGACACGGAGCGATACGCAAAGCTAATAGATAGGTTGGGATTGCGACGATAATGATCACGACCAAGTAAGAATTGGAGAAGAAATTGATACGTAAAAAGTTTGAATATGGAGAGCATGAAGTAATCATTGAAACTGGTAGGGTTGCTAGACAGGCAACTGCTTCGGTTTTAGTAAATGTATCGGATACTGTTGTTTTAGTGGCAGTAGTTGGGCAAAAAGAAGCTCGCTCAGGACAAGACTTCTTCCCACTGACGGTTAATTACGAAGAGAAAATGTACGCGGCAGGGAAAATCCCAGGAGGATTTCCAAGAAGAGAGACACGACCAGGGGAAAAAGAAACTCTGACGTCCAGATTAATTGACAGACCGATTCGACCCCTTTTCCCAAAAGGGTTCATGAATGAGGTACAGATTACTTGTCAAGTTATTTCGGCTGCGAAGGACATAGATCCAGATATACCTGCGATGATAGGCGTATCAGCGGCATTAGCCATTTCTGGTATCCCTTTTGCTGGTCCAATTGGAGCTGCTCGGGTTGGCCTCACAGAAAAAGGTTACCTCCTTAATCCTGGATATGAAGCGTTAGAGGAATCTGATCTAGATATGGTAGTCGCGGGAACAGAATCAGCAGTATTGATGGTCGAGTCGCAGGCAAATCAGCTGACAGAAGACCAGATGCTTGGGGCTGTACTTTTTGCACATCAAGAGATGCAAGTGGTTGTCGCGGCCGTGAAAGAGTTGAAAGCTGAAGTTGGAAAGCCCTCTTGGGATTGGCAGCCCCCAGAAGAGAATAAGTCATTGATGCAGGGTATTAATAGTGATTTTGCGGATCAAATAGCCTCTGCATACAAGATCGAGGAGAAGCAGGCCAGGCAGGATAAACTCTCAGCTTTGAGAAATACTGCCATTGAGTCTTTAGCTGTTGAAAATGTATGCTCTGCTGAAGATGTTTCTGAAGCATTCGGTATGTTAGAGAAAAAGATCGTCCGTAGAGCAATCATTGACGGAAACCCAAGAATTGACGGTCGCGATACTCGTACGGTACGTGATATATCGGTTGAGGTAGGGGTACTCCCTAGAGCCCATGGATCAACGCTGTTTACTCGTGGTGAAACTCAGGCGTTGGTGACGACCACGTTAGGCTCAATGCGTGACGCTCAGATTGTGGACGCTTTAAGGGGGTCCTATCGCGATTCATTTTTTCTACACTATAATTTTCCTCATTACAGCGTTGGTGAAACAGGCTTTTCTGGAGCGCCAAAGCGTCGCGAGATTGGCCATGGCCGTTTGGCTAGGAGAGGAATTGCCGCTGTACTTCCAAATACTGAGGAGTGGCCCTACACTGTTAGAGTTGTTTCCGAAATCACAGAGTCGAATGGTTCTTCCTCAATGGCTAGCGTTTGCGGCGCAAGTCTCTCTCTTATGGATGCTGGAGTACCGTTAAAAGCACCTGTTGCGGGCGTAGCGATGGGTCTTGTGAAAGATGATGATGGTTTTGCTGTGCTGACTGACATCTTGGGTGATGAAGATCACCTTGGTGATATGGACTTTAAAGTGGCAGGGACTGAGACCGGGGTGACTGCTCTCCAGATGGATATAAAGATACAGGGCATTACCGAAGAGATTATGGAGACAGCGCTTGCTCAAGCGAGAGATGCTAGGCTACATATATTGAGTGAGATGAATAAGGTTCTTGGTCGATCCAGAGATGCAGTTTCAGAAAATGCCCCTGCTATGGTTACGATGAAGGTTGACGCAGAGAAAATTCGCGACGTAATCGGAAAGGGTGGCGCAACTATCCGTAGTATCACTGAAGAAACTGGTGCAACAATCGATATTGAAGATGATGGGACCATCACCATCTTTGGAGAGGGAGCGGAATCCAGAGATGCTGCTATCGCTCAAATCGAACTGATCACTGCGGAGGCAGAGGTTGGAAAAACTTACACAGGTAGGGTTGCGAAAATAGCTGACTTTGGTGCATTTGTAACTATCCTGCCCGGAAAAGATGGTTTAGTTCACATATCGCAAATCGCGAAGGAGAGAGTCGAGAAGGTAAGCGACTATTTGAGTGAGGGGCAAGAGGTTCAAGTTAAAGTTTTGGATGTTGAGCGGGGACGAATAAAACTGTCCATTAAGGAATTACTCGAAGTAGAGGAAAAAAAGGATTTTGATGAGGAGGCGACAGAAGATAGCGACGGCTGAAGCGACTCCTCTAAGAGAATGACTAGCCTTGGATAATTCCTAGTCTACTGACAGCTGATCCTTCCCTCTATTAGCTCTCTGAGTACGCTGGGATCAGCTAATGTGCTTGTGTCCCCTAAAGTGTCAATTTCATTAGCGGCGATCTTTCTCAATATTCTTCGCATTATTTTACCTGATCTCGTTTTGGGTAAACCCGGAGCCCATTGAATAAAATCAGGCTTTGCGAACGGGCCTATTTCAGATCTGACTAGACTAATGAGCTGTTCCTTTAGAACCTGACTACCTGCAACATCATGCATTAAGGTTACAAATGCATATATTCCCTGGCCTTTTATATCATGGGGATACCCAACCACTGCTGCCTCGGCGACTGCAGTATGCAAGACTAAAGCGCTTTCTACTTCAGCTGTTCCCATGCGGTGCCCGGAGACATTCAGTACATCATCTACGCGACCCGTAATCCAATAATATCCATCCTCATCTCTCCTTGCCCCGTCTCCAGTAAAGTAATAGCCTTTGTACATTGAATAATATGTGGCGAAGCACCTGTCATGATCTCCGAATACCGTTCGTATTTGGCCTGGCCAAGAGCCGCTAATAGCAAGACTGCCTGATCCAGCGCCGTCTATTTCGTTTCCATCGGAATTCAATAAGACTGGCTTTACCCCAAAAAATGGAAGTGTTGCCGACCCAGGTTTTAATGCGGTGGCACCAGGAAGAGGGGCAATCATGATCCCACCTGTTTCCGTTTGCCACCAAGTATCAATAATGGGGCACCGACTATTCCCTACAACTTCGTAGTACCACTCCCAAGCTTCTGGATTGATCGGTTCGCCGACTGTACCCAAGGTGCGCAATGTTCCCCTCGATGAGTTCTCCAAATATTCGTTACCTTTGCTCATCAGTGATCGTATAGCTGTGGGAGCAGTGTAAAAAACATTTACCTTATGTTTATCTATTATCTTCCAGCACCTCGAAGGGTTAGGGTGTGTAGGGATTCCCTCAAACATCAGAGTAGTGGCACCATTCGCAAGAGGTCCATAAACGATATACGAGTGTCCTGTTATCCAACCGACGTCTGCTGTGCACCAATAGATATCTCCATCATGATAGTCAAACACATATTTATGGGTCATTGCCGCCTGGAGCATATACCCACCGGTTGAATGTAAAACCCCTTTGGGTTTACCGGTAGATCCAGAGGTATAGAGAATAAATAGCGGATCCTCAGCATTCATAATTTCAGGATCGCACGTTTTTTCTGCCTTTTCAGTTGCTTGATGATACCAAACATCTCTGGAGTCCTTCCAACTTACCTTGCTTGAGGTTCTTTCTACAACGATGACTGAATGTACATTTGGGCACTCGAGCAGTGCTTGATCAGTATTTGCTTTAAGGGGAATAGCTTTTGAGCCCCGAAGTCCTTCATTTGCCGTTACGACGAGCCGGCAATCGGAATCAAGTATGCGATCTCTTAAAGCTTGGGGCGAAAAACCACCAAAGACAACCGAATGTATTGCTCCAATTCTCGCGCAGGCTAGCATTGCGAATGTAGCCTCCGGTATCATTGGCATATAAATACATACTCTATCGCCTTTTTTTATACCTCTTTTTTTAAGCACATTTGCAAGCTTACAAACGCTTTCATATAACTCATTATAAGAAATGTATTTTTCTTCTTTTGGGTTGTCCCCTTCCCATATGATGGCCGTTTGGTTTCCCCTCGTCTTTAAGTGGCGATCGATGCAATTTACGGATGCATTCAGCTTTCCTTCTACAAACCACCTCACCTTACCTTTGGTAAAATCTTGCTCTATTACCGTTTCCCATGGTTGAAACCATGAAATAAATTCTTCAGCCTTCTTCGTCCAAAATTGCTCAGGCTCTTCGATAGAAGACTTGTACATGGCCTCATATTCTTCCTTGTGAATATGAGCGCGCGACTGAGCTTCTTTTGAGACCGGATAGACTTTTTCTTTACTCATAAATGACCTATTTTGGTGTTGATTTCCGCGAAAATAATTTTAGAGAGATGGAGACGTAGAGGTTTCTTTCACAAAATTTCTGGTACCGGATTGTAGTAGTGACGTCCCTTTTTAGTATTTGCGATTAAGCTTAACAGTTCTTGATAATCTTTGTCGTTACTCACGGGGTCTATTGCTGCAGAATTGACAATGAGTAAAGGTGAAGTTTCATAGTAATGAAAGAACTCAGTATATTTGTCGACAAGTTGGTTTACGTAATTTTTATCCATGCTTCTTTCGGCCCGGTTGCCTCGCGTATGTATTCTTTCCAGTAATATCTCGGTAGAGGCTTGTAAATAGATGACTAAATCTGGACGCGGCGGTTCTATATTTAAGTGTTGGTAAATGTTCTCGTAAAGTTTAAGTTCGTCCGGATCAAGATTTAGTTTTGCAAAAATGCTTTCTTTTTCGATTAGAAAGTCTGTTACTCTCAAGGGATTGAACAAGTGTGCCTGTCGCATTAAGTCTAGTTGGCGTGCTCGTTCGAACAGGAAAAATAATTGGGTTTGTAATGCAGCTTGGCTCTTGTTCTCGTAGAAGCGCTCAAGGAAGGGGTTTGATACTGAGGCCTCCAGCCAGGTTTCATACCCTAAAGTCCTTGAGAGCAGTTTAGCCAGGCTGGTTTTACCGACTCCAATTGGGCCCTCTATGGCAATAAATTTTGGTAGGTCTGCGCTTCTGATATCCAAGTTTGCGTCATCGAAATTAATTCATGTTAGGTTCTTTTTACATCTCTGCTTGCGCTGTTTACTTTTTTTTGCATCGCAAATCTTTCCGCTTCATTTTTATTCTGATAAACGGACCACCATTCTCCAAGATTATTGAGATTTTCTCCAGCTTGCTCTCGTAAAAGAAGAAAATCGTATGCGGCCCTAAATCTTTTATGCCTCAGAATCGCTTCTGCCTTCCTCCCTTTCCGATTAGTTAGCCGAAACTGCAGATGCCAGATATCCCTCATGGGAATAGAGAATCTGCGTGGTATCGATGTAAACAGCTGCTGTTTAGCCAAGACATTATTTGAGGCTTCATTAATTGCCTCAATATGGCTAGTTCCCTCCTTTTCTAATCGCTTTTTCTCTTTTACGAAGGGATACCATAAAAGGGCTGCGTAAATAAAAGCTGGTGTAACAGGAAGTCCTTCGCGTAGCCGCCTGTCAGTACTCTCAAGAGCTGCTTTAATAAGTTTGTCTCCGGGATAATGAGCCATGGTTCTTTGACTGTCTGGGAACAGCCAACCAAAAAGTTGAAAATGTTTTAGCTGTTCATATATTCGTGCAGCACACCCTGTCATTAATAATTTTAATAATTCTTCAAATAGTCTCGCAGACGAAATATCTTGGAGGAGAAACCCCAGCTTATAAATTGGTTGGGCAGATAAATCTTCGATTTTGAAGTCAAGTAACGTCTTAAATCGAACCGCTCGCAGCATACGGACAGGATCTTCTCTATAGCGACTCTCGGGATCACCAATGAGCCTCAGAGTATGATTTTTTAAATCTCTTCGGCCTTCAACCAGGTCAATCAAGTCGCCTTTAAAAGTATCGTAATAGAGCGCATTGACGGTAAAATCGCGGCGAAGAACGTCCTCCTCAATTGTGCCATACACATTATCGACGATTAACATACCACTTTCTGATTGTCGTATCTCATGATTGTGGTTTTCGCCTCCTTGTCCCTTTTCGTTTTCTCTAGCAGGGTTGACTTTACCAGCCCTGAATGTTGCAACTTCAATAATATCTCGTTCAAAACGCACGTGGACAATTTTGAAGCGCTTCCCAATCGAGCGAGAGTTTCGAAATAGCTCACGCACTTGTTCGGGGCGCGCATTTGTTGCGACATCAAAATCCTTTGGGTTAAGCCCCAGCATTAGATCGCGAACACTGCCGCCTACCAGATAGGCCTGATATCCATGATTACTAAGCCGTCGCACTACTTTGAGTGCGTTTGAGCTAATATTCTTCGGCGCTAGAGATACTGCAGTAATTTCATGGCTAGTCATAATAAGATTACAGTTTTCTGGCTATGGCCTCTATTATTTGTTTCTAATAAAAGAAAATGGGAAAAGCCAGGCTTTTCCCATTTAATGAGCCAGTTGTTGTTCTTGTTATTATGTGCACTGGTTTTCCCAGCACAACGAAGATTATTATAATTATTACTTCGTACTAAGAGGTTATCGAAAAGCTAAAAGTTCTGCAAGCAGGATTAAATAGGCCTGTAAGTATAGTGGGTCTTCGGCACTAAGTATCTTTCCCAGCGATTGCTTGCACTTTGTAGTAATTTCTTTGGGCTGGTTGCGTGCGTTTGAGGGTCTTGTCCCAAAGCCTTCAATGCTAATTTTAACATACTAAGAGGCGAGCTCTTATCGATTGGTTTCGCATGAGATTGTTTACTAAGCTTTTGACCTTGGTTATCGATTACAACAGGAATATGACCATAGCTGGGAATCGGCAGCTTTAATGCCTTAGCTAAATGAATTTGTTTTGCTGTAGATGCCAGAAGATCACTGCCACGTATTATGTGAGTTACGCCTTGGAGTGCGTCATCGGTGATTACGGCAAGTTGATAGGCAATCAATCCATCCTTCCTCCTTATAATAAAATCGCCTACTTCCGTTTGACCATTGAATGACTGCATCCCGTAAAATAAATCTTGAAATTCTACCAGTGATTCATCCACCTTTAGTCTTATTGAAAAGGGTTCGATGGCTGAGTTAAAGGTTTTCTTGCGACAGAGTCCTGGATATAACCTTGGCGTCTTTTTTCTGACGCATGTGCAGGGATAACTTGCCCCCGATTCTGCAAGCTTTTTTAAGTAAGCATGATATAAGGCTAATCTCGAGCTCTGATAGAGCACCTCCTTATCCCATTCGAGTCCGCAAGAACGCAGTTGAGCTTTTATTTCCTTTGGTGCTCTCCGAGATTCCCTGGGTGGGTCAAGATCCTCAATACGCAGAAGCCAGAGGCCTTGGTTATGTCTAGCATCTAAGTAGCTTGCGAGAGCTGTGACTAAGGAGCCGAAATGTAGCGGGCCCGTTGGTGAAGGCGCGAATCTGCCAATGTAACGTTCGCTTACCATAAAGTATTTAGCCGTTAATCTGCCTTTCCTTTATTTCAGATAGCGTTTTACAATCTATACACTGAGTTGCAGTTGGTCGAGCCTCCAAGCGTCTAATTCCGATTTCGATACCACAAGACTCACAGTATCCATAGTCGTCCTGATCAACTAAATCTATCGTCTTATCAATTTTCCTGATTAGTCGCCTCTCTCTATCCCGAGTCTTAAGTTCTAAACTAAACTCTTCCTCTTGGCTGGCACGGTCAGCTGGGTCTGGATAATTAGCTGCCTCCTCTTTCATATGGCTTACAGTTCTGTCTACTTCTTCCATGAGCTCCATTTTCCAAGCATTGAGTATGTTTCGAAAGTATTCTTTTTGGGATTCGCCCATGTATTCTTCATTTTTTTTTGGCGTATAAGGAACTCTTTGTTTATGTGAGTCACCGTCTCCCATTATCCTCGGACTCTTTTTTGTGTCTTTGGCAGTGATTCTTTGTTTTGTTCCGGCCACTGTTCTCTTTGACGACTCATTTATTGAAGTAGCTATCGTTTTGTCTTTAGTGATCCTTTCTTTCTTATGCGTTTCTTTTGTTTGATTTTTACTCTTTGTTTTTACGACAGATGCTACCTTTGATTTACCTTTGACTTGCCCTTGAGTAATAACTGCCGCCTTGGTTTTGGCCTTGGCTTTAGGCTTAGCTTTGGCTTTGGACTTGGATTTAGCGTTGGCCTTGGCTTTAGGCTTAGCTTTGGCTTTGGCTTTGGCTT
>MDTE01082132.1_pt1 | contig 14536 bp, 25 predicted proteins | sample 811231 | NCBI WGS metagenome assembly MDTE01 (sample SAMN05326651, study PRJNA326480) | marine metagenome | isolation source: seawater | place: Indian Ocean: Red Sea | collected 2010 | reverse complement strand
TTCCATTATTATGCTACAAACATATCTAAACAAATAATTCTTATAGTATTTATTATTAAAAAAATTAATCATATTTGTCAAAATTTCAATGATATGTTTGATTTTGGATTAGTTGGTCTAGGTGTAATGGGTAGAAACTTTATTTTAAATGTAGCTTCTAATGGTTATTCGACTATAGGTTTGTCTTCTAAAGATAAGGCTATTGAACTATTAAAAACTGAAGGAAAGGATTATGAGGTTGATGGCACGAAATCTGATGAAGAATTTATTAAAAAATTAAAGAGACCTAGAAAAATAATGCTTCTTGTTCCTGCAGGTAAGCCAGTGGATTCAATGATACAAAGATTTTTACCTTATTTAGAAGACGGAGATATTTTGATTGATGGGGGTAATTCTCACTATGATGATACTGATAGAAGGTATTTATATTTAAAAGATAAGAACATTAACTTTATTGGAGCAGGTGTTTCAGGAGGTTCTAAAGGAGCTCGTTTTGGTCCAAGTATTATGCCTGGTGGAGATAAGGAGTGTTATAATAATTTAAAGGCTATTTTTGAAGCTACATCTGCAAAGGTAGATGGAGATCCATGTGTTACATATTTAGGTAATACATCATCCGGACACTACGTTAAAATGATTCATAATGGTATAGAATATGCAATAATGCAGTTAATATCAGAGAATTACCATATACTGAAGTATGGATTGAAAAAATCAAATAAAGAAATACATGAAGTATTTGAAAGATGGAATGAAGGTATTTTAGAATCTTACCTCATTGAAATAACCAGAGATATATTCAAGGCTTCTGACAAGGAATCAGGTAATGATTTAGTAGATATGATTCTTGATAAAGCAAAACAAAAGGGTACAGGAAAATGGACTTCTCAGAGCGCAATGGATTTTGGAGTTAGCATACCAACAATTGATTCTTCAGTTTCTATGAGAATAATATCCTCATTTAAAAGTTTGAGAGAAAAAGCTGAAAGTATTTATGGAAATAACAAAATAAATGATTTAAACATAAATACTACAGATTTAGAGAAATCACTAATTTTCAGTTTTATTATCTCTTTTGCCCAAGGTTTATCCCAGTTAAAGGTAGCTTCAGATGAAAAGTCATATAATCTGAATTATGAGGAAATTTGTAAAATTTGGAGAGGTGGATGTATAATAAGAGCTAGACTACTTGAAAATTTCATGAAAGCATTTAAAAAGAATAATGACCTTAGTAATCTTTTATTTGATGAAGATATTTCATCAATTATTAATGATACCGTAAATGCTGCTAGAAAAGTATCTGTTTATTGTATTAATAATCAAATACCAGCTTATTCATTACTTGCATCTTTGAGTTATTTTGATGCTATTAAATCATCTAGATTGCCTATGAATTTAATTCAGGCACAGAGAGATTGTTTTGGTGAACATACATTTGAAAGAATAGATAAACCTGGCACCTTTCATTTTGGTAATTGGCAGGGCTAAAGAATATTTATGTAGAACTTATTTTATTTTTATTTTAAATACTATGAAAAGACTATTTATTTTATTTTTCTCCTTAATATCAATCAGTGGATTTTCTAATAAATTTGAAGATTCAGTATGGGTTTCACCAGATTCATATTATATCTCAAAAGGTAAAATAACAACCTTATTAAATCAATCTCATTATAGTAACTGGATAGCAGGAGGTGTTAATAACGTGTCCCTGACATTATTACTAGATTATGATTTTAATTTAAAAAAAGGCGATTTAGAATGGATCAATAGACTTGATGGTGCTTATGGACTAGTTAAAAATCAAGATGAAAGTATAAAAAAGAATGAAGATAGATTAGAAGTGTATTCATTATTAGCGCTAAAAAATAAAGGAAGATGGTCATACTCTGCATTATTTAACTTAAAGTCTCAGTGGTCCAATGGTTATGAGTATACATTGAATCAAAGTGGTGTTCAGGATAGGAACTTGACAACAAAGTTTTTATCACCTGCATACACACAAATTGGAGTAGGAATGTTTTATAAAAAAGACGATAACTTTTGGTTTAACTATGCTCTTTTATCTGCTAGGTATATAAGAGTTAATTCTATATTTACCGAAAATCTATTAGACGGTGAAAATTATTTTGGAGTAGAAAAAGGTAAAATGGGGAGATTTGAAGCTGGGGGTATTATTTCAGCTTATTTTAAAAAGGAAATAATGAAAAATATAATTTTAGAAAATAAACTGAATTTATTTCAGAATTACCTTGAAGACCCTCTTAATATTGATGTTGATTATACATTTAGTTTAGAAATGTCAATAAATAAATATTTTTCTACAAATCTTCTTATTCAAATATTATACGATGATAATGCTTTACCTGAGATTCAATTGAAAGAAGTTTTTGGGGTGAGTTTTAATATTAATTTTTGATTTTATTTTAATGATTTTTTTTCAATTATTTCTACTTGTTTTTATTAATATTTCTTCTGGAAATGAAAAAATCTCATTGTTTAATGGTAAAAACCTAAACGGTTGGAAAATATATGGTACTGAAAAATGGTATGTAAATAATGGCGAATTAATTTGTGAAAGTGGACCTGAAAAAAAATATGGATATTTAGCTACAGAAAAGTTTTATAAAGATTATATATTAGAATTAGAATTTTTTCAAGAATCTGATGGAAATAGTGGTGTTTTCTTTAGATCAACAATTGAAGGAACAATAATTACTGGCTGGCAAGTAGAAGTTGCTCCTCCTGGTTTACATTCAGGTGGTATATATGAATCATACGGTAGGGGATGGCTAATTAAACCAGATTCTAAATATGATGATATTGTTAGGATGGGTGAGTGGAATAATATGAAAATTAAAGTTTATAAAAATGAGGTTACAACCTGGATTAATAATCAAGAGATTATTAATCTTTTTGATGAAAAAATTGGTAAAGCAAACGGATCAATTGCTTTACAAATTCATGACGGTGGAGGAATTAAGGTGAGATGGAAAAATATAATGCTAACAAAATTATAAACTAGCAATCACAATTTTCAGTTTTTAACAAATCTAGATATACACATGCTTTTTCACCTGAAATATTAAAACTAAATGGGTATTCTATAAATGAAACTGAGTCATAAGGCTGAACCTTATTAATTTTATATCTAACATTAGCGTCTGTAATCACATATATTCCTTTAAGACTATCATTAGAAAATTTTAGATAATAATAATCACTTAGTAAAGAGTCTGTAAAATTAAAATCAGGTACATAGGCAGAATTCATTTCCAATGTAATATAACCTTCAAATAGATCTACTTCATAAATTTCTTCTTCTATGAAGTCACAATTCTCATAATAAGAAATGTCAAGAATATATTCTTCCTTTTCTGAACAAGAAATAATTAATAGTAGAATTATAAATAAATATTTCAAATGTTTTATTTAAACTTTAACTTAAAATATAATATGGTTAACGCACAGGAACCGACAAAAAAGTTTGCTGATATAATTGCAATATCTTGTTTGTTAAAAGCGTAAAATAGCCATACTACATTACTTAGTAGTATGATCAAAATCATAGCTAAAGATATTTCCTTAGCAGATTTTAATTTCCATGTTCTATAAACTTGAGGGAAAAAGGTGACGCCAGACAGAAAAGCTCCTAGAAGACCAACCAAATCAATAAATTCCATTAAAACTATTCTTTATGAATATAGAACGATTGGTATTCATTTTTGTTTAATGCATCTCTCCAAATAATTTTTAAATTATATCTTTTAATTACGTGTGTTTTTTTTTCGATATATTCCTTAATTAAGTGACATTTTATCATACCTAAACGTATAGTATAATGATGAAAAACAAAAGAAAAAGAATTAAAATTTAGTGGAAAAAGGAAGGGTCAGTATAATAAAAATATTCTGACTCTTCTTTGTAGTGGGTTTCTTCCTGAATTACTTCAAAAACTCTCTTAGGATAATTAGAATCTTTTTTAATTTTATCATCTGCCATTTTGTATGGGCTTTGTATCAGGCATAAGTTTATTTACAATTGTATAAACAGGGCAAAACTTAGTAAATGGACTTAAAATTTGAAGTATAGCAACTGCTAATGCAATATATATATAGCTGAAACCAAACTCGTGTGCTAAAGCAATGGATCCTATATATAATAGCCCAACTATTCCGTCGTGTACTCTTACCTTAATTATATCTTGTTCTGTCATCTTTTTATTTTTTTAATTCTATTTATAATTTATGAACATAAAATTTATTTTCAAATACTTATATTAAATAATATCTTTTTTACACATTTCTTTTAATATGTTAATTTGATTATTCCATTTTGACCCATCAAAAAACTCAATTCCTTTAAAATCTCTAACCTTATATAATGCTTTTTCACCGTAGCAAGTTCCTAAATAAACATATTTCATGTTTTGTTTTTTAGCATAATAAATAATTTGTTCCATCATATATTTTCCTACATGAAATTTTTGAAGTAAGTCTGTATTATAAAATGAAAACCAAAAATGTATAATATTTGAGTTTACGTATGCAAGAACATATCCAACTATTTTATTATCGTCAGAAAAAGTAAAAATATGATTATAATTTTCTCTTTTTAGAATTAGTTCTAATCTTTTTTCAGATAAAGGATTATTAATAAATCTTTCCTCAGAATATTTAAGGCAAAAGTTTTTAAAATCGTTACAGTGTTGAAAGGATTCTTTTCTTTTAAAAGAAAAATTTAAGTTATGACTTTTTTCAGCGATTTTAATCACTCTTAAGTTTTCAGATAATCTTTGGTATAAGTTTAAGTTAACCCTTAAACTTCTTGCTAAATAATAAATCTCTTTATTATTTTTATTATCACCTGTGTAAGGAAGAAAACCTTTTGAAAAACAGTTTTCAATATCATTTTTATTTTCAGGAAATGCATTTACAGAATATCCAAATCTATAATTTTTATAATCTAAAGATTCTTCTGAGAAGATATATTTCATAGTTTTTATAATTGGCGAATATATAAAAGAAATATGTTATTTATTGAATTCTAATTATGTAACATAATTATTTAGTAGTCGTTTTTTCAATATGAGACATTTACTTTTTATTCTAATAATAATTCCTTTTTATAATTCTATGGCACAAACTGAAGAGCAAAAATTCACTATTCTAGAAGAAATTAATAACATACAGATTAGGGAATACGACCCAGTAATTTATGCTTCTGTTACATCCAAAGACAATAATAATATGTTTAGAATTTTAGCTGGATATATTTTTGGTGGTAATGATTCAAATCAGAAAATTGCAATGACAGCGCCTGTTCACATGCAAGAAGTGAATGATGAAGGTGAAGATCGCTTCACTATGAAGTTTGTTATGCCTTCTAAGTATGAATTAGATGATTTATCTATTCCAGATGATTCTAGGATTAAGATGGAAAAAATTGATAAAAAAAAGTATGCTGCAATTTCTTATTCTGGTTATAATAATCAAGAAAAGTTTAATAGTAACTTTAATAGGTTACGTGAAATATTAGATCAAAAAAAAATATCCTATTTTGGTAATCCAATTTATTTAGGATATGATGCGCCTTATAAATTTTGGGGGAGAAGAAATGAGGTTCTTCTTGAGTTAAATTAAATTTTTATAGATTATATTTAAATTTTAGTAAACTATAAATTGTATATATTTTATGAAACCAAAAATACCTTTATACGCAATAGGAGGTTATTGTACATTACAAGCAATAGCAATATTTTTTGCTGTAGATATTCTCGTACCTCAAGTTTTTAATACAACTCCAGAGGGAATGGAAATAGCTATACTAATGCATTATGGAATGGCACCAGCATTTTTAATGATGGGGTTAGTAGCATTATTTGCAACTAAATTTGAGTTGAGTAGTCAAAGACAAGTCCTTTTAGCATTTATAATTGGATACCTACCTCTTTTTGGTGTATTCTATTACTTTACTGGTTTAGATGTTATGAATGCAGGAATGGAAACCCTTGCACCAGATTTTATTTGTTTTGCATTAGCACTTTTTGCTTATATTAAACCTAAAATTTAGATTTAATTAATATAACAAAGTTCTCCTCATAAACTCTTTAGAAAATATAAAGGACTTTTTCCTTGAAGTAGGGTTGCCACCAAAATCAACACCTCTGCTAACACAGAACATAAATCCTATTTTTTGTAAAAATGAGTTTGACATTGGAATATTTAAATAATTCATTAAAATTTTTCCATCATCTGTCATTTGGAATATGCAATCACTAAAATTATATGCATTTTCATTTCTTACTACTGGTGAATCTTTATCAAAAGAATGATGAGAATTTTCATATACAGTTATATCAATATTAGTATTTGATTTAAGTTTTTTTACAAGATTTTCACATGGTATTGCAGGTGTCCAATTATCTAATTCTCCAATTAAAATATGAATAGGAGAGTCTGAAAATTCTAAATTTTCAGGCTCAATAAAACAAGGAGGGTAGTATGCTAAATGAGACTTAAATATTACTTCTTTGTTTATTGCATTTTGAATTGGTATCCATGCGGAAAATAGAGTAACTCCTCCTCCCAGGCTCCAACCAGTAATCGATATTTTTTCTTTATCTATCATTGGGTGTTCGGATAATTTCTCAAATGCTCTATATGAATCAAGAATCATAGTAGCTGTAGTTACTTCAACTTGCGATCCAACTGTAGAGCTAACTTCTCTGCTTTTAAAGCTATTAAGCTCAAATGTTGCAATTCCCATTTCACGATACATTTTAAGATATTCATAATGATGCTCTGCCCAACCCAAACTTCCAGCCACTCCAATTATTAAAGGGTATTTCTTATCTAAATTATTAGAATCTATCGGAACCTTTAATTTACCATAAACTGATTGTTTTTCTTGATTTTCCAGGTTATCAATAATGTCATTTAAAGAGAATGGGTTAGCGCTTTCGAATGATAACACCTCTTCATGAATCTGGGAAAATGAATTTCCGAATTGAAGGAATAAGATGAAAATTAATAAAATCCTTTTAAGATAATTCATATAAATACTCATTATTGAAAGTTAAGATATTCTTCGACGAATTTAATTTTCATATAATACCTCACTATAAAAAAAGAAATAATAAAAAAGACAAAAAGTGTAAAATCATTATTGTACTTTGATTTTAGTATTTTAAAATTTGAGATATTATAAAACTTAGAAATAATGTAGTATAAAATCCATCCTCCAATCCAAATATAAATATTTACCTGTAATGCCTCAAAACTTATCTGATCAATAAATGATCTTATGTATTCTATCATTTTTTAATTTTTGGTAATATATATTCGAAAAAAAATGCAGTTAAACAACATATTCCTATCGTAAGCAAATAACCTTCTTCGTCACTAATTCCCATATAATTATCTCCTAAATGAGATGTAGTCAAAATTATCCCACTAAATAGAAGAAAATAATAAAAGAGCTTTTTAAGAATATCAATCATTTAAAATATTCATAATTTCAGTAAAATGATAAAAATTAGTCTTATTTATCGTCTTTTTTGATTCTTTCACCATTGATTTCGCTACGTACATACTTTTAATTGGCTTAAAATTATCCGGTAATAAAAATGAAAATATCGGCATAATAACTTGTGCTATTTTTTCTCCGAATCTATATTCTGATCTTTTCCCAATTAAAAGTGAAGGTCTAAAAATATATATGTTTTTTATACCTGTGCTTATAATATTTTTTTCTATTTCACCTTTTAAAGAAAGATAAAATCCTTTAGCATTAATATTAGCTCCTGCTGAAGAAACAATTAAATATTTATTAATATTATTTTCAATGCATGCTTTTGCAATATCAATAGGAATTTTATAGTCTATTTTTTTATATTCTTTAAGATCCCATTTTACTTTTGATTGCGTAGTGCCAATGCTTACAAAAACAGCTCTGCATCCTTTTATTGAATCTTTAATTGATTTATAGTTATTAAAATCAATAATAATGTTTGTAAATTTTTTATTATTTAAGTCTACTGCTCTTCTTGTTATTACTCTTATCAATGAGTAATCTTTGTCATCTTTTAAAACATCTAAGATATCTGATCCAATTAATCCGGTTCCCCCAAATAAAGCAATTTCTTTTTTCATTGAAAAAGATTATTTCTTTGAATTAAAATGCTTTATTAGTCTTGAACCTCCCAAAACAAGATAAATTAAACTTAGTATTAAGATCCAATTTGATATAAATTCTGAATTCAAATCACTAGGTATATTGAAATATACAAGTATACAGATAGAACCCAATAAAAGATATAATAATGAAACATTTAGTAAACTATACATACTTAAAACTTATAAATTATAAACTCTTATGTAATCTACCATTAATTGTTGTGGAAAAATAGTTTCATCATTAGGATCTCCAGAAAAATTACCACCTACTGCAATATTTAAAATAAAAAAATGTTTCCCGTGAAATGGTTCATAAACGCTACCAGATTTAATGTCAATAACATGGAAACTTTTGCCGTTAAGTCTTGTTTCTATATAATCATTTGTCCATATGAGTTCATAAATATTATAATTACTTGATAATGATTCTGTATGTGTAATGCTATTGCCATATGAAGCATGAGATCCGTTATGAGACCAATGATGTGTTGATAGATTAATTTTATTTTTATCATTTGACAAGGGGTTTCCTCCCGCATATTCTAGTATATCTATTTCACCGCATGATGGCCATCCTACATCCGGGAAATTTGCTCCAATAGTCCAGAATGCAGGCCAAATTCCCTGACCCCAAGGTCCCTTAATTTTAGCTTCTACTCTCATACCAGGACCTATTGTAATTTTTCCTTGAGTTGTTAATCTTGATGATGTTATACTTCCGTTTCTTTTTCCGATAGTATTTGATTCTTTTTTTGCTGTAATTATAAGACTTCCATCAATTACTTTAGCATTATTGTTTGTGTATAATTGCCACTCATTATTACCCCAGCCATTATCTCCATATCCTGTTTCAAAATTCCAATTGTCATTATTTAATGACGATCCATTAAATTCTTCATTCCAAATACATGTTGGACATAATTCTTCTTCAGGTTCATCAATTATTGAGGGGAGTGGTTCGTTTTTTGAACATGAAAAGAATAAAAGTAATAGCGAAATTGAAAATATTTTCTTCATTAGATATAGTTTGATTTACTCTAAATTCGTGGTTAACGAATTTAAAAATATTCATTTTCGCAACAATGTAATATTAAAAATTTATAATGTCAACATATAATTATTTCGTTTTTTTAAGATGATTATTTAAAATTTCAATTTCGTTATTTGAAAATTTTCTAAACTTACCCGTTCTTAAATTTCCAAGTTGAATATTGATTACTCTTGTTCGTATTAAAGACTTAACTCTATAATCAAAAAAACTACACATTCTTCTGATTTGCCTATTTAAGCCTTGTGTTAATATAATCTTAAATGTATAATTATTTATTTTTTTAATCTTACATGGTTTTGTTATTGTATTTTTCAATTTGACTCCTCTACTCATTTTAGTTATGAATTCTGAGTTAATTTTTCTGTTTACTGAAACTATATATTCTTTCTCATTATCATTCTCAGATTTTAATATCTTATTCACAATACTGCCATCATTTGTAAGGAAAATTAAACCCTCACTGTCTTTGTCTAGTCTTCCAACTGGAAATATTCTTTGAGGATAACCTATATAATCAATTATATTATTATTAATTTTTTGATTAGTAGTACATTCAATACCAATAGGTTTGTTAAATAATAAATAAATTTCTTTCTTTTTCTTTTTAGGATTATGGCTTAACTCTCCATCAATTCTTATTTCATCATCATAATTAACTTTGGTTCCAAGCTTTATGACTTTACCATTTACAGTAATTCTTCTTTCCTGAATAAGTTTGTCAATACCTCTTCTTGAGTAAGATCCTTTCTCGCTCAAAAATTTATTAATTCTTATAGATGTTTTTTTATTCAACTTTTAACTTCTTATAAAGAGATTCTTTTGCTCTCTCAGAATACTTTTTAGGAAACTTTTTGATTTTTTCTTTTTGGTGCTTAGCATGAGCTTTCTGTCTCTTTTCAATGGTTTCTATTACTTCTTTTGTTTTCTTTCTTTTTTTTCTAGCTAAAAAAGATTTAAACATTCTCATCACTTTTTTCATTCTACCTATTTTATTAAGAATTTTTTATTTGATTCTAAGGTAAAAATATACTCCCAAAAGTCAAAATCAATTTTATTTAGATAAAAATAAAAAACCTCCTTAATAAAAGGAGGTTTTAAATATTTAATAAAAAATTTTATCTATTGATAATCTTTAATTTTAACTCTTGTCCAAGTTTGAGTAAATTCTGAAATATCTCCAGTTACATTAAAAAATTCACCAAAAGCTTTAGCTTCAGCTTCATTTTTTGGATTTTCAAATGTAAAAGCATCGTTTAAATTACTATATGTGCCGTAAATTATTAAATTTTCACCATTACTTAAACCGTGAGTAACTCTAGCTAAACCGACAAATCCAGGAAATTCAATCGTTTCCATAGCTGTTTTAAAAGCATCAGTAAAAGTAGGAATATCCTTGTTTTTAACTTTAAAAGCCCATGCTTGTCCAATTGGATTAAATTCCTCTTCATTGTATAAATTGGAGGCATTACCAGCTGAAGTTCTAGCTGAATTAATATATGGTCTTAACCCATCAAGGTATTTTTCCCATTCTTCTCCACTTAATGATGATCTAAAATCGGCAAGTGAACTAGATGTCGAGCTTACAAAACTAAGAATATGCGTTTCTTTGAAACCTTGACCTTTCAAAGCGATATTTGAAAAGGTCATTGTTACTCCCTCTGGAAAATCTACAGAAGAATAGAATTTATCAACAGCATTTTCAAAAGCTTTTGCATTTTGATTTTTCACATCAAGAAAAACATCGTACCAGTATAGATCTTGTGCAGATAAAGAAAAAGATAATAAAAATGTAAATATGTAAATCAGTTTTTTCATAATAGTTTTTAATATTTATTTAAAAAAAATTAATTTAATAAAATATTTTTAAAAAATTTTTAAATAAATACTATGATAATTAAATCAATTGTATCACTTCTTTGTATTGTTACAGTAGTTTACGGAATGTTTAAAAAAAGTAGACTATTTTTTAATTTAGGATATTTCATATTTGGACTATTCATTGTATATGACCAGTTATCTTTATTTATAGAAAATAATAATATAGTTCATCTTTCTCTTGTATCATTATGGTTAATTCAGGTTGCCTTAACATACCCAAATAGATTACCTCCTTTAACAAGAGATGGAAGTATAGTCGCTAAAACAGCAGTACCTAAAATTATGATATGTCTTTCAATTATTAATTTTTTTGGTGCATACTATGTAACTCTTGTAGATTATATACCTAATGAAGCAATGTATGGCCATATCTTACTTGGTTTATTTCCATTATTTCCTGCTTATATGATTTTGGCAGATAAAATTGAGATTGTTGATAAATGAAAATAATAGTTAATAATCAAAATAAAACTGAGAGGATAGTAAGATTTATTATTTCAATCTTTTTACTTCCTGCTCCTATTATTTATGGTTATACTATTTTTTCTATTATGCAAATGATTGTAGGTGGCATTCTTTTATTTAATGCTATTTCTGGAATGTGTGCTATTTATAGAATATTTGGTTTAAGTACCTTTAAAATAAATTGAAAACAAAAAGATATTTAGGTGCCCTAGTTGGGTTAATTTTATTTAGCTCAGGATTATGTGTCTTTGGTGAAGCTGTCATATTTAAATATGAAAATTCATCTTGGATATTATATGGTACAATTTCACTAATACTCATTAATTCTGGAATTGGTTTAATGATTAAGAATAAATGGGGCAGTTTTTAATTTTATAAAATACTATTTTTTTTTAATATTAAATTTTTCTAATATATCAATACTTATATATTCAAGAGTTTTAATATGTGTTGATTCTAGTATAATTGGAGGAGCAACATTCTCTTTATATGCCTCAATCCATCTTGATACACACAAACACCATTTGTCACCTTCTTTTAGTCCTTTAAAATTATATAATGGATTATCTTTTGTTAAATCATTACCCATGCTTTTTGAAAATTTTAAAAATGAATTATTAACTATTGCACATACAGTATGTGTGCCAATATCGTTATTTCCTGTATTACAGCATCCATCTCTGTAAGCACCAGTAATTGGATTAGTTCCACAAATTTTTAGTGGTTCATTATAAACATTAAGACTTTCATTTTTCATTATTATTTAATCTAATTTAACAAGGTTGGTATTTTTTGTCTCTAGTGTTTCTCTTAAAAGAAACAATACAGGCTTTGGTTTATATGTTTTATCAAATAAAAATTTATTTTGATCTCTACCTAAGTGATCAATTTTATCAACAATACCCCAAGTATTATATGTTAAAACCCCATTATTCATTTTTGAAATTAAAACTTTAAGAATATTAGCATATCCATTCGCCTGTCTATTAAGAGAGGTTTCTGATGGAGGAACCTCATCTATTGCATAATCAATTTCTGTTATATGAAATTCCATATTGTTATTATGAGTCCAATCTATTAGTTCAGATAGAAAATTTAATTTATCTCGATTTAAAGACAGAATTTTCCAGTCTTTGAGATGGGCCTGCCACCCTAAACCATTAATTCTATATCCTTTATTCTTCAAATAAATAATTGTTTCTTTTACTTTATCCCACATAACTTTTTCCATTCCTCCATGTTGATTGTAAACTAGATTAATATTTGGAGCCAATGAGTCTGCAATATGAAAAGCTCTTTCAATGTAAATCGGAACCCCATCGCTATTAAAACCAATTTTAGTCCATGGATTCTCCCAATTTTCATCTCCAGGTTTATCTGAAAACCATTCACCTGATGTTGTTATTGTCTCATTTACAACATCCATCCATTTTACTGAAGGGGAATTGTTTATTTTTTGAGAAAGGGAACATAAAAATTCCTCCATATTATTAAGTAATTCATCTTTAGTCCTTGAATCATTCTTAGCCCATTTTGATGATTGAGGGCTTATTGGTCCATGAATTCTGATTTTTATATTATTCTTTTCAGCAAAACTCAAATATGATTCAAGCCTTGTCCAGTTCCAGATATCTGGTTCTGGATGGATGATTGATTGTTTTGCACAATTTTCAGGAGTAGAGTAGGTAAATTCATCTAAAAATAAATTTTCAGCATTAGTATTTAATTGATTTGTATTTATAGCTGTACCAACATAAAAACGATTTAAATCATAATTATTATCTTTTAAAATTGTTTTGATTTTTCTCTCTTTATTAGTTGTGTTATTATTATTTTCATCAGTATTGACTATGTCTAAATCCTCAATTTCAGAACATGAGTAAAAAAGAAAAATAATAAATAATAATTTTATATATAATCTCATATTACGAACAATCAAATATTGATCTATTTATTATAGTTATCATAAAGGTAAAGGGGTAGTGCCAATGAAAATCCAACTAGAGATGCTAAGATATATTTTGTAATACTTAAACCATCCTTAATTTTCTTATAAATAAGAAAAGTGACAAAAGAAAAATAGGCAACTGTAATATCCCAGGTTATCATAGAAGTAGGGTGAGAGGAATAAATTTCACTTGTAAAAAATTCAAATGTTGGATTTGGTCCATTTAAAAACTGAAATAATTGATAATAAGGCAATACTACACCAAGAATACATAGTAATAAAAATATTTTTTTCATAACATAATTTTTTTTATTATTTAATTTAAAATGTATAAGAATCTATTAAATATAATATTAAACACAACTATTTTTATTTTTTTTAATGGATACTTTTAAATATTAAAACATTACAGCACAATAAACAGTTATAACTATTATAAATTAATTAATATGAAAAAAAATATAATTTGGATATTAGACTTTTGGGGTGATTATTATCCAATCATTTTAGCATTTTTCTCTTTTTTATACTCAGTATCTTTATGGTTTAGCGGTCAAAAATTAGAGGGTATATTTGTTGGAATATGGGTACCATCAATTTTAGGTTTTTCAATTGCTCTAAGACAAAGAAGAGAAAATAGAAACAAAAGATTGTCTAAATGAATACACCTGTACCATTATCAATGTTTATTATCGGGCTTATAGTATTTATACTTTATATATCTGGATATGTATATATGATCTATAAAGCTCACCAACAACAAAAAAACGAATTTGATAAAGATCCTGAATTAAGATCTTATTATAAATCTCTTAAGAAATAATAACTATATATACATTAATTTATTTGCTTTAATTTTTAAAAAAAAGTTTTATAAATGAAAAAAAAATATGTTCCCTTTTTAAAAGTTAAAGAAGACTTAAAAAATATAGATTCAAAAATTGATCAATCAAGTTGGATACCTGATATTATTATAAGTATAAACAGAGGTGGTTGTATTCCTGGTATATTTATATC
>MDTE01168812.1_pt1 | contig 14537 bp, 13 predicted proteins | sample 811231 | NCBI WGS metagenome assembly MDTE01 (sample SAMN05326651, study PRJNA326480) | marine metagenome | isolation source: seawater | place: Indian Ocean: Red Sea | collected 2010 | reverse complement strand
ATGAGGCGTGGTGAGAGCAGACCCCTTTTGAACAAATGCCTCCCCCCCTGTGCATGGGTTCGCGACCGTGGATCATCTCCAGCGTCGTGATGCTCTTGCTGTTGACGCCCTCTTCCATGGCTTTCCTCGAGGCTGATGATGGTGAGGTGACGCCAATTGAGGGTCGCCTTGTCGATGTGCGAATCATCGATGCAAAATGCCTGATTGAACATGATTGTGAACCGGTTCAACCCGCCCATCTCGTTGAATACTACAGCGCCGATTGGTGCGAGCCCTGCCGTGACGTATCGGCTCAATTGACGAACCTGTCAAACGAAACAGCCGTTGTCCTCCAACACCACGGTTCTCCAGCCGACAGCACGTTTCTCTCAGCCTCCAAATTGCGTTACGACGATACCTACCGGCTGTTGTTTTTACCTGCGATGGTTGTCGACGGCAGTCATTTGCTGACAGGAACTCGCCAAGCGATGGACCTGGAGACCGTATTGGCCAATTCAACACCTGCTTGGTCTGGATTGTCTTCGCTGGTGGTCAGCAACCAAACACTGCTTTGGAATGCCTCGCTGGATGGCACCGTCCGAGCGTGGTATGCTGAACCAACTCCCCACACAAAAATCAATGCCACCCATCCCTCGCTCGCCAGGTCCATGATCAGCATCAACGCATCTGCGGGCGAACTGAACCTGACCGATATGGCGACGACGGATGAGGGCTTTTTGGTGGTCATGCTCGAAATCGATGGCCCAAGAGCGTTGATCAGCGCTTCACTCGCACCGACTGGACAGATGGAGCTCAGCGATGGAAACGGGAATCCAGCATCGGCCTCTCCGGCGAGCACGGAGGCTCAACTTGCCGTCATTGTGACCCTGTTTTTGATGGCGTTGCTCCTCCCTGCAATGCTGATGCAACGAAACCTCATGAAGACCGATGACGCAACAACGCTGGCCATTTCCATGGCAGAGGAGTGAGGTAGGTTCAAAAAGAGTTGCCATGTCGGCAACATGCGAAGGATTCGCAAGTGATTGATTATGGTGAAACCTGCACGGCAACACACTCGCTTTGAACGCGCTCGCATCATCGGCGCCCGAGCACTCCAAATCGGGATGGGCGCTCCGCTTTTTGCAACGGAAGAAGTCCTTCGAGAACAATTCAAGGATGAATTGGTTTCGCTTTACGGACTTGAAGAAGCCTCGATTCGTTTCGTCCTCGACCCGCTCAAGATTGCGCTTTACGAATACGAGAATCATCTGATTCCCATCGATATTGACCCTCACGAATGAGTTGCGTCTGACGTAAAGCCGTAAAAATCGGCAGCCTCGACAGGAGGCAGCGCATCCCGCTTCACCAAGAGGGTGCGCACTGCCCACAAATCAACAAAAACGCGGTACTTTGTGGTTGCATCCAGGTAATCCACGCCACTCGAACCACCTGTCCCCATACGGCGCCCGATCATTCGCTCAACCATGCGGGCATGATGCGTTCGGAAGAGCAACATCGCCTGCTCCAATTCGACAAAACTGTCGACCAACCGGCGGGGCCATGAAAGCAGCGGGAGGTCCCTGTATGACTCGATGAAAAGAAGACCTGCCCGGCTACGCACCGGTTGCCCGTTCTCCATGAGAAACTGCTTCGCTCCATGAACGCCAGCCTCAATTCGCGGCCGAATACTCGCTTCGGTCCCGTGCCCAATGGACACCATGTGGGCGATGACCTCCTCTCCGTGAGCCTTCATTGCATCGAGGTGACGTTGAACATAGTTCATCACAATGGAAGCATCATCGCTTGATTCAGGAGATGAGCCGTGAATCGGTGTTCGTGCAAGCCAAGCATTGAGTGCATCGTTAAGCGAAGGTTGACTGTTGGTCTCTTCAAACGCCTGCAGGACCTGCTGCGATACTTTTCCTTCATCAGCCAATTTTTTCATGTGCGACAAGGGGTCCATGCCGCCCACGCGTTGTTCCTGTTCCAAACCAAGCAGCACTTCGAGTTCTCTCATCTGCCATGATTCAAATCCAGAGGAGGTGCCAAGTCTGTCTCGGAAAGCAAGGAAATCTTGAGGGGAAAGTGTTTCCATCACTTTCCACTGGTCTGCCAGCAAACGAAATATTTCACTGACGCGTTCAAGATGACCGACGATCACTGGAATGGCAGATTCCTCAACCTTCGGTTTTAGGAGCCGTTGACGCGCTTCTTTGAGTTCTCGGAGGACCAATTTGAACCAAAGTTCGAAGGCTTGGTGGACGATAATGAAATGCAACTCGTCGTTGGAAGGAGGCGGAGCGTACCCTTCAGGTCCGTCTTGAAGGGCCAACAACTCCTCCAAACGAAGATACCCGCCGTATGTCATCCTGTGTGCGGGAGTTTCACCTGCCATGCCAATACCAGCGCAAGAAGCCCCATGAATGCTTCACTCAAGAAAACAGGACAGCGATGGTTGTCAATCCCTTCATCCGCATCCAACTCCCCTCATCAGACATGAGTTCCACATCATTGACCAACATAATACTCATAGAGCGATTACAAAACCCCTCCATATGGGCGTACCTTTCGATACCGTGCGAGGCTGGCTTGAAGGCTACGACAAGGACGCCATTACCATCGGTGTGGTCGCCTCCCATTCCTCTCTCCAAATCCTTCACGGCGCTCGACAGGAAGGGTTTCGAACCCTCGGCATCGCCGTTGGTGAAAACCGACGACGCTTCTACAAGGCCTTTCCAGGAGCAGACCCCGACGAGTGGTTGATGCTCGAAGACTATCGAGAAATGCTTGACTACGCCGATTGGTTCCGAGAAAAGAACGTCATCATTGTACCTCACGGTTCCTTGGTGGAATACCTCGGTGCAAACAATTTCAGAAACCTTGAGGTCCCCACGTTTGGGAACAGAAACATCCTGCATTGGGAAAGCAGTCGTGCCCTCCAACGCGAGTGGCTAGAAGACGGCGGTTGCACCATGCCCAAGGTCATCGAAGACCCACACAACATTGCTGGACCCGTCATCGTCAAGTATGCGGGTGCGAAGGGCGGCCGGGGTTACTTCATCGCTCGAGATTACCGTGACTTCCGACGCAACGTGGATATTGAAGAGGAATTCACCATCCAAGAATACGTGCTTGGTTGCCGCTACTACCTTCATTTCTTCTTCGACCCAACAGCCACCGATGGCTTCCAAGTACAGGGTCGTGGCGCACATGCAGGCAAGAATCTTGGTCGCTTGGAATTGTTGTCCATGGACCGTCGAGACGAAAGCAATGTGGATGAGTTTTACAAACTCGGTTCACTGCGTGACCTCAGAGAAATGTCACTGGAACCGTCCTTTGTGGTCACAGGAAACCAGCCGGTAGTGATTCGGGAATCGTTGCTGCCCAAAGCATTTGAGATGGCAGAAGGGACTGTAGCAGCCTCCTACAACCTTGAAGAAGGTTCACGAGGGATGCTTGGTCCCTTTTGTTTGGAGACCATTGTGACCGATCAACTGGAATTCAAGGTGTTTGAAATCAGTGCCAGAATTGTTGCTGGGTCAAACCCGTTCGTTGGAGGTTCACCCTACTCCGACATCAACGAGCGATTCATGTCAACAGGACGACGCATTGCCCGTTCGGTGCGCAACGCCATCGAATCTGGACGGCTTGAAGACATCATCTCGTGAATGTGGTCTTCGCCCTCATCGAGCAGAAGTCTCAGTCTTCGCTCTCATCAACCAGCGCATCAAGATCAGGCGCACCTGGGAGTTCATCAGCATCTTCCGTCGTCTCAGCCTCATCGGCCTTGGATTCTGACGAATCTACATTGAAGGAGGCAAGCTCCCTCTCAAGTTCCCTCTTGTTGGCTTCACGTTCCTCAGGAGAAGGGAGATTGAATTCAGCCACCATCAGAATAGGGTCTCCTGCAGAAAGTTCACCGTTGTACTCGTAGGGAACACCCCCTTGATTGACGATGACTTGGAACTTGGTGGGGTCCTTGCTCTTTCTTTTGTCGTGCTTTTTGTAGTGATGCACATAGACTTGATAATTTCCAGCGGGTGCTTTGCCCTCTTGCCAGAACACGTTCTCAACCGGTTTGCGTGTTTCTGCTCGCACGTTCGCGTCGACGTCGAGTTCTCCGCCACAGGCTGATGTCTTGTTGCCGCCGTGAATACGCTCTCCTGAAGGACAGACCACGTGAAGGTCAAGGTCGTTGTAGTTGTTCCACATCAGTGAAATCTGCACGTCCGAGGATTGGGCGCCTTCTCGCTCAAGACGTGCTTGTAGCTCCGACATGGCACGAGCTGCCGCTTCACGGGATTCGAGCATTTCTTGCTCGCGGGCAGCCTCAATTTCAGCAAGGCGTTGTTCTTCTGCCGCCTTCATTTCCTCCTGGCGCTGTTCTTCGGCATCTGAAATCGCTTCTTCGACCTCAGGAACATCCATGCCGGCTGCACGAAGTTCAGCCTCGAGTTGACGGCGACGTTCTGCGCGCTCTTCGGGAGAAGGAAGGTCGAACTCTGCAACGAGCATGATCGGTTCTCCCGCTGACAACTGACCGTTGTACTCGTAGGGAACGCCCCCTTGGTTGACGATGACCTGGAACTTGGTGGGGTCCTTGCTGCGTCGCTTCTTGTGCTTCTTGTAATAGTGAACATAGACGTGGTACTTTCCAGCGGGTGCTTTGCCCTCTTCCCAGAACACGTTCTCAACCGGCTTGCGCGTCTCTGCTCGCACGTTCGCATCGACGTCGAGTTCTCCGCCACAGGCCGATGTCTTGTTCCCGCCGTGAATACGCTCTCCTGAGGGACAGACCACGTGAAGGTCAAGGTCGTTGTAGTTGTTCCACATCAGTGAAATCTGTACGTCGGAGGATTGGGCGCCTTCTCGCTCAAGACGTGCTTGCAGTTCCGACATGGCACGAGCTGCCGCTTCACGGGATTCGAGCATTTCTTGCTCGCGGGCAGCCTCAATTTCAGCAAGGCGTTCTTGTTCCGCTTCTGCCATTTCGGCCTGCCGAGCGGCTTCACGCTCAGCGGCAAGCCTTGCTTCTTCGTGTTCTCGCTCTGCGGCACGTTGAGCGGCTTCTTCCTCTTGGCGTCGAAGTGCTTCTTCCTGCTCAGCCCTCAGTCTCTCAGCATCGATTTCACGCTGTTGTCGGGCGGCCTCTTCAATAGAAGCCTGTTCTTGCCTTCGCTGATTAAAACGAGCTTCTGCAAGTTCCCTGTCGCCTTGATTTTGTCGACGAAGCATGTCTTGAACGGAAGCGAGTTTACGGTCAAGGTTCTTTTTGGCCTTCCCGAAACCCATGCCAGAATGTTGCGAAAGGAGGCCTTCGGCATTCATACCACTTTGGAGGTTGACATTGGCTTCACGGCGCATCACGATGAACAACAAACCCAACGAAAAAGCCCCACCTAAGGCGAGCGTGAGCACATAATCCTCCAAGGGCATGGCCTTTCCAGTACGAACTACCACTTGAAACATACGATTCAGTATTTACAGAGCTGATACTGAACGGCGACAGAAATAACAACTAATGGACGAAGGACAGTGTATGCGCGAGGTGACTTTGAGTTGGGAGCGGGCCGCTCTCGCACACACATCGCTTGCGCAATTGGATGAAGTTGTTGAGCGCCTTTCAATCATGGGTAATCTGCTCATCACATCAGAAGGGGTCCGCCAAATTGTGGTACCGGTCTACCGTGATGGCAAAGGTGTTGAAGACCTCGCAAACATCGATTTCATTGACGTTGAGGAACAAGTCAACGAACGAGATAGCGATGCACTTGTTGTTTGGAACACGCATCCCTTGGTCTGCCTTGCATCTGCAACCGAAAACGTCCATGTGCTTGTTCCTTCCGAATTTGTTGATGGAGGAATTGACATCACCATCCGTGGTCTGCCGAAAGCTGTTGCTGATTTCGTGCGTTTGAGCAAGGCCTTCATCCCACCAGGCAACGTCAAGGTTCGCGACATTACAGATCAAAAAGACTCCCTCGCTGAACTCCTCACACAACGCCAACACGAATGTTTCAAACTAGCCGCTCAATACGGGTACTACGAAGAACCAAAGGCCATCACCATGCAAGCGCTTGCAGAGATCATGGACATCGCCCGCTCAACCTACCAAGAACATCTTCAATCCGCAGAACAAACGGTCTTACGTTGGATTTCTGAGCAACAAAATGAATGAAGAGGCGAACAAACCTTTGATGAAGTCGGCAACCTCGCAGAGTCATGGGCAAAGCCGAACGTCTTGGTGCACTCCTCCCAAAGGGGCGGGGTGTTTGGATCCCCATCGACCATGGAGCCTCGGATTATCCCAACAAAGGGCTTGAAGACCTGGAATCGCTCATCACTTCGCTGGTTCGTGCAGGCGTGAATGCCATCGTGGCGCAAAAGGGCGTCGTCAGTCGTTATGCTCATCTTTGCGAGGGCACCTCAACCAACATGGTGGTTCACTACTCGGTCTCTACGAGGCACGGTGGCAACAACGTCAACAACAAAGTTCTGGTTGGCAACGCTGACGAAACGCTGGTGCGAGGAGGCATTGCGGTCTCAAGTCAAGTCAACATGGGCAGTGACCACGAGCCCGCAATGATTGAGCGCATGGGCGAATTGAACCGTCAGGCGCTCCTGCTTGACTTGCCATCCTTTGGCATGGTGTATGCAAGAGGGGAAAACCTCCACCCCGTGGAGGGAGACGTCACCAACGGTCAGGCGCATGCGGTTCGACTGGCGTTTGAACTCGGTTGCGATGCTGCCAAGAGTACGTGGCCAGGAGATGCTGAGGCGTTTTTGAGCATCACAGCAGCGGTGCCCATCCCTGTGTTGGTCGCTGGAGGACCTTCCACTTCCGATACGCATGCTGTCCTCTCAATGGTCGAGGCGAGCATCAACGCTGGAGGCGGTGGCGTTTGCATGGGTCGGCAAGTCTTCGCCCACGAACAACCAGAAGCGATGGCCAAAGCGTTGGTCATGGTCGTTCATGAGGGGGCTACCGCTGAAGAAGCCATGACGGCTTGCAACCTGTGAGTGAGATGAATGGAAATTTGGGTTACCCTTGAAGAGGACGAGAGCCCCGTTGACGAAGACGGAGTCCAACGCTACGTCTGCAACAAGCGTTCGGATGCTCTCCACTTGGAAGACGACCGATTGATGGACGGGGACGACACCATTGGCGCATACCGCCTTATCGGGGACGGTGAAGGGCAACGTCATGCCGTTTCTTTGATGGGTTCAGTGAATTGGTTGCTGGTGGAGTGCAAGGAATGGTCGATGATTCCGCTTGAAAATTTGATCGCCGCGCGAAGAGGCAGTCACACCAAAATTGCTGCTATCATCACCTCACCCCTCCAGGCTCAGGGTGCTGGATTTGCTTTGGAGGAAGGCGTGGATGCCTTGGTCGTCCCCAACGACCCAGCCATGCTTGAAGCAGCGTTGAGTGTTCAAGCCCAACGCGGTGAACCGGTAACGGCGGAGGCATCAAGTGAAGCGTCTCAAGGGGCCTTGAACCTCTGTTCGCTTGAAGTAAAACGCGTTGAAGAGGCGGGCCTTGGCGACCGCTATTGCTTGGATTTCATCGCTTCCTTCCGCCAGAATGAAGGCGTGTTGGTGGGCTCAAGTGCCTCAACCATGTTTCTCATCCACAGCGAAACGATTCCATCCTCGTTTGTCCCTACCCGTCCTTTTCGGGTGAACGCTGGTTCACCCCATTCCTACATCTGCATGGCCGATGGATCAACCAAATACATGTCTGAATTAACATCAGGGGACCGTGTCATGGGCGTCAACATCCACGGTGAAACAAGAGCGATGGTGTTGGGAAGAATCAAGATTGAACAACGCCCAATGCTCAAAATTACGGCAAATGAATCCCGTAAAAATCAACGGAACACTAATGAATCTCATGTGTATATGCAACAAGCAGAAACGGTGCGATTGATATCCGACGACGCAAGGCCAATCTCGGTGACTGAACTTTCCCCAACACTGAGCGTGATTGGGTGGAACGGGCACGGGGCGCGGCATCTCGGCGTCTCCATCGATAGCTCCGTCGAGGAGCGCTGAAACGATGGCCGTCATTGGGAAGGGTGAAGCACACGGTGCATGCAGCCTCCTGCACGCGGCACCGCTTGGCTACGGCGCAGCAGCAGCACTCAACTTACCCATCACCGTTCGACTGCTTGACAAGCCCAGTAAGCGAGCGTTGGAGGATACAGACAATGTCTTGGGCGCCCTGCTCGATGCTTGGCTCAACGCTAATCATCCATTACCTGACGGTTACAAAAGAGAAGAGTTGCACTGGGGTGTAAAATCGAAGATCCCCAAAAAGCAGGGGCTCAAGTCCTCCGCCGCAACATGCATTGCAGCACTCCGAGCGCTCTGCCAAGCGACCAACACCCCGCTTGAACCTGCAAGCATGGTTCAACTCGCAGCAGAAGCACAACTCGCAGCAGGCGTTTCAATCACCGGTTCAATCGACGATGCATGGGCTTGCATGACGCCGGGCTGGAAACTGGTCGATGTTCAAGCACCCATTGAAGAGGGCGTGCTGATCGACGACCAAGGTCTTTCAGAAGAAGACTGGACGGTGTTGCTCGTGTTGCGAGGTGAACGTGTACAGCAACCTGAAATCGATGATTTTGCGCCTCACCTTGCGGCCTTCCAACAATCCCTTCAAGCCTTGCAAGATGGAAATCCGTTGGTTGCACTCACTTGGAACGGCCGAGGAACCGTCGGAGCGCTTCGAGACATTGAAGGCCGAAAAATGACCAACGATTCGTTCATGAACAGCGCGCGTGCCGCTGGCATATCGGGTTCGGGGCCGTCGTTGGTCGTGGTGATTCCAAGCGGTCAGAGCCCGACGATTGACCGATTGAAATCATGGTACGCGAACCGATACAAGGACGTGGAGATTCTTGAGACGACGTTTCTAAGCGGAAACGACAGCAACGGGGTCGAGTGAACACCTTCTAAAAGGTCAATCAAGTCCAAACCATGTTGAACCATGCAGATGCGCCTCGGTGAAACATTGCGCGTGACCCTTCTCGGGTCAAGCCATGGCCCCTTCGTTGGAGCAACGATTGAAGGGATGCCAGCCGGGATTCAAGTCAACGAAGAACGCATTCAACGAGCGATGAGCCTTCGAAAAACAGGTGGCACCTACAGCAGCAAGCGAAAAGAAGACGACCTTGTTGAGTGGAAAAAGGGCGTGATAAACGGCCTCACCACCGGTGAGGTCATCGAATTGCAAATCGCGAACAACGATGCTCGTTCAAGCGATTACAGTTTCCTGCCTGACCACCCAAGGCCTGGTCACCAAGACATGGTGATGCTCAAGCGGACCGATGGTGAAGCAGATTTACGCGGTGGAGGGACCTCAAGTGCTCGAATGACGGCCCCGCTTGTTGCGATTTCTGCTGTCTTGGCGCCGTGGCTTGAACGTTACAACATTGACATTGAAAGTCACCTCGGTGCCATTGGTCATGTCGAAGCACGGCCGATGAACACCTGCCCCCCTCGGTGGGCCAACCCAACGTGCGAAGCCCTACGCTGCAGAGACCCAGAAGCAGCCGCCTCCATGGCGAACTTGGTTGAAGCGACCAGAAAAGACAGAGATTCCGTCGGTTCGCGGGTTGATGTGTGCATTCGCGGCCTGCCGCTCGGTGTTGGCGAACCGTGGTTCGATGGTGTCGAGCCTGCCTTGGCCAGAGCCATGATGGCGATTCCTGCAGCAAGAGGCGTTGAATTTGGACATGGTTTTGGCGTGCAACACCTGAAAGGCAGCGAACACAACAGCCCTTGGGGTGGTACTGCCGACCGACCTGTGTTGGAAGGTGAGCGGCCTGACGGTGCGCTCGCAGGACTTGCAACGGGAGCACCCGTTGAACTGCGCGTGGCGTTCAAACCCCCTTCGAGTATTCCCCGTGAGCAACACACACTGAACCTCAAAACAAACCACAAGGAACCACTGGTCGTCAAGGGGCGTCACGACCCTGTGCTGGGACCACGTGCCGTTGCTGTCACCGAGGCGATGGCAACCATTGTGGTGGCGGATTTGATGCTGCGAGGAGGGTTCTGCGATGAATGAATCACCAGAAATTCACAAATTTGGAGGCTCTTGCCTTCGTGATGCAAGCGATTTGGAGCGCATCGCCCAAATCGTTCTCGAAGCAGAGAAACCTTTGATTTTGGTGGTGTCCGCACTCTGGGGCACCACCGACCGTCTGATGCGAGCCGCCAAGGAACCGCGTTATGCTGGGCGTTTGGTCAATGATTTGGCCAGCCATCATCTCCGATTCTCACCCACACTGATCGATTCTCCACTTCATGACCTGTTTCAGAAGGTGCTCGATGGCATTGAATTCTCACTCTCAGCGCTTGCACAGGACCGCAATGACGTGCAAGCCTACAATCAATTGCTGGCTGCTGGAGAGCGGCTTTCTGCGCTGGTGATCGGCCACAGCCTCACGATGCATGGCATCGATGCCCATCCGGTGGGTGCTGAAGACATCGGTTTGCATTTGGATGGCGTTGGAACAGCAAAAACCGTTGACATGGAACGTTCCGCAACATGCCTTGACCACGATGCATTCTATGGTGTACCCGTTGTAACTGGGTGGTTCGGTGAAGGCCGAGACGGAAACATTGCTCTTCTCGGCCGAGGAGGAAGCGACCATACCGCTACCGCCTTGGCAGCACTGGTTCAAGCACAACGGGTGGTGTTGTGGAAGGACGTCGTTGGCATCTATCCCGTCAACCCACGCTGGGGGATTCAGACATCACCCATTCCTTACCTCGGCTATGCGGAAGCGATTGAATTTGCAAACGCTGACGCCACCATTCTTCATCCCGCAACCGTCGAACCGGTCTACGCCATGGGCATTCCAATTGAAATTCGACATCTCATGGGGCATCGAACAAACGCCATGAAGACGGTCATCGGCCCAGATATCGAAGGCCCTTCCAACATCAAAGGGATTGCATGCATCCCACGCGTCGCTTGTGTGGAGGCCAATGTTCGTTACAGCCAAGATGCAGCGTTGTCACTGAGCGAACTTTTGCAACACCTCAATGAAGAGGAATTGAGAATATGCTCTTTTGAAACTTCCAGCACAAAATGGCGGTTTGTCTTCCCCCAGCATCAAGTAAAGGATGCAGTTTCTGTCATCGAACAACACGCTACCGACGTATCCTATGCCTACCATGCTGCGATGCTGTCCTTTATCGGATGCAGGGAAATTGACGTGCTCAAACAAACGCTGGGGGAATTGTACCCATCGGACGAACAAATGCTCCATTTGACATCAACCTCTGCGCATTTGCTGACACAACGGGTGGACATCTCAGCGATGCTCGATGAGATGGTGGCGGCGTTGAAGAGCGACGCAGTCTAAACTCACTCTGCCTGTCGCTCACGGAAGCGTTGCAAATGTGTCGGGAGGTTCAAGCCGAACAAGATTCCAACGGTGATGAACACGAAGAGCGTACCCAGAGCAACACCGTAGACCGAGGTCAATTCAACCGACTCCCGCATGCGAAGGGCGGTGTCACCGGAGAAGATGCCTACGATGGCTGGAAGGATGGTGTTGGCCGAAAGCACAAACCAAGCCAGCAGGGTGGCCAACACGGGGTTGATGACCAACGAGCGGTGGTATTTCGAGACGATCTTCTTTGGATTCATGACGTAGACTTCGTTGGTCCGAATGCTCGTGTCGAGCATGGAGTAACGGATGACGCCGTTGCTGAGTTCAAAGTACATGATGAGAAGAACGGAGTACACGACGACGAGAACAGAGAGCATCGTGGGGCTGTCTTGAAGTCCGAACAAGTCGTTGGCCAACGCCGTGGTCGAGGATGCGAATCGCAAAATAGCGAGAATGAAGAGCAGGTTACTGCCCAAGGAAAGGCGTGCATCTCGCTTGAAGGTGCCCATGAATCCAAGCACGGTTGCACCTGCAATGATAACCAATTGCATGATGTTGGCAAATCCGAGACTTCCCGTGAGGAGGTACCATGCCGTGCCTTGCGGTGGAGAAATGATGTAGGTGAGGAACGCCAAGGCGACAAGAACGCCGTAAACGCCAATCTGAAGGTTTTGCACCATCTTATCAGGTGGCAAAAATTTCATCTTCGGGACCAAGGGGCCACCGAGAAGACTTTCAATGAACGATGGGATTTCCACGGTTGGAATCGCGTCTTGGGGTATTTCACTCCCAGCACCGACTTGACCGGCGGCTTTCTTTCGTGAGGGTGCGGATGAGCGCACGGTCTTCCCATCATAGAGGTGAGAGGTGTCGCTGGAAGGTCGGTTGATCGTCATAACTTCACCTCAGAATCCTCGTGCTCCTGCCAGAGCGGTTGAAAGCAACATATCGGGCTCCCAATCCATGATGTTGACACCCAACCCACGAAGCTCTCCAATCAATACATCGCGCTCGGTCTTCATCACCTCGTATCCCGTTCGGTCGATGCGCCTGGCATCAAACTCGAACTCGAGTGAAGAAGGCGAGAGAACCGTCACGTCAAAGTCCCGTGCACGGAAATCACGCAGGGCGTTCACGATGGTCGGGTCATCCTCGAGATTGGACAAGAAGATGATCGGGCTCCCCTTGTTGATGTGGGGTAAGATTCGATTGACGACGACCTGCAACGGGATGTTACCTCGTGCAACGGCGCCAGCGAGTTTGGTCAAAATCACATACAGTTGTTTCTTGCCGGTGTCTCGGTCAACGCTCACCACTTCATCACCGTATACAATGACACCGACGGAGTCACGGCGGCCGAGGAAATATTTGGCGAGCGATGCCGCTGCCCGGGTAGAATACACCAGAGCGTTTCGAGAGACAGGTCCTGTTTCTGCGACTGCTCGGGAGTCAACGATGATGATGACATCGGAAACTGCATCTCGCTCGCGCTCGTTCACCATGAGTTTTCCAGAACGAGCGTAGGCAGACCAATTGATGGCTCGGAACGAATCACCTTCGAAATACTCACGCAGCGAGTAGAACTCCGAACCAGGTCCTGGTTGTCGAATGTTGACGGCACCGGTGAAGATCTTTGGGACTCGGGACTTGACGAAGGTTTCTTTCAAGTCTTCCATCTTCGGGAACACAAGGAAATCGTTGTAGACATGCAATTCCTTTTCCTTGTGGAACAAACCAAAAGCGTCCTGAATTCGAACGGTGACTGGCCCGAGGCTGTAGAAACCACGAAGAGGGCATTCAACGGTGTACTCGATGAAGGTCTCACGGCGTGGACCCAATTCCATCAGAATGTAGTTGGCTCCTTCCTTGATTCGCATCACTTCTGGAACCCGGTCTCGTACTTCCAAAATCTTCGGAAGGGAAGACGTGTTCTGCATCCGCAGCGTCACGTTGAGTTCACCGTCTTCAAACATGCGAGCACTGGAAAGTTTGCGCATGGCAACCACGTTACCAAGTGCAATACCTTCCTCTCCTGTCCACTCCTCTGCCCGACGACCGCTGGATGCAACATCTGCATGGTTCCCCAAGAGTGCAGCCCATGTGAGGAACACAAAGATGACGACAGCGATGGTCACAAGTTGAGTGTTGCGAAGCGTGAGGCCAAGCAAGTACATGGCAACAGCTAGGCTGCCAAGCATCGCTGACTTACGACTCCACATGTTTGATTCACCTCAAAAGATGGTTTCACTTCAAACCGTAGGCACAGGTACTTCTCGCAGGATGTGCTGAATGACTTCTCCTGCTTCGAGGCCCTTGATTTGGTGCTCAGGCTTCAAGATGATACGGTGGGCGATGGCGAGTTCCGCAATGGCCTTCACATCGTCCGGTGTCACGAAGTCGCGACCGCGAAGAGCGGCAGCGGCACGGGATGTCTTGAGCAGTGCCTGTGAACCACGAGGCGAAGCCCCGACGAGAACACGTGGGTCTTCACGGGTGCGGGATACGATTTCGACCATGTACATGCGAAGCGCTGGGTCGACGTACACGTCTTCACAGGCTTGTTGCATGGCGATCACACGAGCAGGGTCGGTGATCACGTCGACATCGACGGCGTCCTTTCCACGGCTGATACGTCGGGCGAGGATTTCGTCTTCGTCAGCACGGTCGGGGTAACCCACGGACATCTTGAACATGAAACGGTCAAGTTGTGCTTCTGGAAGCGGGTAGGTACCTTCTTGCTCGACTGGGTTCTGTGTAGCCATAACAATGAACGGGGCGGGCAACTTGTGCGTCACCGTACCGATGGTCACTTGCTTCTCTTGCATGGCCTCAAGCAGAGCTGCTTGGGTCTTGGGAGGAGCACGGTTGATCTCGTCAGCGAGGAGGAGATTACAGAAGAGTGGACCAGGTTTGAACGTAAATTCGCCCTTCTTGGCGTCGTAGATGTTCGTACCGGTAATGTCGGCTGGTAGCAGGTCAGGCGTGAATTGAACACGCTTGAAGTCACAACCAAGCGCATCGGCAAAGGTGTTGGTCATCAACGTCTTTGCCAATCCAGGATAATCTTCGAAGAGAAGGTTTCCGTTTGACAGGATGTTGATCAACACGTTGTCGATGACGTGCGACTTACCGATGATGACCTTT
>MDTE01080838.1_pt1 | contig 14539 bp, 14 predicted proteins | sample 811231 | NCBI WGS metagenome assembly MDTE01 (sample SAMN05326651, study PRJNA326480) | marine metagenome | isolation source: seawater | place: Indian Ocean: Red Sea | collected 2010 | reverse complement strand
TTCTTTGCAGATCTAAATACGTTTGTTATTCCAGCTGCAACTCCCATTAAAAAAAATATTATTATTAATATTGGTTTAGTATCAAACCAACTATCTAAAATAAAGCCAATAAATGTGCCTATTAATACCGCAGCCACCAATTCTGTGCTCATTTTAAATGCAACGCCCAGCAAAGAAGAAGGAGAATTTTGAAGTTTTTTATTATAACTTTTGTTAAATTTTTTATTTGCACTTTTTAGGCGAGTTGAAATGTCTTTCAATTCTTTCATTTAGCTTATGCTACTAATTCTTCTGCTTTGTGAAGATCCACAGCCACTAATTGACTTACCCCTTTTTCTGGCATTGTGACCCCATATAATCTATCCATTTTGGACATGGTAAGCGCATGGTGAGTTACAATTATAAATCTAGTATTGGTAATTTTTGTAAGTTCTTCTAACAGGTTACAAAATCTTGTTACGTTTGCGTCATCTAGAGGAGCATCAACTTCATCTAGAATACAAATTGGAGCGGGGCTAGTTAAGAATACTGCAAATATTAAAGATAGAGCTGTGAGAGCCTGTTCTCCCCCTGAGAGAAGTGTTATTGACTGTAATCTTTTTCCAGGCGGGCTAACTAATAAATCCAAACCTGCTTCTAGAGGATCGTCCGAGTCAACCAATTCCAACTTTGCACTACCTCCATCGAAAAGTTTTGTATATACCTCATTAAATTTTTTATTAACTATTTCGAAAGCTTCAACCATTCTTTCTCTGCCTTTTTGATTTAACTCATTAATACTGGCTCGTAGTTTCATTATTCCATTGACCAAGTCTTCTCTGTCTTTTTCCATTTTATCAATATCTTTTTTAAAAATTTCAGTTTCCTCATCAGCCTTTAAATTTACAGAACCTAAAGATTCCCTTTGTCTTTTCTTTTTATCAAGTTTTTCTTCTTGCTCTAGAGTGTCGGGTAATTCTTCCACATTCTTTAAATCTGATATGCCCAACAGAGCTTCTTCTTTAACGTTTAACTCGTTGTATACTGTGTTTATCAAATCTTTTTTTCTTTGTTCTAGCCCTTCTATAGTTGCTTTAGATCTAGCTTTTTTCTCCCTCGAAACCATCATTTTTTCTTGAAGAATTTTCATTTCTTTACTTAACTTATTAAACTCTCCCTCAGCATTGTTAAGTGTGTTCGTAATTTTTTTTAGCTCTTCGTTTGTGTTTGTTATATTTTGCATTGCTTTACCTTTTTCAACTGATAATTTGGAAGGCAAGTTTTCTATTTCAGAAAGTTCTTCTTCAGCTTTTTTATATCTATCTTCTAGATTTATTTTCATATTTTCAGAATTTGTTCTTAAATTCCTCCAATTCTCAACTTCATTTTCAATATTTTTAATTCTTTCATTTCTTTTTATAGATTCTTCTTTAATAGATTCATTTCTACTAAATTTTTTAGCATAAATTTCTTGAAATTTTTTTAAATCCTCCGTTGCAACATTCATTTTTTTTGCAACCTCTTCTTTTTGATTTTCGCTATTAAAAAATTCAATTTTGTTTTGAATTAAATTTATTGTTTCTGTAGCTAGTTTCTGTACTGATTCCAAATTGTTATTTTTGACATCATTTTCTAAAATTTTTATTTTTTCTTTTATTGAGTTTAAAAAATGAATATATTTTTCCATTTGTCCATAAGTCGTTTCTTGAGATAGCTTTTCTAAGCCTTCCTGAGATTTTTTTAAATCTTTTGTTGCAACCACCAAATCCGAATCAGATATTTTTTCTAATTCATAGTATTCTTTTTCAGTTTTTATTAAGCTTTCTTTTTCTTCGTTTAGCCTATTTTCATTTGATTTTGAATCAGATACGATTTTTTTTTCTCTCTCCAAATCGGATTCAATAGTGATTTTTGTTTTTAGAATCTTTTGTTTTTTATCTTCTATCTCTTTTTCTTGTTTTTCTAAATTTCCTAATTCAAGATTAATTCTTTGTATTTTAGACATTATTTCTAATTTTTCATCTCTAAGTGGTTTTAATTTTTCATTTTCATTTTGTATGAGTTGGTTTTTGCTATTTATTTCCATATTAACATTGTTAATTTCTTTATCTCCGTCTTCGACCAATTCCTGAGTAATTTTTACATCGTAATTTATTGAATGCAGTTTGAGGTAATATAATCCAGCTTCAATTTGTTTTATTTCATCGGTAATAAATTTGTATTTAGACGCTTCCTCAGCTTGTTTTTTTAAACCTTCAAGACGTTTTTCCTGCTGTCTTTTAAGATCGTCAGCTCTTTTAAGATTATTTTCTGCAGAATTTAACCTGAGTTCTGCCTCGTGTCTTCTTGCGTGTATTCCAGAAATTCCTGCCGCTTCTTCTAAAATGGTTCTTCGCTCAATTGGTTTTGCTGTAACCAACGCTCCAATTTTTCCTTGACTAATAATTGAAGGGGAATGAGCACCGGTTGATAGATCTGCAAAAAAAGTTTGAACGTCTCTTGCCCTAACTTCTTTTTCGTTTATAAAATATCTGGATCCTTTATCTTTTTCTATTCTTCGTTTTAAATTAATTGAATCTACGTCTTCGAACTGTTTAAGATTGTTTTCTTTTGAATTTTCCAAAAAAATATTTACTTCAGCGATATTTTTTGAGGGCCTGTTCGATGTTCCTGAAAAAATCACATCTTCCATTCCGCTTCCTCGCATGCTCTTCGCAGAGGTTTCCCCCATACACCATCTTAATGCTTCAACAATATTAGATTTTCCACATCCATTAGGCCCAACGATTCCTGTTAAACCTTTTTCGATTAAAAAAGATGTATTTTCGGCAAAAGATTTAAACCCTATTAGTTCTAGCTTTTTAAAATTCATATCAAATTAATTTTTTTATTTTTTTTGCTATATTTATAAAATCAGTTGGTCCATTATATTTCTTTTTATTTATTATTATTTGAGGAGTAGAATCAATTTTATATTTTTTTTGCGCTTTAATTCTTCCTTCCAATATCAATTTTTCTGATGTTTTGTCATTTAAACATTCACCAAAGTTAAAATTATTAATTTTAAGATCGTTTACTATTTTTTTTAAATTCTCGTTAATAGCTTCTATATTATTACCATCTGTCCAAATTTTTTGTTTTTCGTAAATAGCATCTAACAGTTTAATTTTGGAATCGTCTTTAACACAATGAATTATCTTTGATGCATTCAAGGCCGCTAAATCTAAAGGAAAGTCTGTTAAAATTATTTTTGCATTGCCAGTTTCTACAAATTCTTTTTTTATTTTAGGCAACACATCATTATGAAATTTTGCACAGTGAGGACAAGTTAATGATGAATAAATTATAATTTCAACTTTAGAATTGTCAGAGCCCATTACTATAGAGTTGTCGTAACCTATTGCCACTTCATTTTTGTTTTCTTTTTGATCTTTAGTTGCTTTGTTACTAAATAAAAAGAAAATGACAATTATTGATAAGGCACAAAACAATAAGTAATGATATTTTTTTAAGACCATCATTTAATTATATTGATTAATTTGAAAAGTGCATCTTTAATATTTTTACTTTTAATTTCGCTAATTTTATTATGGTATTTTTTCAAGTTTTTTTCATTGATTAAATTAGATTTTCTAAAGCCTTTTGTTTTGTTTTCTATTTTTTCAATTTTAACGTTATTTATAGCTTTATACCCAAAGTAACTATTCAATTTATCAATTATCTCTTTTTTTGAATATTCAATTGTGATCTCATCTCCTTTGCTTACCGCAAGTTGAAGAGTGTTTGAATTTTCGCCTCTATTTAGCTTAATCGATTTTGGATATGATATTGAAGATATTTTGTTCCCCACCAAATAATCCCATTTTTCTAATATATCATAGAACAAATTGCCTTTTTGATTTATTATTTTTTTAACATTTTTAGGAATAGTTAATTTAAACTTTCTAAGTCCTTGCGTATACTTTTTCAATTCATTATTATTTTTATTTGAATGCATAATCACAACTTAAATTTATCAAAAAAAATTTTATATTGGTACGATAATAATAAACGCATGTTGCCTTGGAGGCTTGTAAGTTCAAAAAAGAGATTGGGCTTTTATACATTAGTAAGCGAATTTATGTTGCAACAAACTCAGATAAAAACGGTTCTTCCATATTTTTTGAGATTTATTAAGCGTTTTCCTGACATAAGAAAGTTGTCGCGCGCAAGCAGCAGATCGATTTTGAAACAATGGGAGGGTTTAGGTTACTACTCTAGAGCGAAAAATTTACACTTAACCTCTAAAATAATTTGTAAAAAATATTCTGAAAAAATACCTAAAGAGATTAATAATTTAAAGCTTTTACCGGGCATAGGTGATTATACCGCGAGCATTATTATGGCTGTGGTCAACAACAAACCACATATAGCATTTGATGGAAATGTTAAAAGGGTCATAAGGAGGTTTTTTGCATTAAATTATAATGAGAACTCTGAAAATTTAAAATTAATGAAACACAAATCGAATATTTTTTTAAGTAAAAACAGACACGGGGATTTAGCCCAAGCTCTTATGGAGTTAGGTGCTTTAGTATGTAAGCCCGTAAATCCAGAATGTGCCAGATGTCCACTTAAAAAATTTTGTTCATTTAAAAAATCGAATATTTCTTTCACCAAAAAAACAAAGAGAAATAACAAACTTAAATATGTGGCACTTTGTTATTTAAAGAAAAACAAGTTGTTGGTTACCAATAAAAATCCATCAGGTTTTTTAAATAACATGATCACTGTTCCAATGATTAAACTTAAAAATTTTAATGAATTGAATTATAAAAAAAATTGTGAAATTTTAAATAAAGAAGTTTCTCATAGTATTTCAAATTCAAACTTAAAAATAAAAATTGCACTATCAAATAAAAATCTTAATTTACCAAATCATTTTTGGCTAGATAAGAAAAATATTAAAAAATATCCTATACCCGCTCTTACTAGAAAAATTTTTAAGGCTATAAGTTTAGATTTATAATGAAGATTGCAATTATTGGCGCAGGAATTTCTGGACTAACTTTAGGAAATTTAATCTTTTCTAATAAAAATCAAGAAATAGAATTTCAAATTTTTGAAAAAAGAAAAAAAGATCATAAAGATTCTGGTGGAATTCAGTTGTCGCCTAACGCGACTAACATTTTGAATATTATAGGTTTTAAAAAACTAGATTACGCAAATTTTCATTTACCAAAATCTATTAATTTTTTAGATTTGTTAAGTGGAGAAAAAATTTTTGATTTAAACATTCTAGACATCAGCTCTAGAGATAAACCTTACATTTGTATAAAAAGAAGTGTGCTAATCGATTTTCTTCTAAATCGACTTCAGAAAGACATTGTAAATTTTAACAAAGAGGTAATAAATATAAAAAATATAGACAATTATAAAAAGATTATTTTTTCAGATGGGACCTCTTATTTGTCGGATCTGATTATTTCTGCTGATGGAGTATTTTCAAAAATTCGAGACAAAGAATTTAATAGAGATCAATTATCTTTTTCAGGCTCTGTTGCTTTTAGAACGGATTATATAAAAAGTTCAGAGATTTTTGAGCTTCAGAAAGAAAACATTAGTGTTTTTATGGGACCCTCTTCCCACTCTGTCTTGTATCCTTTAAATAAAGAAAAAGATTTTAATTTTGTTTCAATAATTTCGAAAAAGGGTTTGAAGGTAGATAAGGAAGATTGGACAAAAAATATTAATAATTTTAATGATTTATTTTATGAAAAAATGAAAAATTGGAACAATAATTTAAGAAATATTATTAAAAATAAAAAAATATCATGCTGGCCTATTTTTAAAGTCAAAACAATTGATAGCAGGATTCAAAACAATATAATTTTAATAGGTGATGCCGCTCATGCAATTGTTCCATATCATGCTCAAGGCGCAGCTCAATCCATCGAAGATGCATACCTACTTTACAAGCATCTTAAAAAAAATAATTTATATTTAAACATTCAAAATTTTCAAAAAATAAGAAAAAAAAGAATACTGGAGGTGGAAAAAAGATCAAATGTAAATCAGTTTATTTTCCACCTTTCTAACAACTATTTAAAGTTTTTAAGAAAAAATATATTAAAATTTCTTTTAAAAAATCGAGTATTTGTGAAAATTTATTTCAATAAATTATTTAACCACAAACCTTGAATAATATTTCTTTTGTAGAGATTTTAGACAAAGATTTAAGTGGCATAAAATTTTATAGCACAACATATAGTTGTATCCTTTGGAATATTCACAATTGTAAGGGTATAAATCTTGATTGTTCAAATATTGAACGTTATATATGTTCAATATTTGAACAGTTAAAATGGACGATAATTCAGATCACTTTAATGTACTAAGAAAAATCAAATCAAAGCCAAATTCAACCCAAAGAGAATTGGCGGAAGAGTTAGGTTTTAGCTTGGGCAAATTAAATTATTGTTTACAAGCCCTCAAAAAAAAGGGGCTAGTAAAGATAAACAACTTTCAGAAAAATCCAAACAAATTAAGCTATGCATACATTCTTACTCCAAAAGGAATTGCAAAAAAAACAACACTTACAATTAATTTTATGAAAAGAAAAATGAAAGAATATGATGAGCTTAAATCAGAAATCGAGGAATAAATAATGTGGGTCGCATTTAGATATAATCATCAGGAATACGATCTTCTAAAAGAAAATTTAAAACAAAGAGTTGGAGATTTTGTTAAGTTTTATAATCCAAAAATTGGATATTCTAAGGTTGTAAAAAACAAACAAAAAAAGTGTGAGAAATACATACTAGAAAATTATGCTTTTTGTTATTTTGAACAATTTAAAGAAAAAAATTTTTTAAATAAAATTTCTAACATTAAAGGTTTAAGTTATTTTTTAAATGGACATATTCAACAACAAAAAGAAATCGTTCAATTTATTGAATTTTGTATAGGTAATGAAAATGAAGATGGAACACTATCATCTCATTTTTTTTCTAAGTTAGAATCTAAAAGGGCACAATTTATAACCGGACCTTTTGCAAATCTATTCTTTGATATAATTGAAAAGAAAAAAAATAAATTAAAAATTTTATTGGGTGGGATAGTTACAACAATAGATACAAATTCGAATATTCTATATCACCCAGTATAAAAATCCGAATGCAATCAATTCTTGATAAACTGATGGTTTATCCAAAGTGCGGAGCTATGAAAAAATGATTCCATATGGCAAGCATCACATAGATGAGGAAGATATAAAAACTGTTGCTGATTTATTGAGAAAAGAAAATTTAACACAGGGCAGTATGATTTCTAAATTTGAGAGTGCTATAGCCAAATATGTTGGAGCGAAGTATGCCGTGGCAGTTTCTAGTTGTAGTGCAGGTTTACATTTATCATCCATAGCTGTAGATATGAAGAGTGGCAAAACAGCATGTACCAGCCCAATCACATTTGTTGCGACGGCAAATGCAATTGCACATACAGGAGGAAAAGTAATTCTTGCAGATATAGATAAAGAGACAAAAAATATAGATCCTTCTTACTTAGAGTTTTTGTTAAAAAAAAATCAAAAAATTGATACTATTATTCCAGTACATTTTTCAGGTTCATCAGCAGATACAAAAAGAATTAGAGAAATAACAAAAAACAAAAATGTAAAAATAATTGAGGATGCGGCACACGCTTTGGGATCACGTTATAATGATGGATCAAAGGTTGGTTGTTGTTCTAATTCTGAAATGACAGTTTTTTCATTTCATCCAGTTAAAGCTATTGCCACAGGCGAAGGAGGCATGATTACAACAAACGACATCAATTTATATAAAAGGCTTAAAAAAATAAGAAATCATGGGATTACCAAAGAAAAAGAAAATTTTTTAAATGATGAATCAAAATTAGATAAAAATTATTGGTATTATGAAATGCAGGAACTGGGATATCATTACCGATTAACCGATATTCAATGTGCGTTAGGCATCTCCCAATTAAAAAAAATTGAAAAATTTTTATCAAAGAGAAAAAAATTAGTATCAAATTATGATAATGCATTCAAAAATTTGAAAAATTGTAAACCAATACAACTTAGCGATAGATCGAGCAGTTCACATCATTTATACGTATTGGAAATAGACTTTAAAAAAATAGGCAAGAGCAGAAATGAAGTAATGCACTATTTGTATACGAATGGTGTATCAACCCAGGTACACTATATTCCTATTCCTTCTCACCCTTACTATCGTTCCCTGGGTTTAAATCCTAAAGATTATGCAAATAGTTATAATTATTATGAAAAAGCACTATCGATACCATTATTTTTTGATCTAAAAGACGAAGAACAAAAATTAGTAATTGAACTAATAAAAAAAATAGTAGCATGAAAAATATTATACTAGGTATACATGACGGGCATAATTGTGGTGCCACTCTTGTAATTGATGGGAAAATATTTTCATCAATATGTGAAGAAAGATTGAGCAGAAAGAAAAATGATACCGGATATCCAAAAATGTCTATCGATTTTTTGAAAAATCATGCAGGTATCGAAAATAATGACATTAGTTCTGTTGTTTACGCATCTTTATTTATGCATAGAAGCTCAATGCTTGAAAATAAATTAAAATGGTACAAAGTCGGGATAAGAGAACAAAAACGTGATGAAAAAGAAAAAAAATCAAAATTATTAAATAAATTTATTAGAAGAAAAAAAGAACGCATCAGGAATGTTGTTAATCATCTTAAAATTAATGAAAAAAAAATCAGTTTTATAGAGCACCATCTTTGTCATTTAGCAGCAGCTTATTATACTGCGCCAAAGTATTTTGCTAATAAAAAAATTTTAGGTTTAACATGTGATGGTGCTGGCGATGGTTTATCAGCAACTGTATCAAAATGTTCTTCTGGAAAGATCAAGAGGATTTCAAAAACAGATAGACATGCGTCCCTAGGAAAAATTTATTCTAGAGTTACAACTTTACTAGGCATGCAACCATGGGAACATGAATATAAGGTAATGGGACTCGCGCCTTATGCTAAATATGAAAATTATACAGACATACTTAAAGTTTTTAATAAATTATTAAAAATATCAAGAAATAGTTTAAAATTTCAAAAGGCTGGGAATCTTTCAACAAATTATTGTATGAAACATTTAAATGAAAAACTTGCATACAAAAGATTCGACAATATATCAGGGGCTTTACAATTTTTTACTGAACGAATGCTTATTACTTGGGTGAAAAACTGTATAAAAAAAACAAAGTTAAATTATTTGGTTTGTGGCGGAGGAGTATTTATGAATGTTAAAGCAAATATGTTGATAGCAAATCTTCCAGAGGTTAAAAGAATATATGTAATGCCCAGTGCAGCCGATGAATCTTTGTCGATTGGCGCAGCTCTTCATAAATACTACGAAGTATCTAAAAACAAAAAACACGAAAAAAGTTCAATTAATAATTTATATTTTGGTAAAGATTTTGATAGAAAAAGTGAGTTAAAAGCTATTCGTAAGTTAATAAAAAATAAAAAATTTATAATATTTGATGGTGAAAAAATTAATTTAAATAAAAAAATTGCGAATTTATTGTTTAATAATAAAGTAATTGCTAGGTCAGCTGGAAGAGCCGAGTGGGGAGCAAGAGCATTAGGAAATAGATCAATACTAGCTAGAGCCGATGATGTTAACAATATTCAAAAAATTAATAATATGATTAAAAAGAGAGATTTTTGGATGCCTTTTTCGCCATTGATTCTTAAAGAAGATTTTAAAAAATATTTTAAAGACCCAAAAAAAATTAACCCAAAATTCATGACATTCGCTTTTAAAACTGCTTCAAAAAATTTAAAACATTTAATTGCCGCTAGTCATAGCAACGATCAAACTATTCGGCCACAAATTATAAGCAAAGAAGACAATAAATCGTTTTATGAAATATTAAAAAATTACAAAAAATTATCCGGCATGTCGGTTTTATTAAATACTTCGTTCAATCTTCATGGTTATCCCATCGTTAATAGTCCTTTTGATGCAGTAAATGTATTTTTGAATTCAGGTATAGATGGTTTAGCGTTAAATAATTTTATAGTTCTTAGAAAACAAGTATAGTAAAACTGTGTTAAAAAAATGAAAATTACTGGTACACAAATTCGTATAGCTAGAGCCATTCTAAAATGGAGGGTTGATGATTTGTCTAAACAAGTAAATTTAACATGGGCAAGAATTCAACAAATGGAAAGGTCTGACGAATTAATTAGCGATACTAGTAAAACAGACAAAATAATATCAGTATTTAAATCAAACGGTATTGAATTTATAGAAGAAAATGAGTACCAACATGCTGGCGTCATTAGAAAGAAGTAAATGAAATTATGAAATTTAATGAAACATCATATAGTTTGAAAATAAAAGCACCCACTGTTGTGAATATAGAGTTAACAGAGCTTTGCAATGTTAAGTGTAAACATTGTTATAATCCCTGGAGAGATGAAACCATGGGTAATTTTAGCTTAGATATTTTAAAGTTAAAGAAAATAATCAAAAAACTTAGTGAACATGGTGTATTTCATGTGGTTCTCAGTGGAGGAGAGCCTCTTTCAAACTATGAAGTTTTACGAGAAGCGCTAAAAATTTTAAACGAAAAAAATATTAGTTATAGTTGTAATACGAATTTGATATTGGCGGATGATCAAAAAATGTCAGAGTTGTCTAAGCTAGGTCTCGATCATTGTTTAACAAGTATCCCTTCAATTGATCCTTCAGAAAATGATGAAATTATGCAAAGCAAAGGTTCTCTAGCAAAAATTTTAGAAGGTATAAAGTGCTGTATTAGAAACAATATTAAAGTTAGCGCAAATATGGTTGTAACTAAATCTAACAAACATCGTGTATATGAAACAGGTAAATTAATGGCCGAATTAGGATGTAGTAAGTTTTTTGTTACTAGGGCTGTGCCGCCAGTATATTCTTCTGTAGCTAAGGCGAACAATCAAATTGAGAGCGATCTAGTTATGTCTAAAGAGGAAGTCAAAAAAAGCTTGGAAGATGCAATTAGAGTAAAACAAGAATACGGCATAGCAATAGGTTCTTTAATTAGCTATCCATTATGTTTTTTAGGGGATTTAAAAAAGTTTGAAGATTTTGTTGGCAGAGGATGTCCTTCTCAAAGAGGCCATATAGTAAATATTAATGCCAGTGGACAACTTCACACCTGCGTACATGAGGAAGAAACATACGGTAATATTTTTATTAATGATTTAGAAGAAATTTATCAAAAAAAAATGGAAAAATGGAGAAACGGGTCTTTGCATTATAAAGGCTGTAAAGGATGCGAATATCTTAATGTTTGTCACTCCGGGTGTCAGATGACCGCAAATGCTGTGAACGGTGAGCTAGCTTCAAGAGATCCTTTATTTGTTGGACCAGATGGAATAACAGAAGGTTTTAATTTAGTAAAAGACAAAAAAATATATGACTATTTGGATTCAAATGGAAAATTTTATGTACCCAAAAGAGTGAGGTTTAGAGATGACAAAGAAATTTATTTAATAAATGCTAGATGGGGTAATACAATTACCGCGCCTCACATAATTGGAGAGTTTTTAAAAAAACAACAAAATGAAAACAAAACATTCAGCTTGAATGATGCGGGCAAAGATAAAAGAGATTGGATTGTAAATCTTTATTACAAGGACATAATTGAAAGTACAGAAAAATTAGATCTAGACAAAACGATCATAGGTCTGAGTGCGGATTTGATGTATTTACCTTCCATCGAAAAAATTGATGAAAAGAAAAAAATTCAATCCAATTGAACTTGAAGCTAGGGCTTTCGACAAAATAGTTACTCAAAGGATTCAAAAAGGCTTTGTTCCTGATATAGGATCTAAAAAAAGTAATTTGTTTTTATACAATAATCCTTGGAGATATTATTTTACTAAGCAAATTTCGGTAAAAAAAAAAATTAATTTTGTATTGAATCATTGTAAAAAAAATCAAAAAGTTTTAGATGTGGGTTGTGGCTTAGGCACACTTTCATTTGAACTTGCCAAGAAAAAAATATTTTCTACTGGAATTGATATATCAAAAAAATCAATATTTTTTGCAAATTATTTTAAAAAAAAATTGCTTAGTAAAAATAATGCAAATTATATAAATTTTTTACAAACTAATTTATTTAAAATAAACGAAAAAAAAAAATTTGATGTCGTTATTTTTTTTAAAACATTCCATCATTTAGGCAATATAAATAAAGTTTTATACAAAGTTTTAAGGATACTTAAAAAAAATGGAAAATTGATTTTAGTGGAACCACTTAGAAGTGAATTTAAATTTGAAAATGCAGTTTACGCATATGTTTTGAGGTTTTTGTCTAATACTTGGATAAATCAGGAAAAAAAAATGAGAAAAATTGGAAAAAATGATATTAAAAGAGGAATTTACGATATTTATAATGAATATCATTATACAGCCAATAAAAAAAAAGGATTTGATCAATCGCCAATGGATAATTCAATAAATGATCCAAAAAAATTGGTTGGTCTTATAAAAAAGAAATTTAAAATAAATCAACACTATTTTACCGATTCATTCAAAGACAAACTCATTGGTGGACTAAGAGGTAAACGATACAAAAAATATTCAATTTTTTTTGATCATTTTGATGAAATTTTAATTGAAAATAAAATATTAAAAGGAACTATTTTACATTTAGTTGCTACAAAAAAGTAATTAATCACAGTATCTCAATTTAGTAGTTATATTTAAAAAATTTATGAGAATTATTTCTCGCGTAGATATAAAAAATAATTTTGTTATCAAAGGCATTCAAATGGAAGGGTTAAGAAAAATTGGAGACCCTTTTAATATTTTAAAAAAATATTGTGATCAAGGCGCAGATGAAATAATTTTAATTGATATTGTTGCAAGTCTTTATAGGCGTAATAATTTATTTGATGTTGTAGAAAGAGCCGCGAAGGAAATTTTTGTTCCTATGACTTTAGGGGGAGGTATAAAAAATTTAGACGATATTCAAAAATCTTTTTTTGTCGGCGCTGACAAAGTTGCTGTAAATACGCAAGCTGTTAAAGATCCAAATTTTATAACAACAATTGCAAAAAAATATGGCTCACAAGCTTTAGTTGGATATATCGAAGCTAAGTTAATTGGTGATAAAAAATGGGAGGTCTATATTAATTCTGGAAGAGATAAAACAGGTTTAAATGCAATAGAATGGGGAAAAAAGTTAATAGATTTAGGAATTGGAGAGTTAATGGTTGTATCAATTGATCAAGACGGAACCTTCAACGGACCAGATTATGATTTAATAAGTGCTATTGCAAAATTTTGCAACATACCACTTATTGTAGGAGGTGGAATTGGAACTTTAAAACATGTTGAAAAATTATTAGATATTTCAAATCCTAGCGGAATTTATGTTTCATCAGTTTTACATTATAACAAGTTAAAAATAAAAGATTTTAAAAAAATTAATGTCTGAAAAAGTATCAATACTAGATTATGGCATTGGAAACGTTAAGAGTCTTCAAAATGGTTTGAGTAAAAATAAATTAGAATCAATCATCACTTCAAATAAAAACGATATTTTGAGCAGTAAGATGCTTATAGTTCCTGGGGTTGGTTCTTTTAAAGGATGTATAAGCTCTATAAAAAGCAAAAATCTTGACAAAATCATTTATGAGTTTGCGGAGACAGAAAAAACTTTAGTAGGTATTTGCGTCGGTATGCAAATTTTATTTGATATTGGCTTTGAATTTGGAAAAACAAAAGGCTTAGGTTTGATAAAAGGTGAAGTAAGAAAATTTAATTTTAAAACACAAAAAAGTATTTTGCTTCCTCATATAGGATGGAATGGTCTAAAAATAAAAAAATCAGATAAAATTATTAAACAAACTAACGAACAGTTTTATTTTATTCACTCTTATATATGTGTTCCATTTAATAACGAAGATATTTTATCAACTACCAAATACGAGAATGTAGAATTTGTCTCATCGATAAAAAAATCAAATATATATGGTTTTCAGTTTCATCCTGAAAAAAGTTCAAATCAAGGACTTAAAATTCTTAAAAGGCTTTATCAATGTGCTTAAGTAAAAACTTATTTAAGCTTCCATCAAAAGTTATTTTTTGTAAGAGGTGTGTGATTTCTAATCAAAGACCCAGCTCTGTTATTGAACTTAAACATAAAACATTACAAAAAAAAATAACCATTAATTTTAAAAATGGTATATGTGAAGCTTGCAGATACAGTGAATTAAAAAGAAAAATTGACTGGAAGGATAGAGAAAAAAAATTAAAAAAAGTTCTTGATAAATTTAGAAAATCCAATGGAGAATATGATGTAATCGTACCAGGGAGCGGAGGAAAAGATAGCGCATATGTTTCTCATTTATTAAAGTATAAATATGGAATGAACCCATTAACAGTCACCTGGTCACCTCATATGTATACTGATGTGGGCAAAACAAATTTTGAAAATTGGATAAATTTTGGTGGACTTGATAATATTCTTTTAACCCCAAATGGAAGATTACACAGATATTTAAC
>MDTE01140095.1_pt1 | contig 14542 bp, 13 predicted proteins | sample 811231 | NCBI WGS metagenome assembly MDTE01 (sample SAMN05326651, study PRJNA326480) | marine metagenome | isolation source: seawater | place: Indian Ocean: Red Sea | collected 2010 | reverse complement strand
TCGCTAATCTCCTTCTGAAGTTCTCCCATCCAGTACTTACGGCAGTTCTCCTTAGTGAGAAACTGATCCTTACTCGAGAAGCTGTGGTTGTAATGACCTTTATCAGCACTCGAGAATTGTTCCTTACGCCTCTTGTGGTACTTCTGTAGTACGTGTTGGCGCATGTACTGGCGGAACTTTAGGGACTTGGTACGATTAATCCCCTTCGGCGTCACGCCGTCCCAGAGTCGCTCGAATTGTTCGAGCTTCTCGTCAAAAGTCTCGCTCATCTTGTTTCCTCGCGGCCCGCCGACCTGACTCTTGTTTATGACCTTCACGGCTGGACTCTAGCTCACCACTACGTGGTGGAACGATATTATTTGCAGATGAAACATCTTCTTTTGCGGCTATTTCTTCAGGAATGGGCTTCAATTCATCAATTTCTGGCGATTGAATCTCCGAGAACTCCTCCGGAACTTTATCAAGAGGTGCAAGAGCACGATTTTTCTCCTCTTCTGTACCTTCCCAATCAACATCTCGAGAGAGCCTCTCAAGCCTAGTCCTAAGTTCCGGAAGAGTTTCTTGTCGGAGTAATTCTGCCGCAACTTCTCGTAACTTATCTCCGGTTAGGATTATTGATAATTGGCCAATACAAGCTTTACGAAGATCAGAGTCTCTGTCTCTGGCTCCATCTTGGATTAATTGAGCGACTCTTGGACTTTCCATATCCAGTGTTTTCAATGCCTTAATCACATTCTTCTTTACCCCAGAATCGTCGTCAAACATTGATGATTCGACTAATATTGTAGCAACTCTAGATTCTATGTTTGCTAGGGTGGGCAGGCATGCTGAAGCAGAGCGTCTAACCTGTGCATCTTCATCCTGTAGTGACCAAGTGATTAGATCCCAACCTGTAGCGCCACCCTTTGCAGTAATTGTTCGTAGAATTTTCGCGCCTCTACGACGTAAATCCACATCATCTTCCCGAATTAATTCGTCTAGGTGAAGACAGCCTGTTTCAACCCAATTTCGAGAAGTTTCTTTCAAAGTTGCAAAGGCATCGTTTCTATGTTGTTTAGCCTCGTGCCTTAATTCCCGTCTAAGTATCTCTTCACAACCAGAGGGGAATATCGGTGCTACCTTCCTCAGACAATCTCTTGCAACTTTTCTTATCTGCTCATTTTCTTCTAGTAATCTATCTGAAAGATAGATGAATAGGTCGTCATGTTTTTTGATAGCAAATGAAGGCATAGCAATTAGTCCAGCGATACGGATAACCCCTTCATCATCATCCAAGGCCTCACACAAGGCCCTATGAGCATCGGTAATCATTGCAGGAAGTACTCTGTTTAGGGCTAGAATTCCATCTATACGCCTAGCTAGACCTCCACCTTCTGAACGAGGTATTTCTACCATCTTTACTTGACCGGATGCAAGCGGCACAATGTCTCTTCGAGGGATGCGTTCCCACACACCAGGAGGCGGTAAAGTTGACCGAATATCCACTTGCTTTGTAGCACGGCGCTGATTGATTGGTCGGCCCGTTTTTGGGTCTCGAGCGATGTAGTCGCGTGCCATATCGAAGGGGCCCCAGAGTATGGTGCTTCTTCAACCGAATGATTAAATGTTCTCACATTGACTAAGGTCAATCGAGTAAGGCTCAAGCGAGATAACTTCCCGAGGGCAGAAGAGGAGCATGAGTGAGCAGAGCGATATCTCTCGTATACTCTTCACTATTTTTGATGGAATAGAAACCCTAGAAATCCCAAAAGTGGATGTTGTTCGTCTATGGTCTTTAGAGATGCAGTGGTTTTCTCCGGAAGAATCTGAGAGAGTCCTAAAGGCACTTACAGAAGCGGGCTGGATATTTCAGAAGGGGGATACTTTGTACCTAACTGAGGGGGTAAAATTGGAGATCCCTTCTTTGGGCTGGAGGCCAATAACCCGAAGGATGTTATCACCCTCAAGGTACAACCTTTCAGCCAATGAAGAAAAACCAAGTAGAAATTCTAACTTTTCTCAACCAAGAGTTAGTTTACGAGAAGAAAACCACACCGATTCAATAACAAGAGAAAGTTACTCACACCCTAAGGTCCGGAGGGAAACTAAAGAAAAATCCCTAGAATCTTCTAAATCATCCCCTCTAGTCGATCGTGCCGAAGGCAGTATTCCAACTTTAATCGAAATTATCGCGTCGCAGTCTGGTTTAGATAACAAGGAAGTAGTTAGGCGCGCTCAACGAAAAAGAAGAGCATTGGGTCCGGTTACACTTTGGATGGCTCTAGCCCTTGTTGCAAGAGAACAGGGTTTGGATATGGAAAGGATTTCCTCAGCCATTGATAGAGCTGCGGAATGAATAGCCCATCATTCTGGATTCGATCTTCGAACTTCTGCTGCTAGTAGCCCTGGGAGAACCAATAAGGCAAGAATTAATGAAAAGGCAACAGAAATTGAACTTACTAGGCCGAAATCCTTGATTACGGGCACTGGAGATAGGAGCAGAACCATGAATCCACAAATTGTAGTTCCGGCTGACATAATCAGGGCAGAGCCGGTTGTAGCATACATATCTCTCATAGATGCCCAAGTACCCATGCCTGATTCTCGATTTGCCTCAAATTTTCGCCATACATGTATTGAATAATCAATACCTAATCCTATTGTTAGAGCGGTAATCATTACCGTCAGTACATTCCAATTGATGCCTAGAATCGCCATCGCCCCAACAACCCAAGTTCCGGCTAAACCAACTGGCAGAATGACCACCATTGAAGGACCAAATCTTCGGGTCAAAGCCACCAACACAAATAGGGAAACTGCTAAGCTGAAAGCGGTTGACTCTACTTGAGAGATTACTAGCCCAGATAGGACATTGTGTACAAGAATAAGGTCGCCGCTTAGATGAACTCTAGCTCCTGTGGCTTCTTCTAAACTGTTTTCAAACTCCTTGAATTGATTCGCCAATCCAGAAGATTCCTCACTATTTCCTGCTGTAACATCAATCCGCATCTTGAGGTACCTAAGTGCATTACCATCTTCGGTTAATGCAACATATGTTTCCGTTCTTTCACCCCAAGTTTGACCGCGAATAGGGTCGCCAATTGTATCGTTGGCCAAGAGATAACCCACCGCCGAAGCAATATCTCCTTCAGAAAATTCTCCAGTGACATCAACTGCACCATCGTAAACGCCTAAATTATACATTTCTCCAAAGTTTTCATCAAACTCTATTGCATCTCTAAGTATAGGGTATAAACCATCATAAGAAGGCCTAGAGGTGCCCTCTGGCGTTACTACGTTTGTTGTCCATCTTAAATCATCATCAAGCCGATTTAATTCCTTGAGCAAATCTCTTTCACCAGTCAAAGCCTGCATTCCGGGAGAAGGCTCTATAAGAATATCAACCGATTTTAGAGCCTCCACTTCATAGGAATCATACATCGAGTTCCTAACTTCGATAACCTCCATTTCTTCGCCTAAAAAGTCGGTTAATTCGAATTTGGTATCCAACTGTCCGACTGAAACTACAATCGATGAAAGGGTTAGCCCCGCTACAGCCAGAAGAATTACTGCAGTATGTCTTCTTTGGAATTCAGTAGCCAGGGTAGTGAAACCGGGTAATTCCATTGATCTACGCGTACTTATTCCAGTGGTTTTCTCAACCATTACGTGTAGTGCCCCAACGGTTACTGTACTAGCTACAAAAGCAGATACTACACCCAGCGCCAATGTTAATCCAAAAGATTTCAGAGGTGGTAAAGGAGATAGGAAATTAGCTAGGAAAGCGAATGCAGTTGTAATCACTGATAGGGTAAGGGCCACCCTAAGGATAGAAAACGACCGAACCCAAGCCTGCGCTGGACTAAGGGCCGTTTCTCTAGCCTTCTCATAGGCCCTTTGCAAGTGAATGGAATAATCGATTCCTAAACCCAATACAACAGGGGCTACAGCAACTTCAAGAATAGAAAATTCGGAACCGGCAAGCGCTCTAATTCCATAGGTCCATACCAAGGCCGCTGACAACCCAAGTAAAGGAGCAGCCACCATCATTACTGATCGGAAGGCAAGTGCTAGAACCAAGACGACAACAACGATTGAGAGGATAAGTAACCAGAGGAGATTATCCAAAGTTGATTCGTTAATGTCATTGGTTACCAAGTCATCCGAAACTATCCCGTAATCTAATGCGGAGTCTTCTGTCTGAGACATCTTTTCCAATAAACCCCGGAGTTGCAGAGCTTTTTGCAACCTATCATCTACATTCAGGTCGCCATCTATTTCGATTACCCACATGGTACTCGATGCAGAGGGCGTTGGGTCTCCTTCCTGTCCATTGGCTAACCAATCGCAAATTGGTTCGTAGTCAAAATCGGAGTGAAGCATCACTGAACGGGCAAAAGATGCCGTGGCAATTGCCTTTTCTTCACCGATTGCATCTGTACACTCTTCGTCGGTGATAATCGCTTCAAGTAACTCTTCCCAATTATTGAATTCTGAGAGATTGCGTCCGTTATCATCCCGTTCTTCTAGGGCTACTTGAAGAATTTGAGCGGCATTGATGTGTGAAGTGATGAAATTCCCATTGGAGGAGGATAGAGAGTTTACGGCCTTCAGGTCAGTATGCAGTTGCTGAATTGCACCCATTTCCAAAACATTAGCCCCTTCCTGAGTTGGTTCAATATGAACATAGATGCGATGCGGAGACGGTGGCATAACCTCATCCATTCTTTCAACTGCTGCATCCGCATCGGAGTCTGGGGCAAACGCATCAAGGTCGGTTTGAAACTCGGGCATAGGACTCAAAGCCAAACCGCTGACAATAGTCAGCAATATGCTGATTAAAATGATTGCAGGAGCCGATTTTTCAAATATAGCAGCCACCCGATTCTCTAGTCCAGGCCCGCCAACCATTGGCACTCCCATCACTAACGGCTAAATAATTCAAGCAGTGAATTGGACCCCTTGGGTCCAGCAATCAGATGAAAGGCCTCAAAAGGGAGGGTCCGGTGGCGCGCTCGTCATGCCAGTGAAGGTACTCAAGAACGAAGGGTCCGAAATCCGACTACGTCTGATTGGTGAGGACCACTCTACACTGCAGTTGTTCAGGTCCCGCTTGAACGCTAATGACAAGGTCGAGTATGCGAATTTCTTCACCGGGCACCCTGATCTTGACGAACCAGAACTATATGTTCGAGTCAAGAAAGGAGCCAAGGCGGACAAGATTGTGAAGGATCTCTGTTCCGACATAGCGAAGGAGTTCGCCGACCTCAGCTTCTGAGGACGGTGAAATTTTGGCTGAAGCCACATTTGATTTAGGAAACGATGAGGATATTGAGAGGTATCTAGGTCTGGATGACTGGGCACATGATAGCCCAGGTATCGGAGGCTTGCTCAAAGTTCGAATAGAGGACTTTAGAGTAGAGGAGGTTTCCAGTACTCCTGCCCTAGACAAAAAGGGTAGGTTTACGGTTGTTAGAGCGACACTACACAACTGGGAAACCAATCGTTACTTGAGAAGATTAGCAAGTGCTTGTGGGATTAGTCGAAAGAGAATTTTCTCATCAGGACTCAAGGATAAAAGGGCGGTCACGACTCAATTATTGGTTATTGATGCACCTAGACATAAGATAGAATCAGTTGAGATTCCCGATACGGAATTGGAAATCTTAGGGCGTACACACCAGAAGGTTGGCATGAGTGACCATGATGGTAACCGATTCACAATTACAGTACGTGGGTGTTGTGACGTTGATGGTTCCCCTCTAGACGCTAAAGAAGCGATGAGAAGAGTTTTGGATATCAGAGAAGGTATGGCTGAACGTCTTGGCGATGATGCTTTTCCAAATTGGATAGGCCCGCAGAGATTTGGGGCAACTAGACCTGTTACACCTAAGGTTGGTCGGGCGGTTGTACAGGGTGATTTTGAGAAGGCCGTAGATTTGTATCTAGGTATGCCAGGAACTAGGATGACAGATGAGGTAAGTGCATTTCGAAAAATGTGGATGGATACCAAGGATGCTGAGGCATGTCTAGAGAAGGCACCTGACCACTTGGGGTACGAAAAGAGCATCCTACGTGCCTTAGTTGAAAATCCAGAAAATTACGTAAAGGCATTTAGGGCATTACCCCCTTCATTGCAATTATTGACAATTCACTCCCTTCAATCATTGGCTTTCAACCATTCATTGGCCGGTCGTCTTACGGCTGGTTTAGATCTACTTGAACCTGAATTAGGAGATTTGGTCGCACCTATACAGGCAAGTGGTCGAGTCGATGTCTCGAAGCTGGCTTTGGTGACTGAAACCAATCTTGATAGGTGTAAAAGAAATTGTAGGCTCGGCAGGCTTGTGGTTACAGGACCATTACCAGGAAGAGATACAAGTTTAGCGGAGGGAAAACCTGGAGAAATTGAGACTAAGGCACTTCAAAGTACGGAATTAGATAATATCGACTGGCGCGTCGCTAAAATTCCAAACCTCTCTACTAACGGAACCAGACGCCCTTTGAGTGTGGTATTCCAAGACTTCAACGTAGAGGAAGCCACATTACTTTCAGAGGATTCCTTTTCTAAGCGTTGGGAAGAAGGACCCAATGAGACAGACAGGTGGCATTCCGATGGTGCAAATTTGAGACTTAGATTCACCTTGCCACCAGGGACATATGCCACAGTCTTAATGCGTGAATTTATGCGATCGCCACTGGACCACTACTAATCTAATATAGAATTCACAATGAATCAGAGGCGGCCCATTTCTAGAGCCTCTATTTGACCGACATTATCATCTATTTCACGGACTCTGGCCTCAAACCCATCAACAATACCTTCTCCTTCCCCGAGAACAGCTTGGACTTCAATGAACATCATGCCAAATGCTAATGGTTTGATATCGCATGCTTGCACTTCTTCCATTGATGAAATAATGTTAGCTATGCCCTCGTAGTCTGGACTTCCTTCTTCTGGCTGGTCAATAGTGACCTTGTATTTCACAACAACATGACCCATGCACATACACCTACTGTGGAATTAGGGGCCCACAAAACCGCAATTTGGGCATACATAGGCAACTGCCTGAACACGACATCTTTCGCTACGTCCGATGGATTCTCCACACTCTGGGCATGGGAATGAAGTACTCTTGTCCTCCACCAAAGGAACTCCAGAGGAGGTGCAGATGTCTGTTGTGGCTGCCATTACGTAGTCCTCAGCGAGGCGGGCGAGCCACCCCCCCCTTTTAGCGTTGACCGACGACAAGGTGGTCGATACTTCCTCTCAGTATACGGATTGTTAACTTGGAATGGGTTGAAATCATTAAGCCTTCAGGATATCTCGGAGATAGTAATGGACAAATCCGAACTTTCACTGACTGGAGAACAAGTCGACCTTTCGAAATATATCGAAGATGCAGGAGGAATTCATGGTCTACGTGATGTGGACAGAGTCCGAGGTTGGAACAATATCGAATATGGAGCTGGCCTTTCGGGAAAGAATACTCCATCCACCGGTTTATCGATGAATAAGGCATTCATTCCACCAGGTGGTATAGCAAAAGCCCACATTCATGTTGACTTCGATGTTATGATATTCCTCCTCAAAGGATCTGTAAGACACGAATTCGGACCAGGTTGCAAGAAATCGGTAGTACATAGTGCAGGAGATATGTTCTATATTGAACCAGGTCTCCCTCATGAGGTATTCAACTGTTCAGATATAGATTGGGTCGAGGCAATCGTTGCACGTTCTGATGCTTCTGAATGGCAAAATATTGTCCCATACGACAGAGATTCCGAGTGATTCTCCAGCCACTCGAAATGAATCATTCTTCTTCTTTCTTACTAAGTCTACGAAAACCACTAACAATTTTTTGTTGTTCTTCACCATTCTCAACGTTTACACCAACTTCTGTAAGGTGTTTTTGAACCTGTGAATATGCGCTCTTTCCTAGCGCCCTCTTACGTGGTTTAGGTAAACGATTACGGCAGACCAGATAGGTTTCAGAGGAGGCATTACGACTAGCCATGGGGGCAAATCGTTGGACGTTAGTGAATCGATCTTTTGCAGCCGAAATCAAACCTTCAATCCCAACTCCTTGGAATATTTTGGTGACAAACGCACCTCCAGGGGCTAACATTCCCATAGCTACGTCAAGAGTCATGGTCGATAGTTCCAGAGAAATGGCCTGGTCGGTATCATATCGACCAGTCAATTTAGGGGAGATATCTGATAAGACAACATTCAGTTCCCTTCCGTCTAATAATTCTTCAATTCTATCAATAGTCTCTTGCTTAGAAATATCACCTTGAATTATGCTCGCGCCTTCAACAGGAGAAGTAGATTTCAAATCTACACCAATCACCACTCCTTCTGGACCGGTTTCCTCTACAGAAACCTGTGTCCATCCACCAGGATGGCATCCAACATCGAGTATAACATCGGATTCTCTAATCAGTTGAAACTTGTCTTGAATTTGCTTAAGTTTGTAGGCAGAACGAGCACGATATCCCTTGGACTTGGCTTGTCGACGCCAAGGGTCGCGCCGATTCTCTTGATACCAGCGCTTACTCATTGAATCATCGGCGACGACTCTCTGTTATGAAGCCGAGGCGCATTCATAGGCCGATTTCGTCAATCAGAGCCCTAGCAGTGTGTCTGATTGCGGCCTCTGATTGCATAGTTGGTTCAAATCCAGTTGAGAATAAATATTCCACATCCAAGCTGGTCTTAGGGACATCTCCAGCCCAACCTCGGTCTCCACCTGTGTATTCTATTGAAACGCCTTCTAAACCAGACTCTTCGACAACAATTTCAGCAATTCTTCGAACTGAGCAAGTGTCGCCTGTCCCTAGATTGTAGAGGTTAATGGTATCATCAGTTTCGTCTACAAGATGCACCATTGCTCTAACACAATCCTCGGCCGACATATACGATTTCTCTTGTAATCCATTGCCTAAAACTTCCAATCGACTGGGATCTTTTTTCAATTTGTGAATAAAATCGTAAATTACACCATGTGTCCCTCTTGGTCCAACAATATTGGCAAAGCGATGAATCCAAGACTTTGCGCCAAATGTTCCACACCAAGCGGTAATTAGCGCCTCACTGGCTAATTTACTTGCGCCATAAAGGGAAATTGGTTTTACAGGCCCATATGTTTCGGGTGTTGGCATTACACTAGCTTCTCCGTAGATCGCACTTGAAGAGGAGAAAGAAATGCGTCTAACATCGAAATTTCTCATTGCTTCCAGTACATTGTAGGTTGCAAGTGTACCTTGACGTAGGTCGGTATCGGTAACTTCTGTTCCTAATCGAATGTCGGGATTTGCAGCCAAATGGTGTACCGTTTTGATTCCCTCCATAGCAGACTTTACTGCATCAATATCAAGTAAATCCCCTTTGAAAATCTCTACCATTCCTGAATCTTGATGGTGAGATAGGAAATCTTCTCTACCACTGGAAAAATTATCTAATACACGTACCCTTTTTCCTTCAGCGACCAATGTGTCGACTAGGTGCGAGCCGATGAATCCGGCACCTCCAGTGACTAGTTCCATGGTTGCTCCACCTAGGCATCTACTTTGAGCCATTCGCCGAATTGTCAAGACATCAATCATTGATAATTCTTCAATACCAAGCACTAATTTCTCTTCGTTCCCTAAGCATCCAGACTGAAACCAGGTATCCAACTAGTGCTATGTGTGCTATTGTACAGAATGGACAAATGTGTTGAACCACAAAGACCTCAATACCGACTAAAATGAATAGAAATGGTACTCCTGCAAGACCTAGCCACCATGCATAATTAGTATATTGTTCAGACCATTTAGCTAGTGGGTCCATCCGTATGCACAAAATTAGGAAAAACAGAGTTGCAAATGCTGTAAAACCAAGCATCCCCCATGATATGCCAAAGAAGTTGTTGTATCGAGGGTCGCCGATTACCGATCCACACTGAACAAACCCTTCAGTGGCGCAAAATTCTCCTCCAAGAGGATTTCTGACTAGATCATTGTAGATTACCCAAGTCCATGCGGAACCAAGTAGCCCAGTTGTGGCAAACGCGAGGCTACCATCTAGCATCCTATTTGTTCCTTCAAGACCTTTTTTTCCTCTTCCATTCGCTAGAAGATAACCAGAGGCAAATAATCCCGCGATGAAAAACAAAAGTACAGGGTCTGCTAGTGGGTTAGCCATTTAATCACCCTCTTGTAGCAGGCGCAATAACGCCTCTCCCATATCTTCTCCTGGAGGATGATTTTCGGTCTGAGCCTGATTCCAAACAACGGTACCTTCCCCGTCTAGAATCACATTGAAAGGTGTCCCGGGAAGTTCCCATTCACCAGCAATAGAAGAACTTAGGTCATCTACATACATCCATGAATGCGGTGCTCCTGGTCTTTCAGCACAGTTTTTTCTTCCTGAATAGCAACCATCTCCATTATTTTGATTGTCTCCAAATTGTGTTTTATCTCTGAATGCCTCTATTTCCTCTCTGGTACTCTCGTGGCCCGAAATCTGGAGTTCAACCGCGATGGTGATGAACATAACCTCTTCAGATGTACCGTCAAAAATCTCTGAAAGATATTCTGCCTCTGTCCAGCAGTGAGGGCAATCAGTATCTAGGAACGTAATCAACACTAAGCGACCATCGTACAACTGGCTCAGTCGAACTTCTTCCCAGTTTCCTCCATTGTATGCTGAAGCGACGAAATCTGGAGCGAGGGAGCCCTCCTCTGGCCCAACATTAGCGGGCGGGGCAATAAACATCGAAGCCACGATTACTATGCTAACTACTCCTGCTGTAATTAGCCCAGCCGTCATCCGGACATCTTCATCCTTGCCTTTTGGTTCAAGTTGCCTGCGCCTACGAGCCATGATTATCGACTCTTGGACAAACTCATTCACTTTCAGCCGTTCGGCGAACAGTTCCGAAAATAGCCTGATAACAAACACTCTTGCGATTGCTTCATGTGGCCTCGCTGGGGGCAACATCTTCGTGCCCGATGACGAGCGCGATGATGAAGCGATATTTTGGGAGCGCTTCTTTGAGCGATTACAACCCGTAAGGGAAGCCGGCGGTAAGGTTATCCAGAAAGTAGATTCTTCACCAGTAGGTGATGTAGTAGACTATGCAGATTACTTACTAAATGCCGGTGAAAACGAGGCCATGCAATAGCTCAGCGTCTTACCGAGTTTTGGTATTCCGCAATTCTTCGTAGCCCTGGTCTGATAGTTGCCTTACTTGTAATTGCTACCGTTTTAGTTGGTCAAAAATCATTAGACTTTGGACAACAAATAGACAAAGATGTGGAAATATATCTTCCCGATGATGCCGATTCTACTGATCTTCTCAAGCAGGTTAGGACCCAATGGTCAACGGATATCATGATTCTGTATGTGCAGACGAATAATGCCATCTACGAAAGGTGCTCATCCGGTCCAGCAGATGATGGAGATTATCATTGTAGAGGGACAGAAAACATCACCGATGTTGATATTTTACAACAGTTATCTTGGCTAGAAGGCGACGACCTAAATTACAACAAAGGTGGTTATGGTTCAGGTCTTGATCAACATAAGGATGACAGAGGAGATCTCGATGGGGTTGTTTGGATTCTATCTCCGGCACAGGTGATTAAGGAGGCTAATTCTTCCAGCTATCGCTTCAATTGTGCCGTGGAAAAATACGGGTTACCTACAGGTCAACGAGATGGATGCGCGGTGGCTCAATTAAATCCGTTCTATGGCTATAGTATTCCCGACAGACAAGACAATCTCGATAATCTAGTTTCTCAAACTGAAAGTTTGTTGTCTTCATTTGTTATGGATACCCAGGATCACCCTTTACTAGATGAAAACGGGGATGGAAATTACAATAATGACGGAGATGGAATTTGGGATACTGGAGTGATTGTTCTTGGGCTAAAGTATGACATGGACGGAACCGATGTCCCTGCCAGACAAGATAAGAAAGATGGGCAGGTGCAAGATCATCAAGCCTTTATCCAGTACACCAAGCAGCTAATTGAACGAGCTTCAGACGACGATTGTGAGATTTGCAATCGTGATTACGAAGGAAATGTAATGTCTTCTTCAGTAAGTACTGAAATACATTCACTTTGGCTACAACAGGCAAGGCAGAAAGACCCCAATATTCCTTCAACATCTCCTGCAATAGGCGTTACTCCGGTTATGATTTCTCAAGCAGAATCGATTGCCGAAGACCGTCCTGTACGTAATGCCACAACTGTCACTGGGCTAACTCCTGTAGTCCAAGATGTTTCGAACGCTATTTATTCAGAATTAGTAACAAAAATGCTTCCTTTAGCCGGTTTATTGGTAGCAATTACAATGTTAATTTTACATCGTAATCCAAAGGTGATAATAATCTGCGGTTTACCAATCGCCATGAGTTTAGCAATTACATTCGGAACCACCGTTATAGCAGATATTACATTGACACCGATGATAATTTCTGCAGGGCCAATTTTAGTCGGATTGGGGGTAGATTATGCTCTACATTTCACCAATAGAATCGAAGAGAATCGTAAGGAGTTGCTCGAGGAACGTCTAGAAGAATCTTGGAAGAGGCAAAGAGACGGATTCACGTCAAATGAATTAGATCCTTGGGATCCTGTGATTAGCCTAACTGCTACGGTTCGAGCGGCACAAACTACTGGCCATGCGATTTTCCTATCAGCTATTACTACAATTATCGGTTTCAGCGTTTTAACTTGGCAATCTCTTGTCCCCATTCATCCTATGAGAACCGTAGGAGTGACACTATTGTTGGGTATATCGATTACCTTCCTCCTATCGATGGTAATGGTTCCTGCATTGGTGCATATCTTCCGGTATAGGAAGTCTGATATCGGCTTTGAAATGCCTACTATGCAAACTCTACTTATTTCTTCACTCGTGGCTGTAACCGCCGGCTCCTTGCTGTATATTGAAGGAACAACCACAATTGGGAATGCTATTTTCTTCGGCGGTTTCTTTGGAGGTACAGTGCTTCTTGCTTTCGAATCCGAAATTTGGCAGAAAATAGGCGAGATACCAGTAAAAACTACTCTCGTTGTACTCCTCGTTGCGATGGTTTCTACGGCCGGTGGTGTGGCTATTCTCGAAGAAGAAATGGGTAAGCCGCTTACAGGTTCATCAGATGAAGTGCCTCCAAATATCCCAAGTTATGATGCATTAAGGGAATACAGTTTCGTTTTCCAAGGTGGGCAGACCAATATGTTCATTGTTGATGCTGAGGCAAGAGGGCCAGTTAATTCTACTGCCCCTATTAGAGACCTGCCAATCCTAGATGCTATCGATAATATGCAAGAAAAGAAAATCAATAATGTCCCACAAACTTCTAGCATAAGTCTAGTCAATATCTTGAAGGCAATTCATGTTGATGTTAATATCACAGATCCAATAACAGGAATTAGCCTTGAGGTCTACGATAGAAGCCTATGGGAACTACTACACGATGAATGCTGGGACGAATCAACAAATCCACTTCGGCCTGAATGTTGGGCATATGTGGTCAGTAGTAGAGAGGACATGGTGAATATCGCTCTCGATACATTGAGTCCTGAAATTCGCAGTATGCTGATGAATGCAGACCAAGATGTCTGTCAAGATTCAACGCCTTGTGAAACCAAAACACTAGTCTACGTCACACAACCATACATCAATTTGCAAGACGCAACTCCACTCAGAGATGCTATTGATGACCACCTTGATGGAGATGGAAATTGCATCGATGCGCTTTCTTGTTCGGCTTTTGGAATTGAAGGCGTTATCAATTCAAAGTTGACGGGTGGATTGCCAGTAAGTATTGATATTAATGCAGGGATCCAAAAGGCACAGAGTGAAACTACAATTGCTACAATGCTCATTCTACTAATCACTATGATGATTTTATTCCGCTCGCCTAGATTAGCGATATTCACAATGGCAGCAGTGGCTGTTGTTGTATTATGGCAGCCATTATTGATGCGTCAAGGTTCGGTAAACGTGAACTTCTTCACAGCGATGGTTGGTACACTCGTCTTTGGTATTGGAGTTGATGATTCGATACACATTATTGACAGAATCAAAGACGAAGGTGAAACTCCTGCTGGAATCGTCAAATCTGTTTCCAGAACTGGTCAAACAATCTTTGAAACCACCGCAACAACATGTGCAGGACTTTCCGCTGGATTATTTGTAGAAATTCCCGGTTTGCAAAATTTCTTTGTATTGATGATGTCACTTCTAATTCTAGCACTACTGACCTCGAGCATCCTATTACCGAGTTTCATAGTCTCTTGGCACGAATTACGTTCAAGATTGCTAGGCAAGGGGCCTTGGCTCGATTACGAGGATAGCGGAGCCCTAGAAGCCTCTAGTGTGCTCGAGGCTACCCTAGAGTAACCCTAGTTTTCACTAATTGAGATTAAGTGAGGGTGTAGGGAGTAAGCCCCTTTCTGTTCACCTTACGGCTGATCGCATTCAACTATGCATCCTACCCGGCCCTATCGATGCACTACGGGCCTGCTTGGACTTGCTCCAGCGGGGTTGCTCGTTCCAGCC
>MDTE01069728.1_pt1 | contig 14542 bp, 27 predicted proteins | sample 811231 | NCBI WGS metagenome assembly MDTE01 (sample SAMN05326651, study PRJNA326480) | marine metagenome | isolation source: seawater | place: Indian Ocean: Red Sea | collected 2010 | reverse complement strand
CCTCAGAATACGGCGCCCGCATAAACGTAGGGATGCCCGTATACCGTGGCCTTTGTATAGGGTCCTGGTACGCTGTGTATAAATATTCCATAAATATTCCCCAAAAAACTTTTACTGATTAAGATGTAGCCCTCAGAATGCTACAAGGGATACGCTCATAAGTATACGTACTTTTTTATTTGGTTGTGCGACACAGAGTGTCAAAACCCGCCTCCAATGGTATTATTAGACGTATACATCAAAGGAGCTATAAGCCGTGCATATTAATATCTACACTATTTTCGCAGATTCCCTACGGTTCTAGAATCGTTATGGGGAATCGGCTTAGCAAAATATATACACGTACGGGTGATGACGGTAGTACAGGCCTGGGTGACGGTTCACGCGTCTCTAAGACCGGTGCGCGTATTGAAGCGATGGGCGCGGTTGATGAGCTCAATAGCGTTATCGGCTTACTAATGACCGAATCACTGCCAGATGTCTTGGATACTACGCTGTCTAATATACAGCATACCCTTTTTAATTTAGGCGGCGAAATTGCGCTTCCCGGTCATCAATTACTACGAGAAGAACAAGTGCATCATATCGAGCGAGTACTAGATGAGCTCAATGACCCACTACCTCCCTTAAAAGAGTTTATACTTCCGGGGGGCTCTCGTGCTGCCTCATTCTGCCACCAGGCTCGGAGCGTCTGTCGCCGAGCGGAACGGCGACTCATCATACTTGCTGAAAAAGAAAGCTTCTCAGCTATATCTCTCAGTTACGTGAATCGACTATCGGACCTTTTTTTCGTTATGGCAAGAACTATTAATTCGCATGCTGATATCCCTGATGTATCGTGGGAGCCTTCACTTAATGCTGACTAAAATGAATAGTTATAAGATTTAAAACTATTTTAGGAGAATCGCTAGATAGAAAAGCGCAGAAACACGTATGGCGATTACTAATTATGACTTTAGATTGCAGTCTGCAACGAAAACATTATTGCCTGCATTAAAATAATATTTACTCGACTCCAGCCTCCTCGCTAGCAGATCTATCAACGAGCTGCACCAGCGCCATAGGAGCTTTATCACCTGACCTGTAACCACATTTCAAGATACGAGTGTAGCCTCCCGGCCTATCAATAAATCGCGGTCCGAGCTCGTTGAAGAGCTTCGCAACCACTTCCGAATCTCGCAAACGAGCAAATGCCAGCCGGCGTCGCGCTAAACTGGGGCTTTTTGCCATTGTAATCAATGGTTCAGTAACTCGCCGTAATTCCTTTGCTTTTGGCAATGTTGTCTGGATTTCTTCATGCCGAAAAAGCGAGACCGCCATATTCCTAAACATGGCTGACCTGTGGCTAGATGTCCTGTTAAGCTTCCGTCCAGACTTGTGATGGCGCATTAGCTAGTATCCTCCGTTCAATGCAAGCTCTCTCGACGCATAGAAGTCGGAGGCCAGTTATCGAGCTTCATTCCAAGCGATAGTCCACGATGCCCAAGGACGTCCTTTATCTCTGTAAGTGACTTTTTCCCGAGATTTGGTGTCTTTAACAGTTCTACCTCGGTGCGCTGAACTAGATCACCAATGTAGTAGATATTTTCCGCTTTAAGACAATTTGCAGACCGCACTGTTAGTTCAAGATCATCGACAGAACGCAGTAAAAGTGGATCAATTTTGTCATCAACTTCTTCCTGCTGTTCCTGATCTGTAGCTTCAAGAATTACAAAAACTGAAACCTGATCATACAAAATAGTCGCTGCCCGTCGAACAGCTTCCTCTGGATCTATTGTGCCATCTGTCTCTATGTCAAACGTTAACTTATCGAGATCGGTCCGCTGTTCAACACGAGCATTATCCACCGAATATGCAACTCGTCGGACAGGGCTATAAGAAGCATCAAGCTTCAATAGTCCCACCGCCCGAGTCTCTTCCTCGCTTCCCTCAATCTCAACGACCTGATAACCGCGCCCCCTCGTTATCGTTAACTCCATACGCAGCTGCCCCTCGGGGGCAAGATTAGCTAAAACATAGGCTGGATCAATGACCTCGATATCATGGTCTAACTGTATGTCGCCGGCGGTTACTACGCCTGGGCCCGCACAATTAATTCTGACCACGGCCTCGTCTCTTGTATGCATCTTAACAGCGAGATTCTTGAGATTCAGAAGAATTTCGATTACATCTTCTTGGACGCCTGGTATGCTTGAATATTCATGCTGCACTCCTTCTATTCTAGCTTCAGTTATTGCTGCACCTGGCAATGAAGACAACAGAATTCTGCGCAATGCATTTCCTAAGGTATATCCAAAACCACGTTCCAATGGCTCCAATGTTACTCGAGCATGAGTAGTATCGATATTCTCGACATTAATCACATTGGGTTTTAAAAACTCACTAATTGACTGTTGCATCTGCTATCACCCTTTTAGCCTAGAGTTATCACTGTTAACCTTACATCCCGTTCTATACTAATTTGTCATTCAATTCAATTATTTTGAGTAAAGCGCAACGACCAACGCCTCATTAATATCCTTTGAAAGCTCGCCTCTGTCAGGCGCCGCCTTGAATATACCTTTGGCAGCTTTAACATCAACATCAACCCAAGGCTGAAAACCTATCTGTTCTGCGATCTCTAATGCTGCTTTTATGCGAAGCTGTGCTTTACTTTTTTCTCGTACTTCGATCGTATCGCCAGCAGTTATCTGGAACGATGGTATATTTACTTTCTTCCCATTTACTTGAATAGCGCTATGACTCACCAATTGTCTTGCTTCAGCCCGAGTCACACCAAATCCCATGCGATAGACAACGTTATCGAGCCTTGATTCTAGCAACTGCAGTAATATTTCACCTGTAGAACCCTTTTTGCGAGCAGCGTCAACATAGTATCTGCGAAACTGCTTTTCCTGTAGGCCATACATACGTCGGAGCTTCTGCTTCTCTCTAAGCTGCGTGCCATAGACTGTAATCCTTGGTCTGCGTGCACCGGCTTTAAATCCAGGCTCGCGCTCAAACTTGCATTTTGAATCGATTGATCGCACTGGACTCTTCAAAAACAAGTCCGTACCTTCTCGCCTCGCCAATTTGCAGGTTGGTCCTCGATATCTTCCCATAATCTTAAACTCCTAAACCCTTCGCCGCTTCGGTGGACGACATCCATTATGAGGAATAGGTGTTATATCTGCGATACCACTAATTTCTAGCCCTATAGCATTTAAGGCTCGGACTGCAGAATCACGCCCAGGGCCAGGGCCCTTTATTCGCACATCAATTTGCTTCAAGCCATGCTCCTGCGCTACGCGACCTGCATTCTCAGCGGCTACCTGCGCAGCAAAAGGAGTGCTCTTGCGGCTACCGCGAAATCCAGATCCACCGGCTGTTGCCCAGGAAATTGCGTTTCCGTGACGATCAGTTATAGTAATAATAGTGTTGTTAAAAGACGCATGTATATGTGCTATTCCCTCAGATATGGATTTTTTTGTTTTTGTCTTCGTTTTCTTTTTTACCGCAGCTTTAGCCATAAGATCAATTTCCTATTATTTCTTTATCGGCCTCTTTGGCCCTTTTCGAGTTCTCGCGTTAGTTGACGTACGTTGCCCTCTAACTGGAAGGCCGCGACGATGGCGCAAGCCACGGTAGCTGCCTAGATCCATTAAGCGCTTAATATTCATGGAAACATCTCGACGCAAATCTCCCTCAACCTCATACTTTGCTACTTCTGCACGCAACTTCTCCGCGTCAGTCTCAGACAAATCTCTGACCTTAATCATGCGTTCAACACCAGCCCCATCGCATATCTTCTGCGCTCGCACGCGGCCAATTCCATATATAGAAGTTAATGCTATCTCGACATGCTTATTGACAGGTAAATTTATTCCAGCTATTCGTGCCACTTATCCTCTCCTAAGTTTGCTATCCAAGAAAGTTTGTGCCAGTAATATCAAAACTAGCCCTGCCTTTGCTTATGCCTTGGGTTCTTGCATATGACACGTACGCGACCATGTCTTCGAATAACCTTACAATCTCGGCACATCTTTTTAACAGAAGCTCTTACTTTCATTTTTATGACGTATTCTATTTCAACGAGTTAGGCCAAGCCCACCGGCTAGGCTTGATTTTTTCATAAGGCTCTCATATTGGCGAGAAACCAAATATGACTGCACTTGTGTCATTAAATCCATTGCAACAACAACGATAATTAATAGAGACGTACCGCCAAAATAGAATGGCACACTCCATCTAACGATCAGGAATTCAGGAATCAAACATATTACAGTGAGATAAACTGCGCCACAAAGAGTTAGTCTCGATACGATACGATCTATATAGTTTGCAGTCTGTATTCCAGGGCGAACCCCCGGAACAAAGGCTCCTGACTTTTTTAGATTGTCTGCTATTTCTTTAGGGCTAAAAACAAGAGCAGTGTAGAAGAAGCAGAAGAACACGATCATTGCAGCATAAACGAGCGTATACACTGGCTGTCCCGGTGCGAGAGTTGTAGCAATGTTTCGCAACCAACCCATGCCTTCAGTCTGACCAAACCAACTACCCAGACTCGCTGGAAACAAAATAATACTAGATGCAAAGATTGGTGGAATGACCCCCGCCATATTTACCTTCAGCGGTAGGTGAGTTGTCTGTCCAGCCATCATTCTTCTACCTTGCTGCCGCTTTGCATAATTGACTGTCAATCTTCGTTGTCCACGCTCAACAAATACTACGACTCCAATTACAACAATAGCACCAACAAAGAGCAGCAGAACACCGATTGGACTAAATGTCCCAGTTCTAGCTAACTCCAGTGTTCCACCTACCGCAGAGGGCAATCCCGCGACTATACTTGCGAAGATAATAAGAGATATGCCATTACCAACTCCCCGCTCGGTAATTTGCTCCCCCAGCCATACTAAAAACATTGTTCCTGTAACAAGAGTTGCTACAGTCGTGATCTTAAAACCCAATCCAGCTACCAACACAACAGGCGATCCACCAACTTCTTGGCCGCTGATTGCAATCGCAATTCCTAACGCCTGGAAGGTGCCCAGTGCAATTGTTCCGTATCGAGTGTATTGTGTTATCTTTCGTCGGCCCGCTTCACCTTCTTTTTTAAGCTGTTCCAGTTTAGGAATAACTGATGTCATCATCTGCATGATGATCGAGGCTGATATATATGGCATTACTCCGAGAGCCAATATAGACATCCGCTCTAACGCGCCACCGGAAAACATATTGAATACATCAACAATTGAGCCCTGCGTCTGGGCAAACAAAGCTGCTACCCCATTCGGGTCTACTCCAGGAATCGGTATATGTGCTCCTATTCGGAAGACAATCATAGCTCCCAATACAAACAGTATCCGCTGCCGTAACTCAGTCAACTTGCCTAGACCTCCTAAAGCTGAAGCCATGACTAATCCTCCACCCGCCCGCCGGCTTGCTCAATCGCCTCACGCGCTCCCGCGGTAACACCAACACCCCGCAAGGTAACAGGCTTATCAATCTTACCAGTCGCAATTACCTTGGCCCGTAGTGCATTCCGATTAATTACACCCGCTGCCTTAAGCGACGCAAGATCGATATCTCCATTTTGGACCTGCATCAATTCATGGAGGCGCACTTCAGCTACACGATTTCGACTCAATGACCGAAATCCACGCTTTGGGAGTCGACGTTGCAGTGGCATCTGCCCACCCTCAAAGCCAACTTTATGATAACCACCAGATCTTGACTTTTGACCTTTGTCTCCGCGACCTGCCGTGCTACCACGCGTCGATCCATAACCACGACCAACTCTTTGCGCACTGGTCTTAGATCCTGAGGCTGGTCGGAGATCATTTAATCTCATCCTATTTCTCCTCTACTCGAACGAGATGAATTACTTTATTAATCATTCCACGATTAGCAGGCGTATCTTCAACCTCAACCGAATGATTGATTTTCCGTAAACCCAATCCATTGACACAAGCAAGCTGCCTTCTGCCACGGCCATATTTACTCCGAACTAGTGTCACCTGTAATGTCTTAACGCTCACAATTCAATCCTCAACCAACCAACTCACTAACAGGCTTTCTTCTTTTAGCTGCAACTCTCTCTGGACTTTCAACGCTTTGAAGTCCCTGCAAGGTCGCACGAGCGACGTTAATGGGATTGGTAGTACCAATAACCTTTGCTAACACGTTACGGACACCAGCTGCGTCAAAAATTGCCCGCATAGTTCCACCTGCAATAATACCCGTACCCTCGGAAGCAGGCTTCATTACTACACGTGCCGCACCATGGCGACCGACAACTGGGTAGTGAAGTGTCCCATTATTTAGCTCAATATTGAGCATATTGCGACGAGCATCGTCCATAGCTTTCTGAACAGCCACTGGAACCTCTCGAGCCTTGCCTCGCCCAATACCAACACGACCTTCCCCGTCACCAACCACTACTAGCGCAGTAAATCCGAAAATCCTACCACCTTTAACAACCTTGGCCACTCTATTCACTTGAATTAGATGCTCTTTGAGGCCTTCATTGTCAGTAATCGCCGCTTCTTCGTTTTTTCCTTTTGTTTTTTTCATATTACTTGGTCAGTTTGCTTTATGGAAACTAGAACTTAAGGCCCGCCTCGCGCGCCGCATCAGCTAATGCCTTCACCCGCCCGTGATACTTATATCCAGACCTGTCAAATGCAACTTTGCTCAGCCCCGCCTCCTTGGCTTTAGTTGCTAATCGCTCGCCAACAAATGAGGCAGCATCGATATTGCCTCCGTTTTTGTATTTAGCACGAACATCGGGCTCAATTGTGGAAGCGCTAACCAATACTCGCCCGCTCTCACCTGATTCAATAATTTGAGCATAAACATGACGTGGCGATCGAAAGACTGAGAGCCTGTTGGCGCCAACACGCCTTATCCTGGCGCGGGTCTTGCTGGCTCGCCGCAACCTTGAAGTTTTTCTACTAGTCATGTCGAGATCTATTCCTATATATCTAAATTTTCTTAGCTTGTTTACGTGCTACATATTCGTCCTCATAACGAACGCCCTTGCCCTTGTAGGGCTCCGGGGGCCGAAATCTTCGGATATCTGCAGCAGTTTGTCCGACAAGCTGCTTATCAATGCCCTTGACGACTATTTCTGTCTGCGTTGGTGTTTCTATCGTTACACCATCAGGCACTTTAAAATTTACTGGATGTGAAAATCCAAGACTCATATTTAGACTCTGGCCTTGCATTTGAGCTCTATATCCAACACCAATTATGGTCAGCTTTCGCTGAAATCCGGTATTAACACCGACTATTAAGTTGTTCACCAATGAGCGTATAGTGCCAGCAATGGCAGAAGAGCCGTTCTCTAACTGCTGAACCCGTATAGTATCTTCTTCTCGCTCCAGGGACACACCCGGGTGAAGCTGCATTGACAGCTCTCCCTTCGGCCCTTTCGCACTAACAGAGTCCGAGCCAAGCTTCACCTCAACTCCAGCAGGCACCTGAATCGGGCTTTTTGCTATTCTAGACATAATAAATATTGACTCCAGGCTCCAATAACCACTTTAACTTACTGCACAGAGAAGCTCGCCGCCAATTCCAGCAGCTTGCGCTTGTCGCCCAGTCATGATACCTCTAGAGGTAGATACCACTAACACCCCTAGACCATTATTGATGATTGGAATTTCATCTCGCCGGCGATAAACTCGCTTGCCCGGCCGGCTGACTCTTTGCAAATTACTTATAACTGGCTGCTCTTCGTAATACCTCAGATTAATAGTTAGCGTTTTCTTACTATCTACCTCTGAGACCACGCAACTATCAATAAATCCTTCGTCTTCCAAAACACGGCCAATCGCCTCTTTAATACGCGAAGATGGCATGCTAACACTCGTACTAGAGGCAGCATGCCCATTACGAATTCTGGTTAACATATCGGCAATAGGGTCAGACATACTCATGCATTATTCTCCAATGTTACCAGCTTGCCTTAACAACGCCTGGCGCTTCGCCACGCATCACAACCTCACGCAATGCATTTCGCCCAAGCCCAAAGTGTCTGAAGTAGCCTCTTGGTCGTCCAGTCATCGCGCACCTATTGCGCTGTCGACTCCTAGAAGAATCTCTCGGCAATTGCTGCAAGGTCATCATAGCTAACCAGCGTTCTTCATCAGGTAGTGACGGATCTTGGACTCTTCTTCTAAGCTCAGTTCGCGTAGACGCAAACTGATCTGTTAATTTTTTACGCTTAACCTCTCGCGCAAGCATAGACTTTTTTGCCATACTAATTATCCTTAAGGTTTGAAACACGTAATGGGAAATTAAATGCCCTTAAGAGTGCCTCAGCTTCCTCGTCTGTTCGTGCAGATGTGGTCAATGTAACGTTTAAACCTCGAAATGCGTCTACTTTGTCATAATCAATCTCTGGAAAAACAATTTGCTCACGAAATCCAAGGCTGAAGTTCCCTCGGCCATCAAATGCTTTAACAGATAAACCGCGAAAATCTCGGACACGTGGTATTGCGACTGAGATAAGGCGATCTAAGAATTCATACATTCTCTGCCGACGCAGAGTTACCTTGCATCCTATCGTCCAACCCTCACGCACCTTGAATGCAGCAACGGATTTTCTAGCCTTAGTAACAATCGGCTTTTGACCAGATATTGCAGCTAGATCAGCAGTCGCGGCTTCAACCACATTCTTATCTGTCAACGCCTCACCGAGCCCAATGTTCAAGGTTATCTTTGTTATCCTTGGAACTTCCATAATGCTGGCGTAGTTAAAGCGGTCAAGCAAGTCCGGCACAACTATCTCTTTATAATGTGTTTCAAGTCTTGGCATTGCTATTCATCAACTAGCTTGGGTCAACAACCTCATTATCTGACCGGAATACCCTTACTTTTCGGCCATCGGCAAGAGTTTTCGAACCAATACGGTCTCCACGTTTACGATTAGGGTTATACAAAGCAATGTTTGATAGGTGGATTGGGGCTTCTTTTTCAATGATTCCGCCTGTCTGACCCTTATTTGGATTTGGACGCTCGTGCTTTTTAACAACATTCACATTATCTACCAGCGCCTTCCCATTTGAGAAGACTCTGAGCACAGTCCCGCGTTTGCCCCGATCACGTCCAGACAAAACAATTACATCGTCACCTTGTCGTATTCTATTGCTCGTCATCGCTCTAAAGCACCTCTGGCGCTAGTGAGACAATTCTCATGAAACGCTCCGACCTGAGTTCTCGCGTTACCGGACCAAATATCCTAGTACCTATGGGTTGTAGTTGCGGGTTTAGCAAAACAGCAGCATTGCGATCAAAACGAATTAGAGAACCATCAGGTCGCCGGATGCCTTTTCGCGTTCGTACAACGAGAGCGTTGAACATCTCGCCTTTCTTCACCCTACTGTTTGGGATGGCCTCCTTTATGCTAATCTTAATAACATCACCAATCCCTGCATATCGACGTTTAGAACCTCCTAGCACCTTTATACATTGCACACGCCGCGCGCCACTATTATCTGCAACATCCAACATGGTCTGAACTTGAATCACAATGTAACCCTCACTCAGCTATCAGCGTGTTCGACAATTTGAACAAGCCGCCAAGATTTGGTTTTTGATATTGGCCGGCACTGTTCGACCAATACAATGTCACCTTCTTTGCATTGATTGTCTTCATCATGAGCATGCAACCGAGTTGAACGACGAATGTACTTCTTATAAAGCGGGTGCTTAAACTGCCGTACGACAAGAACCGTAATGCTTTTGTTCATACGAGCACTAACAACACTCCCTTGGACTCCTCGGGTTGTCTCACTTTTTTCCATTGAACTATTCTCAGTTACAGTCACGATGTTTTCGCCGCTTCAGTCATCTTGGTCTTAATTCTTGCTATCTCACGCCGCACATACTTAAAGCGAGATGAGTTTGTTAGCTGGCCCGTACCCCGTTGCATACGCAGATTAAATTGCTCTTTGCGAAGGGCAATCAACTCGGTCTTGTAGTCCGGCTCAGCATCTTTTTTAGTCTTTTTTTCTGCCATTATTTTACCCTGGCTGTCGTCTAACAAATTCAGTAGATACAGGCAATTTTGCACTTGCTAGTCGAAAAGCCTCTCGCGCCAAAGATTCATCTACGCCTTGTATTTCATAGAGCACTGCGCCTGGCTGCACAAGAGCAACCCAATACTCTGGATTTCCTTTCCCCTTGCCCATTCTGACTTCTAATGGCTTTTTTGATACGGGCTTGTCTGGAAACACTCGAATCCATAATCTGCCCCCACGTTTTACGTGGCGACTTATAGCTCTTCTCGCTGATTCAATTTGCCGGGCTGTAATTCGGCCCCTGGCGGTACACTTGAGACCATACTCTCCAAAGCTTACTCGCGACCCTCGAAGTGCAAGACCTCGATTTCTCCCCTTTTGCTGCTTTCTATATTTGGTTCGCTTCGGCTGTAGCATAATAGATTAATCTGGTTTTATGTTGTTGGTTCGTTGGACCGTGACGCAGCTTTTGGCTCATCAGTAGTGGGTAATATTTCACCCTTGAAGATCCATACTTTCACGCCTATAACCCCGTAGGTAGTATGCGCTTCTGCAAAGCCATAGTCCACGTCGGCGCGGAGCGTGTGAAGCGGCACACGTCCTTCACGATACCATTCGCTTCGGGCAATTTCTGCCCCATTTAAACGGCCTGCTACCATTACTTTTACGCCCTGCGCGCCAAGACGCATACTGTTTTGCACAGCGCGCTTCATCGCACGTCGGAACATAATACGCTTTTCCAGCTGCTGACAAATATTTTCAGCAACTAACCTTGCATCGAGCTCTGGCTTGCGGATTTCTTCTACCGAAATCTGCACGGGACCACCTGTTAGTCTCGTGATTTCTGTTCGCAGTTTCTCAATATCTTCGCCCTTTTTCCCTATCACTATGCCTGGCCGACCGGTATAAATAGTCACATTAAGATTCCCACCGGGACGAACTAACTCTATACGACTGACAGCAGCGTTCGCTAGCTTCGTTCGCAGATACGCGCGAACCTGTTGATCACTTATTAGAGCCTTAGCATAATCCGATCCAGTGGCAAACCACTTTGCGTCCCATGACCTAATCACGCCTAAGCGAAATCCATTTGGGTGTACTTTCTGCCCCATTATGCTCCCCCAGTTTCACCATCAGCGACAGTGATCGTTATATGTGATGTCCGCTTGATTATGGGCGTCGCACGCCCTTTTGCTCTTGGCCGCCATCTTTTTAGTACGGGGCCCTCGTCGATCATTATGGCGCTAACCCGAAGCTCATCAATGTCGGCTCCCTCATTATGTTCCGCATTCGCGATAGCCGATTCTAGAACTTTGCGGATTAATACCGCTGCCTTTTTTGGGCTAAACTCTAGCAGTTCAAGAGCCTGGCCAGCAGGTAATTTACGAACCTGATCCGCCACTAATCTACACTTTTGTGGTGAGATTCTTACAAATTTCGCGATGGCTTTAGTTTCCATAGCTAACTCTACGCGGCAACCTTGCGACCTGCCGCATGACCCCGAAAAGTTCTTGTCGCAGAGAATTCGCCAAGCTTATGACCTACCATATTTTCTGTAATAAGGAGCGGAACATGCTGCCGGCCATTATGTACTGCAATCGTTAAACCAACGAATTCAGGCATAATTACCGAACGGCGAGACCAAGTTCTAATCGGCCTTCGTGACCCATCGGCACGAGCCTTGATGATCTTATCCCATAGATGATGGTCCACAAATGGACCTTTCTTAACTGAACGAGGCATATCTACTTATTCTTCCTTCGACGCATAATCATCGAGTCAGTGCGTTTATTTTTTCGAGTACGGAACCCTTTCGTTGGAACTCCCCATGGAGTTGCTGGATCTCTGCCTCCGGAAGTCCGACCTTCGCCACCGCCGTGGGGGTGATCAACCGGATTCATCGCAACTCCGCGCACCGTTGGCCGAATCCCTCGCCAGCGCTTTGCGCCTGCCTTACCAAGTTTGCGCAATGAATTTTCCTCATTCCCAACCTCGCCAATAACGGCGCGACATGAAAGATGGATTCGGCGCACCTCACCTGATCGCAATCTCAGCAGTGCGTATTCGCCCTCACGTCCTATGTATTGAACAGACGCGCCTGCAGATCGCGCAAGCTGCGCCCCTTTACCTGGCTTCATTTCAATGCAATGCAAGACGGTGCCAACTGGGATCTTCCGTAGTGGCAGTGCGTTGCCGACACTAATCCCGACGTTATCTCCTGACTCAATCTTATCGCCTTTAGTCAGACCTCTTGGTGCAATTATGTAGCGCCGCTCGCCATCTGCATATAATACTAATGCGATATGAGCGCTTCTATTTGGATCATACTCAAGACGTTCGATAACACCGGAAATACCATCTTTGCTCCTTTTGAAATCAATAATACGGTAACTACGCTTATGGCCGCCACCACGATGACGTACAGTAATTCGGCCATTATTATTTCTGCCGCTAGTACGGGACTGTGGCTGCACGAGTTTATGATACGGCCTTCCTTGATGGAGCTCGGAGGACACCACTTTAACCATTCCACGACGGCCTGGTGTTGTTGGTTTTTGTTTTACTACAGTCACATTGCTATCCTAAATTCGCAGAGCATCACCTAGATGCCCTCCATAAAATTTATATCTTCACCATCTGCTAGCCGCACGTAGGCTTTCTTCCAGGTTGGTCGTTGGCCCGGCGTCCGTCCGAACCGCTTAACTTTCCCACGAACGTTAATAATCTGCACGCTTTTCACTGTAACATCAAACAGCCTCTCAACGGCAAGGCGAATCTCTTTCTTATTTGCGTCTCTTAGCACCTCGAAAACTACTTGATTGCTTGTATCAGCTGCTGACGTTGATTTCTCCGATACTAGAGGACGTAGGAGAATCTGATGTATGCGCTCTTCATTCATTGTAGAGCGCTCTCTAGATTCTTTAAAGCCGCTGCACTAATAAGAACTGCGTCGCTTCCAACCAATCGTACTGGATTTATGCTCTTCGATTCCAGAACTTCAACATTGCGAAGGTTACGAGCAGCCATTACGAGAGCATGATTATAGCTAGATATCAGAATTAATATTTGGCCATTGACTTGCAGTTTGGCCAATAAATCTACTAAAACTCTCGTCTTGGGCGAATCGAGAGCTATCTCTTCGAAGACAGTAAGACGGTCCTGTCTAATTAACTCCGAAAGGATAGAACGAATCGCTCCTCGATACATTTTGCGATTAACCTTTTGAGCATAACTCCTTGGCGTTGCTGGAAACGCGCGACCCCCACCACGCCATATAGGACTGCGTATGGTACCAGCACGAGCCCGACCGGTACCCTTTTGTCGCCATGGTTTACTTCCGCCACCCCGAACATCAGCGCGATTCTTTTGGCTACTGCTACCGCTTCTACTGCCTGCTAAGTAGGCTGTAAGCACCTGATGCACTAAAGGCTCTTGAAATGGCTTGGCAAAAATCGCGTCATCAATAGTTATTGGCGAGGCCTTAGTTCCATCAATTTTGGATACCGCTATTTCCACTTGTATTATTGCCTCTCTACTTTTTTCTTTCTAGATTATTCTTAACTGATGGCTTCACAAGAATGTCCTGACCTTTTGATCCCGGCACTGCGCCTCTTATCAACAAAAGATTCCTCTCAGTATCAATGGAATGGATCTCGAGGTTCTGTTGAGTTCTAGTTGCATCGCCCATATGGCCAGCCATCTTCTTGCCTTTAAAAACTCTTCCTGGGTCTTGATTTTGTCCGATTGACCCTGGTTTTCGGTGCGCCTTTGAATTGCCATGCGTAGCTCGCCCTCCACCAAATCCATGACGGCGCATCACACCCGAAAAACCTCTTCCTATGGTTACCCCTTGAACATCCACTCTCTGGCCAATCTGAAAAATATCTACCGTGATAGCCGAGCCTGGGGAGTATTGAGAGGCAGTTTCAGCATCTACGCGAAACTCTCGGCATTTCCGACCTGGTTCAGTTTCTGCTTTTGCAAAATGGCCCTTTAATGGAAGTGTCACGCGGTTTGGCCTACGACTACCAATGGTAACCTGTATTGCTGAATAGCCATCCTGGCTATCGGTCTTTATCTGACTGACGCGGTTCGGCTCAACATGAACAACCGTTACTGGAGTTGAATACCCGTCATCAGCGAATATGCGACTCATTCCAACTTTCTGACCTATAACACCTAATGTCATCATTCGCTCCCAGCAGTTTTAACACAATGATTCATGCTGTCTTAACCAAGCTTTATTTCTACGTCAACACCAGCCGCTAAATCTAACTTCATTAATGCATCAACTGTTTTGTCGGTAGGTTCAACAATATCAAGAATACGTTTATGGGTTCGGATCTCTAGCTGATCCCGAGAGGTTTTGTATTTATGCGGTGATCTAAGAATATTAAAGCGCTCTTTCCTCGTTGGCAATGGGATCGGGCCACGAACAAGCGCTCCTGTGCGTCTTGCTGTATCTACTATCTCCATTGCTGACTGATCAATCATTCGATGATCAAACGCCTTTAAACGGATTCGTATTTTCTGTT
>MDTE01020467.1_pt1 | contig 14544 bp, 15 predicted proteins | sample 811231 | NCBI WGS metagenome assembly MDTE01 (sample SAMN05326651, study PRJNA326480) | marine metagenome | isolation source: seawater | place: Indian Ocean: Red Sea | collected 2010 | reverse complement strand
TGCCCTACTCTTTCACCCCGGAGCATTTGAACTGAGTTTCTGATTTCACGTATCAGACTATTTCAGGGCTGCCAAGGTTTGTTCAAGCGTTCCTATATTAATTACGGAATGATAGGTGGGAACCCGTTCTGCTCCGCGGAAGGCTCGTTTAAAGATCCCGGCTATATTTGGATTTTTCTCGGCGGGAGTAGTGCCTTTACCGATACCGCCTCCAAATTCGATGACTGTTGTTACCCCAAGCTGGATGGCGTTTAAGAGATTCTGGTGCCACAACACGGGATGGAATAATTGTAGGAAGAGGCGCGAACGGATGCTGGCACTGTTTGATTCATGGAAATCTCCTGTGTAGTTGGACAATACCTGGATATCAGTGATTTGAAATACGGTGTCCTCTAATACAGGACGAAAACGTTTTGCGGCCTCAATCATCAAGTAAGTGTGGAAAGCTCCTTCAGTTTTGAGTCGTGTCGATCGCTTTTTTGGATAGAGCTCGGTCAACTCGTGAGCAAGGTTGTCCAAGTCTTCAGCGTGGCCTCCGACGACAATTTGTTCTGGCAGGTTACAGGCGGCAATCGCGCAATAGTGTTTTTCAGCCAACTTAGCCGCTGCTTCTACATCGAGTGGTAGGGCTTCCATTTCGCCATCACCGTGAGCACCCATCAGTTCGCCCCGTGTGCTGACTAGTCTAAGCGCCGACGCGAAATCGAGTACATTCGCAGCGACCAAAGCAGTGTATTCACCGAGGCTGTGGCCTGCAGTGACATCCGGCGAGAGTTGACCCTCGGTGAGTTCTGAGAAAAGCCGTAGGCAGGCCACGGAGTGTGTGAGGATGGCCGGCTGTGTATAACGTGTTAGGTTGATTTTTCCATCTGGGTCGGCGAACGAAAGGTGAGTAATGTCGTAACCGAGCACGTCAACGGCTTCTTCGTATGTATGGCGGACAATTTCATGCTCGGCATGAAGATCGCTGCCCATGCTCGAATATTGAGCGCCTTGGCCAGGAAACAGGAATAACAAAGATGGTTTGTTCATAGACGTTAGGTGGTTATTGATAGGAGTGTGATCCGTAGTGCCTGTCTTGCCCACTGACATGGTTAAATGCCAACGGTGCGCTGGTGTGATTATAGAATGCCAGGGGAAAAGTTGAATGAATTACATCGAGACCTAACATGACATGGCGACTGTTGGATAATGAATGATTTTCATCCAGCCGCAGATGAGATACGGGCGTTAGCTAGAGGACACCTGCCGCGGGTCGGGTTGGTGCTCGGCAGTGGTCTTGAAACAGTTGTTGATTCGTTCGATCAAGCCGCTGCCATTGCTTATGACGCGCTACCGGGATTCCCGATCCCGAGTGTCGAAGGCCACCAAGGGCAGTTAGTGCTTGGCGAGTGGAACGGCGTACGAATTGCGTGCCTCCAGGGCCGGGCGCATGCTTACGAAGGTGGTGACCCGAGCCAGATGCGACTTCCCATACGCGCACTGAAGTCAGCAGGCTGTGAAATGTTGTTATTGACTTGCGCAGCGGGAAGTCTCAACCCAGCGATGGCGCCAGGACACTTGATGTGTTTTACCGATCATATTAACTGGTCCGGCCTTAGTCCCTTGATGGGGCCAAATGATAACGATGTCGGTCCTCGCTTCGTTGATCTGACGGAGGCTTATGATGCTCGTTTGCGGTCATTGCTCGAACAAGCGGCTGTAGAAGGTCATGTGGATTGGCACCAGGGGGTTTATCTATGGAGCTTGGGTCCAAATTTTGAAACGCCGGCCGAAATTCGTGCGTTCCAATTCCTTGGCGCGGATGCGGTGGGAATGTCGACCGTGCCTGAATGTCTGGTGGCCCGGCACTGCGGCTTACGAGTTGCGGCGCTGGCCGTGATTACCAATTTTGCTGCGGGGCTTGATTCTGGAGTGCTATCACATGAAGGAACACTCGCGAGTGGTCAGCAGGCGGTGCCCGACATGGTGAGGTTGTTAGATAGGTTCTTCACCTTGCTGAACGATACGGAGGTCACAGGTTGCTGACGGGGCTAGATCGCAGAGTTTCGGTTGCTGGAACCAAGTTCCAGTCATGATTGCGACTCGCCAGTCACCGTTGGATGTGATTCGACGGAAGCGGGACGGTGAACAACTCGACACAGCATCGATTGGAAATATGGTAACTGCAGTCGTTGATGGCACGGCTAGTGAAGGTCAGATCGCAGCCTTTGCTATGGCAGTGTTTCTCCGTGGCATGGTGATGGATGAGAGTGTGGCGCTAACAGCTGCCATGCGAGATTCGGGTACTGTTATGGCATGGCCACTGGACCAGTTGCGTGGCCCCGTGATTGATAAACATTCGACTGGGGGTGTGGGCGATACCGTGAGTTTGGTTTTAGCGCCTATGTTGGCTGCTTGTAATGCCCATGTACCAATGATTTCGGGGCGCGGGTTGGGGCACACAGGTGGAACACTCGACAAACTGGCCAGTATTCCCGGTTATGCCATTCACCCGGACAAGAGACGTTTTATGGATACGGTGGTTCGGACGGGCTGCGCGATTGTTGGGCAGTCAGACGAATTGGCCCCGGCTGATCGCAAGTTTTATGCCGTGCGGGATGTTACGGCAACGGTAGAATCAATTCCTCTTATTACTGCTTCGATTCTTTCGAAGAAACTAGCGGCGGGTCTTTCGGCGCTGGTAATGGATATCAAAGTGGGTAACGGCGCGTTTGCCTCGAATATGACAGCGGCCGAGACACTCGCAACTTCTATTGTCCGTGTGGCACGGCAACTGAATCTTGATACGACTGCCCTGTTGACTGATATGAATGAGCCATTAGGGAACACCGCTGGGAATGCACTGGAAGTGCGAAGCGCGATCGACTATCTGACGGGTCGTTACCGTGATAGACGTCTGCACACCGTCGTGATGGCACTTGGTGCAGAGCTGTTGAGCATGACCGGGTTGGCATCGAATTCACCGGTTGCGCACCAGCGCTTGCAGCAAGTACTGGATAGTGGAGCGGCAGCAGAACGATTTGAGGGGATGGTGGCGGCGTTGGGAGGCCCACGAGACCTGCTGACTGCGGGCCACCGCCGATTGCCTACCGCGCCTTGCGTTCGTCCAGTAATAGCGGCGCACACGGGCGTGGTCAACACGCTTGATGCCCGCCAACTGGGCGAGATCATAGTTCAACTGGGTGGAGGTCGTCTGCAGATTAACGACCGGATCGATCCAGCCGTTGGATTGTCGAACTTGCCGCGAGTAGGGCAAATGTTTCACGCCGGCGATGTGCTGTGTCAGGTCCATGCTCGTGACGATGCGGCGGCGAGGGATGCGATAACTGCGGTGCAACTGGCCGTTGTCATGTCCGAGACTGATGTGTCCGTTTCAGGACCGGTTTATCATAAGGTTACAGCATAGGCCTCGTTCCCCAGCAGTTCAGTGACGAAGGTTTATAAAGTCAATGCCGCTGGCCTCTACTAGGCGGGCTGAAAACTCTTCTCGTGTAAACGTATGATTTTGTGTGCCGTGGTGTTCAATTTTGATGGCGCCTAGGAGTGCACCTACGCGACCAGCGATATCCCAGCTCCAGCCTTTATCAAGGGCATAAAGTAATCCTGCCCGATAGGCGTCGCCGCAGCCTGTCGGATCGTTGGCGTTGGTAACTGGTACAGCTGGAATGGCAATAGTTTCGCCATTGACATGTATCTCGGAACCTTCATCACCTTTTGTGATGATCAGCGCATCGACGCGCGTTACAAGATCTCCGATATTGTCACCGGTGGTATTCATCAACAATTGCGATTCGTAATCGTTCAGGACACACCAAGTTGATTGATCGAGAAAAGTGATGAGTTCGTCCCTGGAAAACAGGGGCAAATTCTGGCCTGGATCAAAAAGAAATGGGATACCTTTAGCCGCGAAGTCATGGGCATGTTGAAGCATAGCATCACGGCCGTCGGGTGCTACGATGCCAAGTCCGACACTCCCTGCATCATCAACTCGATTTTGATGTGCTTCCGCCATCGCCCCAGGGTGAAATGAAGTGATCTGATTATTGTCTTGATCGGTGGTAATGGTGCATTGCGCTGTGTACAGTCCTGGTAATTCCCGTACCAGGTGATCCGGAATGTCTAGGCTTCGCAGGCGTTCACGGTATTCTTGAAAATCCTTTCCTACGGTCCCCATGGGCAATGGATTGCCACCTAACAGCTTTAGGTTGTATGCAATGTTGCCAGCACAGCCGCCATACTCACGGCGTAGCTCCGGATTTACAAAAGCGACATTTAAAATGTGGATCTGGTTAGGAAGAATGTGATTCTTAAACTGACCTGGAAACACCATGATGGTGTCGTAGGCAAAAGAACCGCAAATCAGAATGGGCAAAACTATAGCAACTCAATTGATGGGTAGAATGAAAAGCAGGGCAATCAGTCAGTTGCGGTTGCTCATTGAACAGCTTCCGGACTCTTTCATGCCGTTGCACACGCCGTAAAGTGACAATGAGTGATCTTCCATGACAAAACCGGCTTTCGCGGCCACATTACGTTGTCGCTGTTCTATCGTACGATCGACAAATTCAAATACCTTGCCACATTCGACGCACACCATGTGGTCGTGGTGAGCCCCGTCGCAAAGTTCATACAGCGCTCTTCCGCCTTCGAAGTTATGGCGGATAACCAGGCCGGCGGTTTCGAATTGGGTCAGGATGCGATAAACCGTTGCAAGCCCAACTTCCTGCTCACTTTGGAGTAACTGTTTGTAGACATCCTCGGCCGTCATGTGGCGGACCTCGCTTGTTTCCAGCACATTGAGAACCTTGAGGCGAGGTTGGGTCGTCTTTAGCCCCACTTTTTCGAGATTAGTGGTGTTAGCCATTGGTTTCTGAAGGATCAAGCGTAGCGGCCATTATACGGTGCAGTTGGGTGAGTGGGTACTAGGTTTCAGCGTACCTAGCAGCCCTCGGCAAATCCCCGGAAAGGCCGGTCGCTCTGTGCACAAAAAACCGATTAATCAGCGGATTATGCTGGCAAAAGGACATTCCCGCTGCTCTAAGTTGATGCGCCAATGGATTCGTTTGTTGAAAAAATTGATGTATGCTTTCGATGGTCGCCAAGGCAAGCGTGTTCTCGCCCTTGCGCCAACGTTCATATCGACGGAGCGTCGAGGTTCCTCCGATGTCACGATGACGGTCAGCCACGTGCAAGACTGTTTCAGCCAATGACGCTGCGTCCAGTAAACCTAAGTTAACCCCCAGTCCTGCCAGTGGGTGAAGTGTATGGGCGGCGTCGCCTATCAGCGCTATGCGCTTCGCACAGTAGGTTGAAGTATGAAGTTGGCCAAGGATAAATGACTGTCGCCGTGTGGCGGAGGTAACGCCCAATTGATTCGGAAAAGCGGTATTCAATTCAGCTAAAAAGGCAGCATCTGTCATTGCCATGAGTTTTTCGGCGTATGCGTTATCCGCTGACCAAACAATTGAACAACGACCATCGGCAAGTGGCAGGAATGCGATCGGACCTGTTGGCAGAAACCGTTGACGTGCGATGTCACCATGGTGTTCCCGCGTTGTCACGGTGGAGACCAGTGCGGTCTGATCGTAAGGCAGTTGATTGAATGCAATACCGGAGAGCGTGCGTATCGTTGATGCCGCACCATCAGCGCCGACCAGTAGGCGCGCAGTGATGACCTGGTGCTGTTCGGTACTGACAAGAATTTGTCCTTGCGCATGGTTGACCGATTGCACGCGGTCGTTTTGACTGACTGTAATGTTTGGAGCTGCATCAAGACGCAGGCGAAGCGCCTCGGTAATGGCCGAGTTCTCTACAATGTGTCCGAGATGCGCGAGTCCAGAATCAGCAGCGTCGAAGCACAATATTGTCTCTGTGGCGTAGTCAGTGACTTTAATTTCTCGAAATGGGGCTACCCGTCTTTCTCGAACAGGCTGCCAACTATCGACAGAGGACAATATAGATTCGGAGGCTAGGTTAATCGCGCTGACGCGAGTGTCATAGTGGTGTTCTTGCCAGGGAGAAGGCCGGTCCGCGTTGATCACATGGATCTGTAATGGGCTGTCGGCGAGGGCGGCGGCAAAAGTGCTCCCGACTATGCCGCCGCCAGCGACGACTATATCGATGGGGTTAGCCATGAGATATCTCATGGGCCTTGGCGTGTGTCTGTAGCGGTAAGCCTCGCGCAAGACGCGGCAGACGACCCGCAAGGCCGGTGGTGCGCCGTAATAACGTTCGTTTGATAGGAGGCGCGATGTCCAGCAGGTTAAGCCCGATGTTTCGCACAAGCCCAACCCCCGGAATGTTGTTTGAAAATAGCCGCACGAGTCCATCAGTGAAGGAGAGGACTCGGCGAGTTTGGCCTCGGCGCGTAGCCACGTAAGCTGCCAGAAAGGCAGTGCTGCCAATGTCATGTGCTTCGTGGTGGGCTACCTGTAGGCGCTCTGCAAGCTCTGCGACATCACGCAGTCCAAGGTTGAGCCCTTGGCCCGCCACCGGGTGCATGACGTGTGCTGCGTTACCAATGGCGACTGCTCTTTCGGTTGCGGCGTTGGGGACATCTGTTAGGTGCAGTGGGAAAACATGGCGAGCAGTAGCGCTTAAGAAAGTACCCGCCCGGTCACCAAAACAGTGCTGCAGTTTGGCGAGAAAGATTGATTCGGGCAGCGAGGCAAGCACAGGCGCTTGATCGGAAGGCAAAGTCCAAGCCAATGCAAAGCGCGGTCCCGCAAGTGGCAATAGGGCAAGTGGCCCATCTACCGTAAAACGTTCGAAGGCTCGGTGTCCGTGCGCCTTGCTGGTTAGTACGGTTGTCACTAGAACCGTCTGGTCGTAGGTTTTCTCGTAGGCGTTCAGCCCAAATTGTTGGCGCAGTGTTGATCGACCCCCGTCAGCGAGGACCACTAAACGAGCCGTGAGTGAAAGATCTGTTGCGCTACATCGAGCTACCGCCTGTGTATCTATGACGGAAACCTGATCACAGATTGCGGGTGTGTAGTGGTCGATGGTGCCACAAGTTTTCAGTTGTGCACCGAGAACGGCACTGAGTGAGTGGGCGGGTACCACATAACCCAGCGCCGACTGACCGATCAGCGTGCGGTCGAGTCGGGTAATGCCGCCATGACCCGCATCTGATACATGCAGTCGATGAATGGGAGTGGCCAGAGGCTCAACCTGGCACCAGGCGCCAATGCCTTCGAGTATCTGACGCGACCCCCAATTTAGGGCTAATGTGCGCTCATCAGTCACCGGCGGTGGGGTGTTGTCTCGCGTGGCAGCTTCAAGTAGGGCAACGCGCAGGTCAAGCGGGTGAAGCGCTAAGGCCAGACTAGTGCCAACCAGGCCCCCACCGATGATAACGATGTCATAAGCGCCGTTGGCGGCTTTAGTTGACACGTTCAGTTGCCATCAATGCTTCAATATCAGCAGGACGTTTCGGGACGTCGCCAGTTAACACTTCGACACCAGTGGAGGTCACTAATACATCGTCTTCTATCCTAATGCCAATATTGTGCCATCGTTGATCGATGTCTTTTCCCGCTGTGATATACAGGCCGGGCTCTACGGTTAGCACCATGCCGGTTTCCAGCATACGCCACGCGTTGTCGATTTTGTATTCTCCGACATCATGCACATCGAGTCCCAACCAATGACCGGTACGATGCATATAAAACCGTCGGTAGGCGCCGTCTTCGATGCACTGATCAACGTTTCCGCTGAGTAAGCCTAGTTCAATTAATCCTTGCGTCAGTACAATGACGGCGGCTTCATGGGGGTCATTCCACGACTGACCAGGCCTGATCATGTCGATGGCCGCGAGTTGTGAAGCCAATACAATTTCATAGAGAGCCTGTTGTTCCGGAGTAAAGCGCCCATTGACCGGAAATGTTCGTGTGATGTCGGCCGCGTAACAATCAATTTCGGCACCCGCGTCTATCAAGAGTAGGTCGCCGTCGTTAAGGACATCTGCATTTTCTGTGTAGTGCAAAATGCAGGCGTTGCCGCCGCCCGCAACAATGGAAGGGTAGGCCCATGATTTGGCACCGCCACGGCCAAATTCATACTCAAGTTCTGCTTGCACTTGTCCTTCTGTCATCCCCGGATGGCACGTCGTCATGGCACGCCGATGGGCGGCCGCGGACACCTCGGCGGCGCGCTTCATATGGTGGATTTCTTCTCGATGCTTGATCAAACGAAGTTCATGCAGAATATGGCCAAGATCGACCAATTCTTCCGGTGCAGAGATGCCCGAGCGCACCTTCGACTTCACTTCGCTGACCCAACGCAGTAAACGCTTATCGAAATCGGCATAGCGGCCCAGGTTGTAGTAGATCTTCGGTCGATTTTCGATCAATCCAGGCAGAATTTCTCCAATGTCCTCAATCGGGAATGCGTCGTCTGCGTCAAAGTTATTGCATGCACCTTCCAGTCCAGCGCGTCGCCCATGCCAGGTTTCTTGTTCAGGGTTGCTTTCTCGACAAAAGAGAACGAACTCACCCTCCGCGCGTCCAGGGATCAAAACTGCTACTGCTTGAGGTTCAGGAAAATGCGTAACGTAGTAGAAATCGCTGTCGGGACGAAAAGGGTAGTGCACGTCACTGTTTCGTTGCGACTCAGGTGCAGTGGGGATGATGGCGATGCCTTCACCCATTAAATCCATAATGGCACGTCGCCGTCGTTCATGAATGATCGTCATTTGACTGAATCTCTTGTGTTATCCAAGTCGTTCGGCTTAATTCGCCCAATCGAAGGGTATTCTTCGAAGACCATTTGGACCCCCAAACGGGTGTATTCCTGCAATTCAAACAGTGCCCTCTCTTGCTCGTCGGGGCTGTCATTGCCCACTTGGAGTATGCCGATCTGCCCAAGATCGGACAGAAATTCGGCTATTTCATCATCCAGTTTGGTCGTCTTGAAGCGATCGCCATGATGCAGGCCCATCACACAGCCCTGGCACCAGTCAGCCAGGGCCTGCGCCCTGGTTTGTAGTGGTTCATCGTCTCCTGGTAACAGCAAGCGAAATTCCAAGTTGCCAGCGTCAAGCGTTTGTCTGATCAGCCCCATCAAGCCAGTCAATAGGTCATTTTCAATAGACTGCTCTATCGTGTCTTGCCCCAACAACGCCTGGCAACTGTCGAGCTCTGTCTCAAGCCAGCCGGCGCAGGTCAGGCCAGTCAGGGTGCCATGCAACTCCGCCGCGCTGAATCCCTTTCCATTGAGGTCTAATTGGGCTTGCAGTCCCAAGTAAAATACGCCATCTAGTTGCAGTTCGGACGGGTCCATCATCAATCAGCAGGCCTTAAAAGCAGCAGTATAGCAATGGACGCAACCGAGTCATTGACATTGACCAGAGACGACGATCCCCCTATGATTTTTTCATCGACACGGCGCGGGCATGTTTTTGCGCACGCGCACTAACTATTTTTCAGGCGGAATGATTCAATGAAAGAAGGTGATTACCCTTTGACCGACGTGAACGATGAAGTGGAAGGCCTTGCGGGACAATTGGAAGACCTCATCGGTGTTTGTGCCAAGTTGCAAAGTGAAAATGCAGAGTTACGCACTAATCGGCAACAACTTGAGCAAGACAATGCACATTTGTTGGATCGAAACCGCGAAGCTAAGCATCGTATTGATCAGATTATTGATCGACTTCGGGCATCCGAGGTTGCCTGATTCAGGGCAGTCTTTCTTTCGCCTCACGCTAATCATTCCTCGAGAGTTTTCTAAACATGGCAAAAGAAAGTGTCACAGTTAACATTATGGACCGACAGTTTACGGTGGGTTGCAAGAAGCAGGAGCGAGAAGACCTTTTGAATGCTGCAGCGTATCTCGATGATCAATTACGTTCTGTTCAAGCACAAAGCAAAGTGGTTGGACTTGAACACTGCGTTGTGATTGCTGCGTTAAATTTGACTAACGAACTTCTCAAACTGCGTCGCCATCCCCAAGCACCTGAAGCGTTGTCGGAGAGAATTCGGAGTTTGCGCGAGCGGGTTTCGAACGTTGTCAGCGAGACGCCGATAGTTTCCTGAGTGGGGCGTCGCTGGAACCGGAGAGATCAGTTAGACTGTTGGTGGCATCGCCTGCGGTGTTCGACTGTTTCCCTAATCCCTTAGAACCTAACTGACATATCGGGGATTGCCTTGCAGGCGTTGTTGTGCAGGTCCGGATGGTTTGATGACCGGAAAGCCTTAAGATGTCGCAGGTGCCCCACCTGAACCGATTGGTTCAAGGTACCCGGAACGGTACGGCACCAGCGGGCGGTGCCACTGGCCTAGAAAGATTTAACCTCCAACCGAAAAAATTGTAATGGTAGAACGGATCGCGTCACAGCCATGAGTTCGCGAGCCCAATACAAAAACACGCTCCGCCGGGAGATGCGTCAGCGACGTCGGTCCATGTCATTCGCTGCCCAACGACTTGCGGCCAAGGCGCTTGCGCGCCGAGTGATCCGGCTGCACGGATTGGCTCATGCTCATCGTATTGGGGCTTATCTCGCAACGGACGGCGAGATCGATCCGTTACCTACTTTGATTGAGTTGATGCGTCGAAACCGGCGTTGCCTGTTGCCAGTGATGGTGCCGGGACGTCGGCCAAGGATTCGGTTTGCGAGTTTTAATCTGAACAGTCGACTGATTGCTAATCGATTTAAGATAAATGAGCCTGTTGTGCCACGCCAAAATTGGTTGGATGCGCGTGAATTGGATATTATCTTGGTTCCGTTGGTGGCATTTGATGCTCAAGGCAATCGGCTGGGCCGTGGCGGTGCTTTCTATGATGCTTCGTTGGCGTCGATGCGGCACCGCTGCCATCTTAAACGGCCACGGCTAATTGGTCTGGCTCACGAATGCCAGCGTGTTGAGCGTCTCGACACGGATAGTTGGGATATTCCGCTTGATGGGGTATTGACAGACCAACGCTTCCTGCGCGCCAAGGGCTAGCGTCTTTCCGGTTAGAAGCAGACAATGCGCCCATGAGGATTCTTTTTATAGGAGATGTTGTCGGTCGACCGGGAAGGCGGGCATTACGACGGCTCTTGCCCGAGATCCAGGATACACACAGTCCAGAATTGACGGTGGTTAACGCAGAAAATGCGGCCGGTGGATTTGGAGTGACTGCGGAAATTGTCGATGAATTCCTGGCTTCAGGTGAAATCGATCTACTCACTTCCGGCAATCACATTTGGGATAAGCCCGAAGCACTAACCATTGTTGACGAAGAACCCCGCTTGCTCAGACCACAGAATTACCCCGACGGTACACCCGGCCATGGCTGGGGCGTTGCGACTGCGTCAAATGGGGTAGAAGTAGGAGTGATCAACGTGATGGGTACGGTATTTATGCACCCAACTCTGGATTGTCCATTTCGATGTGTCGATGCAGTGCTTGCCAGAAAACCAGATTCAGTCAGGGTGACATTGGTTGATTTTCATGCAGAAACGACCAGTGAAAAGATGGCAATGGGGTGGTACTTGGATGGGCGGGTATCCGCGGTGGTTGGCACCCACACACATGTGCCGACGGCAGATGAGCGAGTCTTACCCAACGGTACGGCGCACATCACTGATGTTGGTATGACTGGCTGTTACAATTCGGTCATAGGTATGCAAACGGACAAGGTATTGCGCCGGTTTGTCGAGCGTATCCCAGAGCGGTTTGAACCGGCCAGTGGACGTGGATCGGTATGCGGAGTGATCATCGAGATCGATGAGATCGACGGTAAGAGCGAGTCAATCAAACGGGTCCGAATGGACGAAGATTGAGGTGCCTGATGAGTTACTGGTTAATGAAAAGTGAACCCGAGACTTATTCGATTGATGATTTGATGGCACAACCAAGGAAAACTGACCATTGGGATGGTATTCGCAATTATCAGGCACGCAATTTCATGCGTGACCAGATGGTGAAGGGGGATCTTGCTTTTTTCTACCATTCTAATTGTGTCGAACCGGCGGTGGTTGGGATGATGGAGATTGTCGGCAAGGCCTATCCAGACCACACACAGTTTGATTCACAAGAAAAATATTTCGATCCAGACAGCCCATCTGACAATCCACGTTGGTTGATGGTCGATGTCCGTTTCCGGCGCAAGTTTTCGAATATAGTCACGCTACGTGCGATGAAGGCAGAGAAGCGCCTATCTGACATGCGTTTGGTTCAGCGGGGGAATCGACTGTCCATTCTGCCAGTCAGTGCCCGGGAATGGCGCCACATTCTAAAAATGGCAGGTGAGGTCTGATCAGGACTGCCTGCCGATGATACGATTGTTTCGATTTGTAGCCTTAGGACTGCTGTTGCTCAGTGTGATCGGTTGTGATGCGCCGGAGCAGTCAGCTCAACTTGTAAAGGAATCTCAGCTCATGGTCCGAATGACAACATCTCTTGGTGTGATTGAACTTGAACTTGATGCGGTCAAGGCGCCTAAGACAGTAAAGAACTTTGTCGAATATGCCAACAGTGGCCACTATGACGACACCATCTTTCACCGTGTGATTCCTGGGTTCATGATCCAGGGAGGTGGTATGGGTCCAGGGATGAAAGAGAAAGCCACCGGGAGACCAGTAGAAAACGAAGCGGACAATGGGCTGAAAAATGTGATTGGGACGATCGCAATGGCGAGAACCAACGATCCTCATTCAGCAACTGCCCAGTTTTTTATTAATGTGGCGGATAACGGATTTCTTGACCACACTGCTAAATCGGCGGCTGGCTGGGGCTATGCAGTGTTCGGGCGGGTTGTCAGCGGAATGGATGTGGTTGAGCAGATTGCCGCGGTGCAAACCGGCAACGTCGGCGGCCATGCTGATGTGCCGGTCGAAGACCTTGTGATCCAGTCCCTGGAGGTCATCGCTTCCGACTAGTTCATGCCGAGACGGCACAGCACGCCATTGTTAGGGATAAAAAGTGTTTACCACAGGGGAATCCCTATCTTGCAGTCCTGCCTCCGACTGATTAATTGACGAGGCAGTCGTTGTCGCGCAATCTCAATTTCCCGCCGGATTTACCGATCACGGCAAAGCGGGCGGAGATCGCCACCGCGATCCGGCAACATCCAGTGATCGTAGTCAGTGGTGAGACGGGCTCGGGCAAGAGCACGCAGTTGCCTAAAATTTGTCTTGAAGCCGGTAGGGGTCAATCAGGCCTGATTGGTCATACTCAGCCGCGCCGTATCGCCGCCCGTAGCATCGCCACCCGTATTGCATCAGAGCTTGATGTCGCGCTAGGGAGTCTCGTCGGGTATCGAGTACGTTTCGATGAACGACTCAGTGGTGAAACCCGTATCAAGGTGATGACGGATGGCATGTTGTTGTCAGAGTTGGCGTCGGATCGAGCGTTGAGGCACTACGATACGCTCATCATTGACGAAGCTCATGAGCGTTCCCTCAATATTGATTTTCTGCTGGGTTACTTGAGTCAGTTTCTTCCGCGTCACCCCAATTTTCGAGTCGTGATTACCTCGGCAACGCTTGAGACTGAGAAATTTTGTCGTCACTTTTCGAATGCGCCACTAATCCACGTATCCGGCCGCAGTTATCCAGTAGAGATTCGCTATTGTCCGGTTGATGAAGAATCGAGTGATGAGTCTGTGGCCATCGCGATACGGGTGGCAGTGGAACAGTTGAGTCTGGAAGGTCCAGGTGACATCTTGGTGTTCTTACCTGGAGAGCGCGAGATACGCGAAATCAGTGAGCAACTCAGGCGCCACGTCGGTGATGAAATCGAACTGTTGCCGCTTTATGCTCGACTAACTTCGAGTGAACAGCATCGTATTTTCTCTCCCCATTCAGGCCGGCGGATTGTTCTGGCTACCAATGTGGCGGAGACGTCGTTGACGGTTCCCGGTATTCGTTACGTGATCGATCTTGGTCTCGCCCGTGTGAGTCGTTATAACCCTGCCAGTAAGGTGCAACGCTTACCGATAGAGGCAATTGCGCAGGACTCTGCCGACCAGCGCGCCGGCCGTTGTGGCCGATTGTCACCCGGCATTTGTGTGCGTCTATACAGTGAAGCTGATTACGCAGCTAGAGCAGCTTACACGGATCCGGAAATTCTACGCAGTTCGCTGGCAGCTGTGGCTCTGAGGTTAGCGGCGATGCAGCTTGGCCGGGTCGAGCGTTTCCCTTTCATTGACGCCCCCGATTCTCGGCAGATTACGGCTGGTTACCGACTTTTGCGCGAGCTCGATGCGATTGATCGCAAGGACCAGCTGACCGCGGTTGGACGTGAGTTGGCCCGGCTGCCAATCGACCCACGGTTGGGCCGCATGCTGTTGGCCGCAGGACAACGGCAGTGCCTCGCTGAGGTGCTGGTTGTCGCAGCTGCCCTAGAAGTTAATGATCCCCGTGTAGTTCCTCACGATGCTCAGGAAAAGGCGCGTGCACACCATCGAGCTTACCCTGAGGCGGAGTCAGATTTCTTAGCGCTGCTCGGCATTTGGATTGACTATAAAGTGCAGGTGGAAGCACTTTCACGACGCCAGCTTCGGCGATGGTGTGAAGATCATTTTTTGTCCCCAACCCGAATGCGTGAGTGGGATGATCTG